>OLRJ01000003.1_pt1 | contig 311889 bp, 243 predicted proteins | sample 1672741 | NCBI WGS metagenome assembly OLRJ01 (sample SAMEA3136719, study PRJEB25190) | human gut metagenome | biome: human gut; feature: human-associated habitat; material: faeces | place: Austria | collected 2013 | reverse complement strand
TCTTTCTCGTCTACGTCTTGCCATAAAAAAATTCCTCCTATGATTTATTTATATTTTATCATAGAAGGATTATTTTTTACAGACTTTTTCTCACACTCTTCTCTCCGCAAGACTCGGAGATATTTTTTTATCGAATAGAATTTCTTTTTTTGTATTCAGACGGTGAACAGCCCACATGCTTACTGAACAATCTACCGAAATACAAAGGATTGTCATAACCTATCGCATCAGCAATTTCGGTTATATTTTTATCCGTCTTTTCCAGATAATTTTTAGCCGCCGATATTCTGAGCGAAAGAATGTATTGCATAGGTGTAACCTTCATAATATCTTTGAAACAATGAATAAACCAATTTTTACTCATCAGATGTTCTTCAGCATACTGCTCAATAATGATATTTTTATTATAATTCTCATTAAAATAATGTGCTGCTCTCTCTATTTCATTCATAACATCACTTCCCGACTGCTGTTCTTCTTTAATGTAGCGGTTTATCACTAATAAAACATGCCTTAACAATATTCTGAGCAATTCCTCATGATTCACTCTATGAAGTTGTAGTTCTTGTATCATCTGATTATACAACCATTGATAATCAGGCGAAGTGCCGGTGAAAAACACATTCTTATCATTAGGAAGCTCATAATGTGCAAGATACTCTTCGACCTGAGAACCTGTAAAATGCACCCAATACACTTCCGTCTTATCAGCTGCATAATAATAATACACTTGCGGTTCTCCTGGTCTGTATAAAATCATATTCCCTTTTGTTACTATGGTTTCCTCATCATTAAAATAGAAATGACCTTTGCCTGCTGCAATATATAATAGTTGATAATCATTCCTCCCTTCAGGATGTTCTGTAGCTATTATCGGTCCTGTGTGTACACGGTAGTAGCCACAATTATTAATCTGCAAAGGTACAGACAAATTCTCCAGATTGGGATTTTCGTTTACTGAATAGGCAACATTTACATACATATAAAAGCCTCCTTTCAACCAATTTATTTGCTTTTAATTATATTATACACTAATCTTCTCTATTTTTCAATATATCGAAAGTGATTTTGTGCATATTTTGTTGTATTTAATTTATTGTAAAACAAGAACAAACTCGCTATAATTTAATTAAGAAAATTAGTTAACGTTCACTAATAAAAAAATTTTTAAAAAAGGAGCGATATTATGGAAAAGAAATATTTAAAATGGTATCAGAAAATAGGTTATGGTTCAGGTGACATTGCAGGTAACGTTGTATATGCACTTCTTACAGCTTTTGTAATGTTCTATCTGACCGACACGGTTGGTTTGAGCATGGGTATCATAGGAACATTGATTGCACTTTCCAAAGTTTTTGATGGTGTTACAGACTTCTTCTTCGGACGTATGATAGATAAAACCCACACAAAAATGGGCAAAGCTCGTCCTTGGATGTTATGGCCGTATATAGGCTGTTCGGTTGCTCTTGTAGCCTGCTTTGCAATCCCTACAAGCTGGGGACAGACAGCACAGTATGCTTTCTTCTTCATTGCATACACACTACTCAATGCAGTATTCTTTACAGCAAACAACATTGCTTATGCTTCTCTTACAGCCCTTATAACAAAGAATACAAACGAAAGAGTGCAGCTTGGTTCAATCCGTTTCATCTTCGCATTCGGAACAAGTATGTTGATTCAGTACATAACTATTGATGCTGTAAACTGGTTCGGAGGCGGAGCTGAAGGTTGGAGAATTGTTGCAATAATTTATGCTATCGTTGGTCTTATTGTAAACACAATTTCTGTATTCTCTGTCAAAGAACTTCCTGATGCTGACAAAGAAATGGAAAAAGAAAGAAAAGAAGAACACACTCTTACATTCTTTGACTCATTCAAGCTACTTCTGAAGAACAAGTATTATGTCATCATCTGCATTACATACATTATGACACAGCTATATGCATCAGTAATCGGTATGGGTATCTATTACATGAAGTACATACTTGGAAACGAAGGCTTATTCAGTGACTTCGCGTTAGCAATCAACATTCCTATGGTTGCAATGCTTCTTATCCTTCCTGTTATCATTCAGAAAATGGGCGGTATGTATAAGCTTAATGTCATAGGATATATTGTTGCAACTGTTGGCAGACTGGGTGTAATGGTTGCAGGCTATATGGGCAATATTCCGCTTATGCTTGCTTTCACAGCAATAGCTACACTTGGTATCGCTCCACTTCAGGGCGACCTTAATGCACTTATTGCATCTTGCTCAGAACATACAACAATGAAAACAGGTCACCGTCTTGACGGTATGATGTATTCTTGTTCATCACTTGGTATTAAAATCGGTGGTGCTCTTGGTACAGCAATCTGCGGCTGGCTTCTTGACGCTGCAGGTTACATTAAAAATGCTGCTGTTCAGGCACCGGCAACTATCGGCATGCTTCAGTTCCTATATTTGTGGGCACCGGCAATTCTTTGTCTGATAGTAACATTCCTTCTTTCACGCTTGAAGGTTGAAAAGGCAAATAAACTTCTTATGGAAGAGAAAAACATCTAAGGAGTGATTGAAATGAAAGAATATGAGAGATTTGACAGAATCGGTACAACGCCGCACAGAAGCTATTACATTCCTTTTGCACAGGAAGATGTTGTAAGAACTAAGCACAGTATTTTAGACCGTACATCAAGCTCACGATTTACTTCTCTTGACGGTGTCTGGCAGATTAAGCAGCTTGACCATGTAGAAGATTTCAATGTAAATGAGAAAGTTGACGAAAGTATTCCAGTTCCTTCATGTGTTCAGATGCATGGATTTGACCAGATTCAGTATCTGAACACAAGATACCCTTTCCCGGTAATGCTTCCGCATCTTCCTTATGAGAACCCTTGCTGGCATTATCGCCGTACATTTAACCTGAAGAAACAAAGCGGTGAAAGATACTATATCAATTTTGAGGGCGTTGACAGTGCATTCTACATATACATCAACGGCGAGTTCAAGGGATACTCACAGATATCTCATTCAACAAGCGAATTTGATATTACTGACCTTGCAGTAAACGGTGAAAACACAATTGATGTACTTGTTCTAAAATGGTGTATATCTACATATCTTGAATGTCAGGATAAATTCCGTTTCTCTGGAATATTCCGAAATGTATATATGCTCACACGTCCTGAAGAACATATTACCGATTATAAAATTGAAACAAGAATATCAGATAAGGACGGCATATTCAAATTCATAAATGAAAGCCCTGTTGATGTGACGATCACTCTTGACGATAAGACCACAGTTGCTCCTGCAGGCAAAGAAGCAGAAATTGTAATTGATGACGTAAAGCTATGGACGGCTGACGAACCAAATCTCTATACTGCCCAGCTTTATGCAAACAACGAAAAAATCATTGAAAGCGTTGGTTTCAGAGAAGTTTCAATTGACGGTAAGGTTTTCAAAATTAACGGCGAACCTGTAAAACTCAAGGGTGTTAACCGCCACGATTTTCATTGCGAAACCGCGGCTACAGTAAGTCTTGAAGATCTTGCAAAAGACATCCATCTTATGAAGGAGCTTAACGTTAACGCCGTCAGAACATCTCACTATCCAAACAGTCCTGAATTTTATATGCTATGTGATACTTTCGGTATCTATGTTATGGATGAGGCTGACTTGGAGATGCACGGTGCCTGCAGTCGTGACGGCCGTTATGAAATTGACCTATGGAAAGAATACGCAGAAAATGAATTCTTTACTCCTGGCATTACAGACAGACACGCCGCACTTGTTGAACGTGACAAAAACCGTCCGAGTGTTATCATATGGTCACTCGGTAATGAAAGCTCTTTCGGGAAAGCATTTTTCGGCGGTGCAAACTATATCAAACGAAGAGATAATACAAGACCTGTTCATTATGAGGGATTGCAGAATGCTGACTCTAAATATTATTACACTGAACTTGTGGATATGGTCAGCATGATGTATCCGAGTTTTGAAAAAATCCGTGAGGATGTTCTTGAGAATGAGAAAGAAACACGTCCATTTGTACTTTGCGAATACACACACGCTATGGGTAACAGTTGTGGCGATATCGCAGAGTATTGGGATATGATTTATAATAATGAGCAGATGATGGGTGGATTTATCTGGGAATGGGCAGATCATGGTATAAAAACAGATCAGGGTTTCCTTTATGGCGGCGACTTTAAAGAACCTGAACACGATGGTAATTTTTGCGCTGATGGACTTTTAACACCTGACAGAAAGCTTAAGTCTAATGCACTTGAGATGAAAGCTGTATACAGCGGAAAGACTCATTCGGAAGTTTGTAAAATTGATGCACCTGCAAGCACATATAAATTCTCATCAACAATCAATATTGAAGTAAATGAGCATACCGGCGAGATAACCTCTATTAAGGCAGACGGAAATGAAGTTCTTCGAACTCCAATACACTTCAATATAATCCGCTATACGGATAATGACCGTGATTTGGTTGCTCATTGGATTGATCGTTGTCATCTTGAGGCTTGCAAATCGCATATATTCTCCTGCGAAAAGACAGAAAACACTTATAAGTTCACAGGAGTACTTGCAGCGAACTGTTTGATGCCGGCCGTGGAATTCGAATTAAAATATGAAGTATTAGCAAACACACTTATAGCAACTATCTCATACAAAATTGCTGACTACATAGAAAGCCTGCCGCGTTTTGGTATTGAATTTGGCGTTGATAAATCACACGGAAATTTCTCGTATGTTGGATTTGGTCCTACAGAAAGCTATGTTGATAAGCATGTAGCCTGCGAATATGGATACTATGTAAGTTCTGCAGAAGAAAATTATGACAGAGAATATATCCGTCCTCAAGAATCCGGAAGTCATTACGCTTGTAAATATCTTGCGGTAAAAGATTTGTTTAAGGTAACGGCTGACTTGCCATTCTCTTGTTCAGTTAATCCTTTTACTACAGAACAGCTCAGAACCACTTTGCATTCATTCGAACTTGAAGAGAATGATTTCGTAAATGTCTGTATTGACCTTGCTATGCGTGGTGTTGGTTCAAAGTCCTGCGGACCTGATTTGCCGCCGGAATATGAAATTCCAAAAACATATTCAAACACATTTAAATTTGTATTTTAATTGACTTTACGATAATTCTAACTGAACACGAATTGCAGTTATAACCAGGAGGAAAATTATGATGACCAGAGATTACGAACTCATAGACAGTATTGAAATGATTGAAAAGGCAATTCAACGTATGGATATTGCAGAAAACGGTACTCCGTACATCTTAGATTGGTCACATGCTACACAAGGCAATGCCTCGGCAGATGTAGCAAGAACATATTTGTTGTTCTCACTTGCAGGTGATGTTTCAGGTGCAAACACATATCTTGACCTGTTTTGCAAAAAGAGTGACACTGCAAAACAATATGTTCAGAAGTGGATGCCGATTGTAGCAGCATCACAATCTGTAAAAGGCAATGAAAAAGAAAAGGAGCTCTTACTTTCTTGGGTAGACGTTGTCGACTACGAATAAGTTTTAGTTAACCCTCTCGAACCACACCGCACAAACTATAAAACAAAAATACGGTCTGTATGAGCCGACCCCCAAAAGTTAGACCCAAAATCTAACGATTGGGAGGTCGGTTTTTTCATGGCAAAATATAGTTATGAATTTAAGAAAAAAGTTGTACAAGAATATTTGGATGGTAAAGGTGGATATGCATATATTGCAAAGCAAAATGGTATTCCTGCTGAAAGTCTTTTAAGACGATGGGTAAATGCGTATAAGAAATTTGGTGATGAAGGATTACTTCGTTCGAGGAAAAATAAGAATTACTCTTTTCAATTTAAACTTTTTGTGGTAGAATTGTATTTAACAAGCGAGGTCTCTTATCAGGAATTAGCACTTTCGCAAGGTATCAACAATCCTAGTTTATTGGTAAAGTGGGTTAATGATTTCAGAATTTCCGGAACCGAAGCCTTGAGACCCAAAAAGAAAGGTCGTAAGAAAACATTGGATATTAAGGAGTTTAAAAAGCCTTCTAACCCTATTGAAGTAAAGTCTGTAGATACAAGTGCTGAACACGTCAAAGAACTTGAAGATGAATTATTAAAACTCAGAATAGAGAATACATATTTAAAAGAATTGAGGAGATTGCGTTTAGAGGAGGAAACTCTTCTGAAAAAACGGCGAGAATCGTCCACAGTCTCCGAGGACAGTTCAACTTGAAAGACATTCTCGCAGTAGTTGGTTTTCCAAAAGCAACATATATGTATTGGCAAAAGCGATTTGACAGAGAAAATCCTGATAAATATTTAGAAGATGAAATCACCAAAATACACAACGAAAACAAAGATTACGGTTATAGACGAGTATATAGAGAACTACGAAACAGAAATTTTTTGTAAATAAAAAGAAAGTTCAAGGAATTATGCAAAAATTAGGCTTTCAGGTTACATCATTTACACGCAAAAGTCGCAAATATAGCTCATACAAAGGCAATGTTGGCAAAATGCCCCTAACAGAATTAATCGCCGTTTTAACACTTCTGTACCGCATCAAAAGATAACTACTGATACTACTGAATTTAAGTATTATGAGATAGACAACAAAGGCAGAATGGTGATTAAGAAATTGTATTTAGACCCGTTCCTTGATATGTTTAACGGCGAAATTTTAAATTACAGTATAACGCAAACACCATCAGCTGTTGGTATATTGTCTGCACAAAAACGAGCGATAGAAATAACCTCTGATTGTCAATACAGAAGAACATTTCATTCAGACAGAAGCTGGGCATATCAAATGGAAGCATATTCGTCTGCTCTCAAAGAAAACAAAATCTTTCAAAGTATGTCTCGTAAAGGTAATTGCTATGACAACTCTGTTATGGAAAATTTCTTTGGAATTTTAAAGCAGGAAATGTATTACGGTACTACATATTACAGTTTTGACGAACTTAAAGAAGCTATTGAAAAATATATAAAATATTACAACGAGAAAAGAATTAAAGAGAAACTTGGGTGGATGAGTCCGGTACAATACCGACTTAACACCTTGGCTGCATAAAAATAGCGTAGCAGTCCTTAAAACTACTACGCTATAAAAAGTCTAACTTTTGGGGGTCACATCAAATCATCGGCCTTTTACTATTCAACTATTTTTCCGATAACAATTCCGTTTTCGTTTCTTTCAAGAAGAACATTTCTGAATTGGTCGTTTAAATCTATATTGGACGGTGCGTGGACTGTAATGTAATTATCTGTTTTACCCTCAAAAAGTCCGTCTTTTGCAGGTTGTTCAAAAAGTACACGCATTGTTTTGCCTATAAAACGATTTATAAATTCATCACGCGTTTTCTGTGTTTCGGCGATTATTATTTTACTTCGCTTTTCTTTTACGTCCGGTGAAATTTGGTTTGGACGTTTTGCGGCTGGTGTTCCGCGACGTTGCGAATATTGGAAAACATGGGCGTCGGCAAATTTTATATTGCGTACAAATTCAACTGTTTTATTAAATTCTTCATCACTTTCATCAGGAAAACCGACCATTATATCGGTAGTGATTGCAACATCGTCAAATGCCTCTCTTAAACCGTCCACAATGCCTTTAAATTGAGCGGTTGTATACTTTCTGTTCATACGTTTTAATGTTTCGTCACAACCGGATTGGAGCGATATATGGAAGTGGTGGCACAGCTTTTTTGAATCCTTAATACTGTCTATAAATTCCTGATTTAAAGTCATCGGCTCAATAGAAGAAAGACGTATACGCTCAACGCCGTCAATCTTGTCAACGTCCATAATTAAACTTTCAAGCGTTGTGTCACCGAGATCGACACCGTATGACGCAACATGAATACCGACAAGGATAATCTCTTTAAAGCCGTTGTGTGCAAGCTCCTTGATTTCTCTTACAACATCATCTTTTGCTCTGCTGCGAACAGGACCTCTGGCATAGGGGATAATGCAGTAAGAACAAAACTGATTGCAGCCCTCTTGAATTTTAATAAATGCACGGGTTCTGTTTGAATATTGCTTTATTTGAAGTTCTTCAAATTCGTGGTTACTCATTATATCCGAAACGTGATTAATGTTTGATTCGGTGTTAAGTTCTTCAACAAGCGTAACAATGTTCTTTCTGTCTTTTGTGCCGAGTACAAGATTAACACCATCAATGGCAAGAACTTCGTCAGGCGCGGTTTGAGCATAACAGCCTGTAACGGCTATAACCGCATTCGGATTAAGTTTTTTTGCACGACGAATAATTTGACGTGATTTTCTGTCACCCATATTTGTTACGGAACAGGTGTTTATAACATACACGTCCGCAACTTCGGTAAATTCTTTTATTTCATAGCCGCTATCGGCAAATAATTCCGCCATAGCCTCTGTTTCATATTGATTAACCTTGCAACCAAGTGTATAAAATGCTGCTTTTTTCATATTTTCAACCTTTCAAGTATATCTTTTGACAATATCGTTAAAAAAACCTTAACGACATTAGTATTATTATATAAAAATTTTTTTTAAAACGCAATAGCTATTGACTTTTTCAGAAAAAAATTGTATTATAGGTAATGTAAGAGATTACATATTACAAATAGGCTTCACGCATGAAATAAGGAGGAATAAAATTATGAAAACATTTGATTTATTACTAAGCTCTATTAATGACGTAAAAGATTTCGTGAATATCGTAAGTAAGTATGACTTCGATGTAGACTTGACATCAGGTAGATATGTCGTTGATGCAAAATCTATCATGGGTATCTTCAGCTTGGATTTGTCTAAGCCTATTAAGGTTGAAGTACATTCTGATGACTGCGATAAGTTTATGGAAGAACTTGATAAGTTTATCATTAAATAATGTAGCTTGAAAATTAAGCGTCCTTTAAGAAAAAGGGCGTTTTTCTTTTGCAAACAAATTTTAAGAGGAACGTATTAAAAACGTTCCTCTTTTTTATTCCTGTTCATTTAATTGTGACGGAGTTTCAAGGGTTATGTGACCGATTTTTGCACCACGTAATTCGTCAAGTACCATATTTGCGGCACGTTCCATATCAATTTCACCGCCCGAAATAACAAAACCGCGTTTTTTTCCGATTTTCTCCAACACTTCATATCCCTTAAGCCCCTCGACAGTATCGAGTTTGTATCGTGTACAAAGTTCGTTCGGATAATTGTCGCGAAGATAATCGCAAAGGGAATAGGCAAGAAGTTCTGTGTTCATTATTTCGTCTTTGATAGCGCCTGTGTAAGCAAGTTTTACGGCAACTGTTTGGTCCTCGAATTTCGGCGGAAGAATACCCGGAGTATCGAGTAGTTCCGCGTCACCTTTAATTCTAAGCCACTGTTTACCGCGTGTAACACCGGGTTTGTCGCCTGTTTTTGTGCTTGCCTTACCGATAAGACGGTTTATAAGACTTGATTTTCCTACATTCGGAATACCGACCATCATTATTTTTAAAGTTCGGTTTCGTCCTCTTTCTCTTTCACGGTCAATTTTATCCTGTATAAGTGCGCGAGCCTCTGCAAGCACCGTATTAATGCCCATACCTGTCGTACAGCTTATCGGAATTACCTTAAGACCTTGCTCTGCATACCAATCAATCCACAGTTTTGTTCTGTTTTTATCTGCAAGGTCGGCTTTGTTTAAAACAAGCAGTCTTGGTTTGTTTTTTATAATATCGTCAAAATGCGGATTACGTCCCGAAAAGGGAATACGTGCGTCCAATATTTCAACAACAACGTCAATTAATTTAAGATTTGCCTCAATCAAACGGCGTGTTTTCGCCATATGACCGGGATACCATTGTAAATTCTGCATAAGTACCTCGTTAATTATTTAGTAAGACCTATATCCGATAAAGGCCATATTCTGACTTGTGACTTACCTAAAATTGCTTTGAAAGGAACTTGACCGAGTTCTGATGAACGGCTGTCCTTACTGCGGGTTCTGTTGTCACCCATAACAAATACACAGTCATCGTCCACGGTGATAGGATATTCAACGGTAGGATCTATTGAAGTTGTCAAGCCGTCATAATAAGGCTCGTCAAGCATTTCGCCGTCAACATATACTTTACCGTCAACCAAGTCTATTGTTTGACCCGGCATGGCGATTATTCTCTTAACATAATACTTTTTTTTAAGATTTGAAGGCATACTGCTTTGTGCAAAGAATTTTTCAAAAGAAGAAAGTTCTTCTTTGTCTTTTGATTCAGCCAATCTGTCAAAGTATTCTTCACGGTTTTTGTATTCACTGTCAAGAATGATAATATCACCTTGTTTCGGAGTGTAGCCGAGTTTTGTAACTATAAGTCTGTCGTTATCTACAAGTGTAGGGAACATACTTGAACCGTCTACACGTACAATGTCAAATATAAAGCCTTTGATAAGCATAGCAATTACTATTGCGATAGCAAGTGTATATACCCATTCCCAAATTTCTCTTGCAAGGCTTGTCTTTTTATCTTCCTTAGCGGTTGCTTTTGTTACGTTTTCGTTCTTTCCTTCTTGTTCACTCATTTTTTTCTTCCTCCTGACATACTATATAAAATGATTATACTACATTTATATTCAAGTTACAATGAATAAAATGTTAATTTTTAAAGACAAAAAAGGGGACACCGAAATGCCCCTTTTCGTATTATAAGGAAATTAGATTCTTTCCTTAACTTTTGCTGCTTTACCAACTCTGTCACGAAGATAGAATAGTCTTGCACGTCTAACTTTACCTTTTCTTGAAACTTCAATCTTTTCAATGTTAGGTGAGTTAACAGGCCATGTTTTTTCAACGCCTACGCCGTAAGAAACTCTTCTTACTGTGAAAGTTTGAGCGATACCGCCGCCCTGTACTTTGATGATTGTACCTTCAAACATCTGAGTTCTTGTACGAGAACCTTCGACGATTCTTTGGTAAACCTTTACGTTGTTACCAACTACAAGTTCAGGTAAATCTGTTCTGATTTGGTCTTTTGTCAAAGCGTTAATGATTTCTTGTGTGTTCATCATTAAATCCTCCTTAATAATCTGGGACATTCGTGCCGACCGAGGCAGAGGACTATCCGTAATAACTACAAAATTATACCACAGTTCAAATGTAATTGCAAGCTTTTTTTAAAAATTTTTTCGACATATTTAAAAAAATCTTGCGTATTTATAAAATAGCACTCTATGAAAGGGATAAAATTATGAAATTTAAAACTGTTGTTATAACAAAAAAGAAACTAATCATAGCCGTAGTGGGTATTTTGTTTTTAGGCGGTATTATTACGGCGGTGAGCTTAATTCCTCCCAAAACGGCGAATGTGTTTAATTATCAAAATGAAATATATGAAGATATACTTGCCGAGGGTCTGCCGAATAATAATGAAAAGACATTCAGCCTAAAGGATTTTGCAAAGAAAATATTAGGGTTTGATATTGAAAATCCGGAAACAATAATAAGTGAATATTCATCGGTATTTGACGGGACAACCTTACAGACGGAGCAGGAGAATACAAGTGAAGAAATTGCGGAAGACAGTACGGAGCATGGAGAAGAACAAACGGAGCAAACACCTGATACAGTACAGGAAGAAGTACCAATGCCGGACAAATCACAAATTTGTACGGCGAATAATTTAAAGCTGAACAATGCAACAACATATAATGTGGACGTAAATGCCTTGTGCGCAGAGGAGTTTTCAATAAACACAGATACGGACGGACCGAAAGTTCTTGTTGTACATACGCATACAACGGAATGTTATGACGGCGACCAGATGAACGGTGAAACAGAAAGAAATACGGACGCGAGTATGAACGTGGTTGCGGTAGGTGACGAGATATGCAGAGTGCTTGAAGAAAACGGTATAAAGACGGTACACGACACAACTTATCACGATTATCCGTCATATCAAGGCTCTTACACAAGGGCGTTGTCAACGATAGAAACACAGCTTAAAAGCAATCCGTCAATAGAAATTGTACTTGACGTACATCGTGACGCATTTATTTATTCGGACGGCTCAAAACTTGCGGTTACGTGTGAAGAAAACGGAATATCAACCGCACAGGTTATGCTTGTTGTAGGTACGAACAGTATGGGATTGTGGCACGAAAATTGGCAGGAGAATTTGAAGTTCGCGGCTAAAATTCAAAATGCGGCTGAAATAATGTATCCCGGAGTTATGCGACCTATTAATCTCAGAAAAGAACGATTTAACGAGCATATGACTAAAGGAAGTTTGATTTTGGAGGTCGGAAGTAACGGAAATACTCTTGCACAGGCGAAAGAGGGCGGAAAAGATGTTGCAAGAGCGATTGCGGCGGTGCTTAATGCAAAATAATCGTTGCACAGACAGGCAATTTGTGATATAATAAAAAATAATTATTGAATATTTTAGGAGAGAAAATATGTCAAACGAAAGACAGAATAAAATCAGAAATTTTTGTATAGTAGCACATATAGATCACGGTAAGTCAACACTTGCCGACAGATTGCTTGAACTTACGGGAGAAGTTTCGGAACGTGATATGGAGGAACAACTCCTTGATAATATGGATTTGGAGCGTGAGAGAGGCATCACGATTAAGGCACACGCCGTTACACTAAAGTATAAGCGTGATGACGGAGAAATTTATACTCTTAACTTAATTGATACACCGGGACACGTTGACTTTAACTATGAAGTTTCACGTTCGCTTGCGGCGTGTGAGGGAGCGATACTTATTGTTGACGCGTCACAGGGTATCGAGGCACAAACACTTGCAAACACATATCTTGCAATCGACCATGACCTTGAGGTTGTACCGGTAATCAACAAAATAGACCTGCCGTCTGCACAACCCGAGATGGTAATAAATGAAATCGAGGACGTTATAGGAATACCTGCGGAGGACGCGCCTCAAGTATCGGCAAAGACAGGTCTTAACGTGGAATCTGTACTTGAAGAAATTGTTGAAAAAATTCCGTCACCGACAGGTGATGAAAATGCACCGCTAAAGGCACTTATATTTGACTCTTATTATGACAGCTATAAAGGCGTTATTGTTTATGTAAGAATTAAAGAGGGAACAGTTAAACCAGGTGACAGAATAAGAATGATGGCGACAGGTGCTGAGTTTGACGTTGTTGAAGTCGGTGTTATGCACCCTGCCGGACTTGTGCCTAATAAGGGATTGGCGGCAGGCGATGTCGGATATATTGCGGCAAGTATTAAAAATATTCAAGATACGCGTGTCGGTGATACGATTACAACTGTTAAAAATGCGGCGGCAGAGCCGTTGCCGGGATATAAAAAGGTTAATCCTATGGTGTACAGCGGTATCTATCCTGCCGATGGTGCACAGTATGAAGATTTAAAGGACGCATTGTCTAAACTACAGCTTAATGATGCGGCACTTATGTTTGAACCGGAAACATCTGTTGCACTTGGTTTTGGTTTCAGATGCGGATTTTTGGGACTTCTTCATATGGAGATTATACAGGAAAGACTTGAAAGAGAATATAATCTTGACCTTGTAACAACAGCACCGAGCGTTATATATAAGGTTTATAAAACGAACGGTGAAATGGTGTGGGTGGATAACCCTACAAATCTTCCCGATCCTGCAGAGATTGATTATATGGAAGAACCTATGGTTAAGGCTACGATTATGGTACCTAAAGACTATGTCGGCAATGTAATGGAATTATGTCAGGAAAGACGCGGAATATATAAGGATATGACGTATATGGACGCGTCAAGAGCGGAGATATTCTATGAACTCCCGCTTAATGAAATTATATACGATTTCTTTGACGCGTTAAAATCAAGAACTAAAGGTTATGCGTCATTTGACTATGAACTTTGCGGATATACACGCAGTAATCTTGTTAAACTTGATATTCTGCTTAACGGTGAAATGGTTGATGCACTTTCGTTTATTGTTCATAAGGACAGTGCATACTCACGCGGCAGAAAAATGGCTGAAAAACTTAAAGAGGCAATTCCGCGTCAGCTTTTTGAAGTGCCTATTCAAGCGGCAGTCGGTTCAAAGATTATCGCTCGTGAAACTGTTAGAGCAATGCGTAAGGATGTGCTTGCAAAATGTTACGGCGGTGATATTACGCGTAAAAAGAAACTTCTTGAAAAACAAAAAGAGGGTAAAAAGCGTATGCGTCAAGTCGGTAGCGTAGAAGTACCGCAAGAGGCATTTATGTCTGTATTGAAATTGGATGACTAATGCGAAAACAAGCGACAATGAAAAAGTCGCTTGTTTTTTTTATAAGATAAAATGTAAAGCATACTTGACTTTTTACGAAATAATGATATAATAAAAATGTAAAGCAAACTATACATAAAGGAGTGATAATTTGAATAATAGAATAAAAGAACTGCGAAAACAAAAGAAAATAACGCAGGATGAATTGGCAAAAGCGGTTGAAGTAACACGGCAAACGATTATATCGCTTGAAAACGGCAAATATAACGCGTCACTTCAGCTGGCGTACAAAATATCAAGGTATTTCGGAACCAATATTGAAGATGTATTTATTTTTGAGGAGGAATAGTGATGAAATTTAAAAATAAGCTGAAAATGCGATTAGGTATAGCAATTGTTTATGTAATTATCGGTGTATTGCTTGTAGTTTTAACAAGTATCGGAATAATAAAAAATGAAGCGATGCTTGTTTTCGGAACGGCATTCGGTGCTTGCGGTTTGGTGATGATAGTAAAGAATATCAGAATTTTTAAGAGTACAGAGAACTTCATAGAGAAAGAGATTGCAGAAAAAGACGAACGTAATATAATGATTTGGACAAAGGCGAGGAGTTTGACATTTAGCGTGTATGCCGTTATAGCCGGAATTGCGATTATAGTATTGTATACAGTGAATATGGAATATGCGGCACAAGTGATTGCGTATAATTTGTGTGGCGTTCTGGTTATATATTGGATTTGCTATTTTATAATAAGAAATAAATATTAAATATGGACAAATTCAAAGAAATTTGGTATAATATGTTTAAATAATTATTCGATAGTGGGGGATAAGATATGTATTGTAATAATTGCGGAACAAAAGTACCTGATGATGCGACTTTTTGTCCTAATTGCGGAAACAATATGCAATCACAAAAACAGTTAAACGGTATTAAAAATGATTTTTCTAAAAATACAAACGGTAATAAACATTCAAAAAAGAATAACAATAACACTGCGTTGATAGTTGCGATTATAGTTGCAACATTGATTGTATTCATATCAGCCGGCTTGATAATGTTTAATGTGATGTCAGGGAGCAGTCCTTTTGCACCGAAAGCAACATCAACTCCTATGCCGACACCGATGCCGTTGCCGACTGCGACACCGACACAAATGCCGGAGGTTACACCGCAAATTGTATATGTGACACAGGAGCCGCAACAAGCTAATGTACCGCCTCAACAGCCAAGACAGGATACAGGTGTTGTAGCACATCCAAGTTATACTTTGTATAACAGCAGTGCATATGGTTTTAAGTGCAGTTATCCGTCGCATTTTGTAGTATACAATGACGGAAAAGCAGAAACACTTTATTCTGTGGAAGCACCCGACGGCTCGGCAAGAGAAATTATAGCAACAAAGTCGGCGGCAGATACCTCGGTAGGAAACGAATTGAATTTCTATATTCAAAATCACGCAGGAAATGTGACGTATAAAACATCGGGAGCGGATTATTTTGCGGTAACGGTTAATGACGGTATAACGGAATATTATAAGTATTGTAAGTTTAGAAACGGTAATATGTATTGGTTTGAATTTATATCACCTCACGCATATCACGATATTTATGATGTCTATATAAATGATATTTACGGTACGTTTAAAGTAAATTAATAAAAAATGCAAGCTGATTTAACAGCTTGCATTTTGTTTTTATTGCTGTGCTAAAAATTCTTTTGCGTCAGCGATTGCTTTTTCGACAACTTCTTTTGCCGGACCGCCTATGACTTTTCTGTCATTTACGCAAGTTTCCATGCTGATAGCATTATAAATATCATCCTCGATAATATCCGAAAATTCTTTAAATTCATCCATTGTAAGGTCATCAAGTGATTTATCATGTTCGATTGAATAGAATACCATTCTTCCGACAACTGCGTGTGCCTCTCTGAAAGGCAAGCCTTTCTTTACAAGATAATCGGCAACGTCAGTTGCGTTTGTAAATCCGCCCTTTGAGCCTTTTAGCATATTATCCTTTTTAACTGTCATTGTTGCAATCATATCGCAGAATACAGGCAAGCAAAGTTTAACTGTATCAATACTGTCAAAAATAGGCTCTTTATCTTCCTGCATATCCTTGTTGTATGCAAGCGGAATACCTTTCATTGTAGTAAGCAAGCCCATAAGATGACCGTAAACACGACCTGCCTTACCGCGAATAAGTTCCGCAACGTCAGGATTTTTCTTTTGCGGCATAATAGATGAGCCTGTTGAAAAAGCGTCGTCCATTTCAACGAATGAAAATTCATTGCTTGACCATAAAATAAGTTCCTCACAGAAACGGCTAAGGTGCATCATAACAAGAGCAAGACAGTTTGCAAGTTCAATAACAAAATCTCTGTCGGAAACACCGTCAAGCGAGTTCATTGTAACCGCGTCAAAACCAAGTTCGCTTGCGACAAATTCTCTGTCAAGAGGGTAGGTAGTACCTGCAAGCGCACCGCTGCCCAAAGGCATAACATTAGTACGTTTTCTGCAATCACGAAGTCTTGAAAGGTCGCGTTTGAACATTTCAAAGTAAGCCATTAGGTGATGTGCAAAGGTAACAGGTTGTGCCTTTTGAAGGTGTGTGTAACCCGGCATAATTGTTTCAGTGTGGTCTGAAGCAAGGTCAACAAGTACGTTAAGTGTGTGTATAAGCATTTCTTCAATATCGGCAGTTTCGTCCATAAGATACATACGAATGTCAAGAGCGACTTGGTCGTTACGGCTTCTGCCGGTGTGAAGTCTTTTACCTGCATCACCGATACGCTCAATTAAAATCTTTTCAATATTCATATGAATATCTTCTGCGTCAATTTCAAATTCAACTTTGCCGTCCTCAATATCCTTTAGAATATTCTTTAATTCGGCAACGATTTTGTCACTGTCCTCTTTTGGAATGATGTTCTGTTTGCCAAGCATTGTAGCGTGGGCGACAGAACCTTTTATATCTTGTTTGTACATACGTTTGTCAAAACGTATTGATGAATTGAAATCGTCAACTTTTTTGTCGGTGCTTTTCTGAAAGCGACCGCCCCATAATTTAGCCATATATTTTTTCTCCTTTGTCTATTAACTCATATACTTTTATTATATAATAAAAAAATGAAAATGTAAACGATTTATAAGAATTTTTCGGAAAAGAAAAAGAGGATACCCAAAAGTATCCTCAATATAATATACGATTATTATTTATCCAAACCGTTCTTTTTCTTCATCATAGCACGAACCTTTAGCGGTAGACCGAATAGGTTGATGAAACCTTCACTGTCTTTGTGGCTGTAAAGCTCATGGCTGTCACCGAATGATGCAATATCTTCATTATATAGTGAATATGGTGACTTAGCACCTGCAGGAGTTACGCTGCCTTTGTAAAGCTTAAGTCTGACTTCACCTGTAACAGTTTCGTCCATAACGTCAAACATAGCTGACATTGATTCACGAAGCGGTGTAAACCATTTACCGTCATATACAAGTTCAGCAAACTTAATAGCTGACTGACGCTTGAATGCCTGAGTATCTCTGTCAAGGCAAAGGTATTCAAGTTCTTGAATAGCAGTATAAAGAATTGTACCGCCCGGAGTTTCATAAACGCCTCTTGACTTCATACCTACAAGTCTGTCCTCAACGATGTCTGCAATACCTACACCGTAAGCACCGCCAAGCTTGTTAAGTTCTTCAACAAGCGGTCTTGGGTCTAACTTCTTGCCGTCAAGTGAAACAGGTTCACCCTTTTCAAAACCGATTGTTATGTACTTTGGCTCGTTAGGAGCTTTTTCAGGTGAAACGCCAAGCTTTAACAAGCTGTCAAGCTGCGGTTCGTTTGCAGGATCTTCAAGGTCCATACCTTCGTGGCTGATGTGCCAAATGTTTCTGTCACGAGAATACAAATCTTTCTTTGTAACAGGGATTTCAATGTTGTGAGCCTCTGCATAGTCAACAGCGTCTTCACGAGATTTAATATCCCAAATTCTCCAAGGAGCGATTATCTTTAGTGATGGGTCAAGAGCCTTTATACCAAGTTCAAAACGTACTTGGTCGTTACCCTTACCTGTAGCACCGTGGCATATTGCAACAGCACCTTCCTTATGAGCGATTTCAACAAGTCTTTTTGCAATGATAGGTCTTGCGTGAGAAGTACCTAAAAGATACTTGCCTTCATATACAGCACCTGCTTTTAAAGTAGGGAATATATAATCCTTTACATAATCATCTCTAAGGTCTTCGATATAAAGCTTAGATGCGCCTGCCTTTTTTGCTCTTTCTTCAAGACCATCTGTTTCTTTACCTTGTCCGACGTCACCGCATACAGCGATTACATCGTAATCGTAATTTTCCTTTAGCCAAGGAATAATGATTGAGGTATCAAGTCCGCCTGAGTAGGCTAAAACAACTTTTTCTTTTGCCATGGTTGCAATTCCTCCTAAAATATTATAAAATATCATTTATTGATGATTTATATTATACACCAATATTTATATATATTCAATAGCAAAATTGACGAAAATAAAGGAGTTAGAAATAAAATGATTATAATAGGTATAGACCCCGGATATGCAATAGTCGGAATAGGAGTGGTTGAGTATGTAGGAAACAAGTTCAGAACGCTTGAATACAACGCAATCACGACACCTGCAGGAATGCCGACTGTCGAACGTTTAAAAAAGATATATACGGAGATGACGATGTATATAGATAAGTATAAACCCGACGCGGTGGCGATAGAAGAATTGTTCTTCAATTCAAACCAAAAGACCGCGATTAACGTTGCACAGGCAAGAGGTGTATTGCTTGTAGCGGTGGCAAACAAGAATGTACCGATAAGCGAATATACGCCGCTTCAGGTTAAGCAGTCCGTTACAGGTTACGGACGTGCGGATAAAAAACAAATACAATCTATGGTGAAAATGATTTTGGGATTGAATGTTATACCTAAACCCGATGATGCCGCAGATGCTCTTGCACTTGCAATTTGTCACGCACATTCCAATAAAATGAATAACATGCTCGGAATGAACGGTGTAAGGTAAGCATAGATGTAGTGAAAAAATGAATTAATATACAACATATAGTATGCAATGTTACAGAATTGTAACATTGCTGAAAAGTTTATGAAATATAATAATTTTGGATAAAATATACAATAAAATTAATGCTGAATAATATTAGTATGGTTAAATTATACATATAAAAGAACGATAAGTTAAAAATAAATTAAAAAATAGAATGATATTTAATAATTTTGTAACAAATTGCAAGTTGACATAATTGTAATGTTATTGTATTATATATGTACGAGGTAAGAAAGAATGTATTATTATATAAAAGGTACGTTGGTACAAAAGAACGATAATTACATAGTTGTAGACGCAAACGGAGTGGGATATATGATTTACACTTCGCTAAACAGTATGCAAAATGCCGGTGAAGTCGGTAAAAAAATTACAATATATACATATTTACACGTCAGAGAGGACGTAATGGATTTATTCGGTTTTACAACTATAGAAGAAAAGAATATGTTTATGCATCTTATATCTGTTTCGGGTGTAGGTCCTAAAGCGGCACTTTCCATTTTGTCGGTAACAACTCCGGCTAAATTCGCGGTGGCTGTTATAACGAATGACGTTAAGACGATTACAAAAGCATCGGGCGTAGGTCCTAAAATGGCTCAAAGAGTTATATTGGAGCTTAAAGATAAGATGAAAACGGACGAGCTTGAAATTGATTTGGAAGACGAAAGTGACGATATACTTTCAGATAACAGAAGTGAGGCAATAAGTGCGCTTGTTGTTTTGGGTTACAGCTCAAACGATGCACAAAAAGCCGTTAAGGGTATAGACGGAACATTGAGTGTTGAAGAAATAATAAAGAAAGCACTTGCAGGATTATTATAATAGGAGATTATATGGGGAGGTAAAATCATTGTTTGATGAGGACGAAAGATTTGTCACAAGTGATTTTATAAGTGAAGATGCGGAGATTGAGGTCGGTTTAAGACCGAGAAATCTTTCTGAATATATAGGTCAGGAAAAAGCTAAAAACAATCTTGAAATATACATAAAAGCGGCACTTGAAAGACGTGAGGCTTTGGACCATGTTTTGCTTTACGGTCCGCCGGGATTGGGTAAAACCACATTGGCAAGTATTATTGCCAATGAGATGGGTGTTAATATAAGAATAACTTCCGGTCCTGCGATTGAAAAAGCGGGTGACTTGGCGGCTATTCTTACAAACCTGTCGGAACACGATATACTGTTTATTGACGAAATACACCGTATGTCAAGAACGGTTGAAGAAATTCTTTATCCGGCTATGGAGGACTATGCGCTTGATATTATTATAGGTAAAGGCCCGGCGGCGAAATCTATAAGAATTGATTTGCCGAAATTTACACTTATAGGAGCGACAACAAGAGCAGGACTTTTGACAGCACCGTTAAGGGACAGATTTGGTGTTATAAGCCGACTTGAACTTTATACTGTTGAAGAAATCAAGGAAATAGTCAAAAGAAGTGCGGGTTTGCTTGATGTGGAAATAGACGATGAGGGTGCGGCGGAAATCGCGTCACGTTCAAGAGGTACTCCAAGAATTGCAAACCGATTTTTAAAGCGTGTGCGTGACTTTGCACAGGTAAAGTATGACGGTAAAATTGATTATAAGGTTGCGGCAGATGCTTTAAAGAGTATGGAAGTCGATGAACTCGGTCTTGATATAATTGACAGCCGAATGATTAAGACTATGATTGAAAACTTCGGCGGCGGACCTGTCGGTCTTGACACTTTGGCGGCGACAATAGGCGAAGAACCGAATACTATTGAGGACGTATATGAGCCGTATTTGTTGCAGCTTGGTTTTATATCAAGAACACCGAGAGGAAGAATTGCGACAAAGGCTGCGTATGACCATTTTGACATTCCGTTTGCGGAATGATTGAAATAGAAAAAATGTGTAGGATAAAAAAGAAAAGGAGATGATGTGCAAAATGAGAAAATTAAGAGTATCACTTATAGCGATAGTAATGTTTTTGTTTTGCAGTGTAGGTTTCGCATCGGCACAGACTATGATGCTTGAATATGACGGTGGAACACACGAGTATAACGGAGAGATTTATGCACTTGTTGTAAACAATCAGCTAATCAATCCGCCGCTTTCACCGATTATATTCAATGACAGAGCACTTGTACCGGTAAGAGAAATATTTGAGGAAGTGGGTGCAACGGTAAATTACATTAATGACACTCAAACCATTGAAGTTTCAAGTGATGAATATGATGTGGTTATGAGAATTAATGATAATGTTGCGTACATAAACGGTGAAAAAACCAATATACCCGACAATGTAGTACCAAAGCTTATCTCAAAGGTAGGCGGTGAAACAAAAACAATGGTTCCCGTAAGATTTATAAGTGAAACGATAGGTCTTGATGTAAAATTTGATTCGGAGGACGGAGCGATTTTGATTGATTCGGACGGATATGTTATTTCGGACGAAAATCAAGAACCGAGTATTGACGATGTAGTTCCTCAGCCTGATAATTCGGATGACAATGCAAGCTATACACCGTCGGTTGAAACAAAAATAACAAATGTTTCATATGACATTACAGGCGATAACAGCATTAAAGTTACAGTTACATCTAATGCCGATATTTCAAGTTATTCCGATTTTACATTAAGTTCACCGGAAAGAGTTGTTGTGGATTTTGCAGGAATGAAGTTTGATGGCGTAGGTGATACACTAAGCGTTAACAAAGCAGGTGTGACATCTGTAAGAATGGGCGACAATGACGAAAGAGCAAGAGTTGTTGTAGATATTTCAAATTTAAAAAAATACAATATTGAAAAAACGTCAAACAATACTGTTGTTATAAATGTTGAAACAAAGGCGGCCGCACCGACACCGAAGCCGACTGTAAACAACGGAAATTCAAACAACAATTCGACAATTACTGCCGATTCGAGCAAATTGATTGTGCTTGACGCAGGTCATGGAGGAAGTGACTCGGGCGCGGTTGGTTATTCTAACGGTAATGTGGTGCTTGAAAAGAATTTGACTCTTGAAATAACGTACAAAGTAAAAGAAATTCTTGAAAATGCCGGTTATACCGTTTCAATGACACGAACAGGCGATACTTTGCCGTCATTGGTTGAACGTCCTACTCAAGCAAATGCTGAAAATGCCGCTGTTTTTGTAAGTATACATATCAATTCCGTTGACAATGCACCGAACGCTAACGGAACGGAAGTATATTATGCAGATTCAAATAACGGTAACGCTTACGGCACAACAAGCGAAAAGCTTGCAACCAATATATTAAACAGGATGCTTTATTATATGGGTTCAACAAACAGAGGCGTTAAAACTGCCGAACACGCAGTTACAAAACGCTGTGAAATGCCTGCGGCACTTACCGAAGTCGGCTTTATAACAAATCCTACGGAAGTTTATAATATGACTACCGATGAATATCAATATAAAGCTGCTCAAGGTATTGCCGAGGGAATAATGATAACATTAAAAGATATTAATGTTCCGCAATAATTTTGTCTTTAAAATGAACTGTCTTTCCTATTTGGGAAAGGCAGTTTTTTTATTATAATGTTTCGACTAAAATATGTCGAAACATTTTTTTTATTCGACAACCGACTTTGACATTTTTCTTACAGTATATGGAGTATAATACTTTTTAGAGGTGAGCGATATGGAGATATATGCCGATGTAATATTTTTTGTTAATTTCATATTTTCATATGTGCTGTTATACATTCTCGGCAAGTTCGTTAATACAATGAAAATAAAAAAGTTGCGTTTAGCCGTTGCGGCGGTAATCGGCGGAATAAGTTCGGCGATTATATTTTGTATAGAAATGCCGATGTGGATTTCGTATGTGCTGAGATGCGTGGCGATGTTTGTGATGATAACAACAGCCTATTTTGAAAAACGCAAAAACATACTAAATCAGATGTTATGGTTTGTAATGCTCGGCGGTATAATGATGTTTGTGATGATATTTCTTGTATCTTTTACGGGTAAAACAATCGGTATGGCAATCAACAACGGCATTGTATATTTTGATATTAATTCAAAGGTGTTTGCTGTATCGCTTGGAATATCGTGCATTATGATGATTTTCTTTGTAAAGATGTTTAAAAACAGAAAAAATAAAAAATACTATATACTGAATGTGACACATAATGACAGAACTATAACTGTTTCTGCATTGTTTGACAGCGGTAATTTACTTAAAGAGCCTATAACGGGTAAGTATGTAAGCATACTTGAATGGAAAGTGGCGAAAGAACTGTTTGATACCGAAATAGAATTTTCGGATATTGAAAATTATATCGAAGATATGAAATTGTGGGCAGTACCGTTTAATTCGTTGGGGAATTCGTCCGATGTTCTGTTTGCTTTTTTGGCAGATGAGATAAACATACCGGAAGAAAATAAAACAATAGATAAAACATTTATAGGTTTGTACGGCAGCAGACTTTCAAATAATGAAGAATATCACGCATTGATTAATGCAGGCTTACTATGAAGGAGTTAAAGGAAATGGAATTATTAAGAAAAATCAGTTCAAAATTTATTTGTATCGGCTCAAATCCTCTGAAAAATGCGGAAGTCTTTTATATCGGAGGCAGTGACACATTGCCGCCGCCATTGAAAAAAGACGAGGAAGAAGCACTTATGAAAAAGCTTGCAAACGGTGATATGAGTGTTAAGGCTACATTGATTGAAAGAAATTTAAGGCTTGTTGTTTATATTGCAAGAAAGTTTGAAAATACGGGGATATATGTTGAGGACTTAATCTCAATCGGTACAATTGGTTTGATAAAAGCGATAAATACATTTAATCCGCTTAAAAATATAAAGCTTGCAACGTATGCGTCAAGGTGCATTGAAAATGAAATATTAATGTATCTTCGTAAAAATTCAAATATGCGCAGTGAGGTTTCTATTGATGAGCCGCTTAATGTGGATTGGGACGGAAATGAACTTTTGCTTTCTGATATACTCGGAACGGATAATGATGTTATCTGTAAAAATATAGAGGACGAGGTTGACAAGGCACTGCTTATTGACGCGATGAAAAAACTGTCTGTAAGGGAGCAACAGATAATGCGGTTACGATTCGGACTCGGTAACGGAAAGGAAAAAACGCAAAAGGAAGTTGCAGATATGCTTGGTATATCGCAATCATATATTTCCAGACTTGAAAAAAGAATAATAGGCAGATTGAAAAAAGAAATAGCCAAAATGTGCTGAATATACATATTATCGTCATATCTTGTACATAACCGCAATAAAGCGGTTTTCAATCAAGGAGGAAAAAGATATGACGAACAAAGTGGAAATCTGCGGGGTGAATACGTCAAAACTCCCTGTTCTTTCAAGAGAGGAAAAGAATAAGTTATTTATAAAAATCAAGAACGGCGATTTACAGGCGCGTGAAACTTTTGTAAAGGGCAATTTAAGGCTTGTACTGAGCGTTATACAAAGATTTAATAATAGAGGTGAAAACGTAGACGATTTGTTTCAAGTCGGCTGTATAGGACTGATAAAGGCGATAGATAATTTCGATTTAAGTCAGAATGTGCAATTCTCGACGTATGCCGTGCCGATGATTATCGGTGAAATAAGAAGATATTTGCGTGACAATAATTCTATCCGCGTGAGCCGTTCTCTTAAAGACATAGCATATAAAGCAATGCACGTCAAGGAACGGCTTATAAGTAAAAATTCAAAAGAGCCGACCATATCGGAAATAGCAAAAGAGCTTGACTTGCCGAAAGAGGACGTTGTGTTTGCACTTGACGCAATAGCCGATCCGGTATCGCTGTTTGAGCCGATATATCACGACGGAGGCGAGGCTATTTATGTAATGGATCAGGTTAAAGACACTAAAAATGTTGACGAAAACTGGCTTGAAAATATTGCGTTGAGCGAAGCAATGAAACATCTTGACGAAAGGGAAAAGCATATTTTGAATTTAAGATTTTTTCAAAGCCGTACACAAATGGAGGTTGCGGAAGAAATCGGTATATCGCAGGCACAAGTTTCCAGACTTGAAAAGAGTGCTTTAAAACAGCTTAGAAAATATGTATAATGCAGAATACAAAAATCGGGGCAAAAAGCCTCGATTTTTGTGATTAAATCTGAAAATTAATAAAAAAATTGCCGTCTGCTATTGCATTTTTGACATATTTCGTGTATAATGATAGAAGAATATAATAGCATAATTTGTATTTATAAATAAACAAATTGGAGGAATGAAAATGATAAGCAAGGCATTTCAAAATATTGTAACGCAAATGGCTGATGTTTTTCCAAAGAAATTCGGTATTGTGGATTCGCATGGCTTGGCTTTGGCAAATAACGGCGGTGAACCGACAGGTGATATTATAGAAAATCTTGTATATGCGGCTACAAATAATGATAAATTACTTTTTAAGGACGGATATACAGTTCGTTCAATGTCAAACAAACCGTATGCCGAATATGTGGTATATGTTGAAGGCACTGATGAAGTATCAAAGTATTGTTGTAATTCCATTGTTGTTGCAGCAAATAATGTACGTCATTATTATGATGAAAAATATGACAAGAACAATTTTATGCAAAATATCATTTTCGATAATCTTCTTTCTTTTGATTTACACCAAAAAGCAAGAGAACTTCATGTTGATATAGATATTCCGAGAGCAGTTTTCTATATAAAGGTGCTTGACGAGGGTGAAGTAGGTATTTACGATGTGCTTAGAAATATGTTCCCGGATAAAGAGAGAGATTTTGTTATCAATATAGATACAAAAAATCTTGTGCTTATAAAGGAACTTAAGGAAGTTGAAAATTCTCAAAAACTTGAAGAAACGGCACAAGCTATTGTTGATACGGTAAATGCGGAAACAATGCTTACAGTATGCGTTGGTTTAAGTACGGTTGCTTATAATATCGACCAGATTAATAATGCATACAAAGAGGCACAGATTGCACTTGAAGTAGGTAAAGTGTTTGATGAAGAAAAGTATATTCTGAATTATGATAATTTGGGTATCGGCAGACTTATTTATCAGTTGCCTATAAAACTTTGTGAATTGTTCTTGCAAGAGGTGTTTAAGAAGGGGGATATATCAACTCTTGATGACGAAACAATTTTGACAATAAATAAGTTCTTTGAAAATGACCTTAATGTCAGCGAAACATCAAGACAGCTTTTCGTACACAGAAATACTCTTGTATACAGACTTGAAAAGATTTATAAACTGACAGGTCTTGATTTGAGAAAGTTTGACCAGGCTATCGTATTTAAAGTGGCAATGATGGTGCATAAGTATCTTGAATCAAATTCAATGAAAATCTGATAATGATTTTTGGGGGTGTGTAAACCACACCCCTATATTTTTGTTTTTTAAGGAGCAATGAAATATGTCTGATAAGAAAAAAATAGTTTTGACGGCATTGATAACAGCTGTTGTTACTGCTTTTATCAGCGTCAATTTAACATCGTTTGTAAAGGACAGAATTGCGATATATCTTCCGAGCAAGGACGAGAATAAGGCCTTTTCAAATAAAATGACGGCAGTTGAAAATATGCTTAGCAGTAACTATTTGTATGATTTTGACAAAACGAAACTTCGAGATGATGCGATTAAAGCATATGTTGACGGACTTGACGAGCCGTATACGCATTACTACACTCAAAGCGAGTTTTCTTCATATATAGACAATATCCAAGACGGCTATGTCGGGATAGGAGTAATAGTAGGAGTGAATGACGATAATCAAATAGAAGTTGTCGCACCGTTTGAGGACAGTCCGGCATATAACGCGGGAATACAGCCAAGCGATATTATAAAGGCGATAGACGGTGTGGAATACAGCGGCGATAAGCTTTCAGAAGCGGTTGACAATATCAAAAACGGAGAGATAGGAACGACTGTTGATATAAAAATTCTTCGCGGTGAAGAAGAACTTGACATAACGGTTACAAGAGATGATATTGCAACCGATTCCGTAGACGGTGAAATGCTTAACGACAATATCGGTTATATCCGTGTGACAGGTTTCAATACAACATCAGATAACGGTGAAAAGAGTACATTCAGCGAATTTAAAGATAAGATTACTGAACTTCAGTCAAGCGGTATGAGCAAAATGATTATTGACTTGCGTGATAATCCGGGCGGTGTGCTTGACGAGGCTTGCAATATGGCAGATATGATTTTACCGGAGGGTATTATAACATATACCGAAACAAAATCCGGCAAGAGAACGGATTATAATTCGGATGCGGAAAGTCTTGATATTCCGATAGTGATACTTATAAACGAAAACAGCGCAAGTGCGTCTGAAGTGTTTACGGGTGCGTTAAAGGACTACGGCAAGGCAACAGTTGTAGGTAAAAAGAGTTACGGTAAGGGAATAGTGCAAAGCGTACTTCCGTTCTATGACGGCTCGGGAATGTCGCTTACCGTTGCAAAATATTATACACCTAACGGCACTTGCATACACGGAATAGGCATTGAGCCTGATGTTGAGGTTGATATGCCTGACGAATATAAAGATATGTATGCGTCAATGGTTGAGCATGATAAAGATACTCAACTTCAAAAAGCGATTGAGATTATAAAGGAAAAATAGTTATATTTTCACGCTTGAATAAATATATAGCATATGTTACAATAGAAAAAAATAATTTGTGATGGAGAATTAATAATGATTTCATTTGGTAAATGGCCGCGTGTTTTATTTGCGAGCGTGCTGGCAATGGCTTTATGGACGTTTATAAGCGTAAATACAAACATTTTCAGCGTAGACGGAAAGTTTGACGGATTTATGTATTTCACGTCATATATATTGGTGATAGGAGTATGGGCACTTGTCGCTGTTAAAATAAATGTATCGGATAAGTTTTATAAAGCAATTTCGATATTCATATTTGCTCTGACACCGTTTTTCTGTATGCAGATGGCAATGATATTGTCGGGGGCGGCAGAGTATTCGTTTGGAATATACTTTATAAATATTATGTTCTATGTCGCAATTATGGCGATAATTCTTGCGATTACAAGAAGTATGAAATGGACGGCAATAGTAACAAATCTTGTTGCGTACTTATTCAACTTGTCAAGCTTCGTTGTAAATATTTTAAGAGGCACACCGCTAATTCCAAGCGACTTTCTTGCAATCGGTACGGCGGCACAGGTAGCGGAAAATTACACATTTCAGCTGAGATATCCGATTGTTGTTGCAACGGTTATAGTGGTGTTGGTTATAACATTAATCGCTAAATTTTCGTTTAAACCGCAGTTTAAGCACAAAAATCTTATATTTTCTTTAAGTGGCGGTGCAGTTGCACTGGCATTTATAATAACAATGTCATGTATAGATTTTACTAATTCATCAATGGATGTGTACGACCAGTATCACGCCAATAATACGCATGGCTCGTTATACAGTTTCTATATTAACGTAAGAAAAATGATGCTTAGCAAGCCTAAAGGATATAAGGAAGAGGACGTACAGGCACTTTTGAGTAATGCCGACAGTGAGGAACAAACGACTGTTGACAGAGAAGAAATGCCGAATATCATTGCGATAATGAATGAGAGTTTTTCGGATTTGAACGTTGTCGGTGACCTTCAGACGAGTGAAGATTATATGCCGTTTATACACAGTATGACTAAGAATACGATAAAAGGTCAACTGTTGGTGTCACCGTTCGGCGGATATACTTGTAATACCGAATTTGAATTTTTGACGGGACTTTCAATGGGCGTGTTGCCGAGAGGTTCGGTCCCATATCTTCAATATGTGTCAAAACAATATCCGTTCTCACTTCCGTCACATCTTGATGAACTCGGATATAAGAGCGTAGCCGTTCATCCGTATTTGGGAAGATGTTGGAACAGACAAAAGATTTATGAGCTTATGGGCTTTGATGAATTCATAAGTTTTGATAATATCAAAAAATATATGGACGAAGATGATATTGAGTATGTTCGTTATTATGTGAGCGACAGAACTTCATTTAAACTTGTAACAGACCAGCTTGAAAATAAAAAGCCGGGCGAAAAGATGTTCTTATTCAATGTTACAATGCAAAATCACGGCGGATACACATATGACGGCGGAGAATTTCCGACTGTAACAATTTCAAATTTGCAAGGTCATTACAAAGAGGCAGAACAGTATTTGTCACTTATAAAAGAAAGTGACAAAGCGTTTGAAGAATTAGTTAGATATTTAAAAAATTATGACGAACCGACAATCGTTGTAATGTTCGGTGACCATCAGCCTGCTGTTGAACAGGAATTTTATGAAGAACTTTACGGAAAAAGCTTGTCAAAATTATCAACTGAGGAATTGCAACAAAGATATAAAATTCCGTTCGTTATATGGGCGAATTACGATATAGAAAGTCAGGATGATTTAAAGACAAGTCCTAACTATTTGTCAGACTTGTTGCTTGATACGGCGAATGTTCCGAAGAATGAAATTGAAAACTTTACATCAGAGGTAAGAAATGATGTACCGCAAATAAATGCAATGGGACATTACGACAGTGAAGGCAACTGGGTAAGCAGAGATGAAGATACTTCAAATGCTCTTGATGAGTATGAAGCGGTAGAGTATTATATGCTTACAAGAAAAGAGAACAAAGACGCAAAAGAGAATAAAGACGATAAGAAATAAAATTAAGCAAGGCAAAGCCTTGCTTAATTTTTTAGTCTATACCCATTTTTGCAAAAAAGTCAGCGGTGGAAATACCGCTTGGACGGTTATATCTTTTTAGCATAAACAATGAATCGGCATCGGTTATATGATTAATTCCTTCGTTACAAGTTAAACTCATCTTAAATCCCATTGATTTTAACATATCAGTGGTTTCTTCACTGTAAGCACCGAAAGGGTATGTATATATAATCGGTGCAAAGCCTGTTTTTGTCATAAATCTGTCTTGGGCTTTTTGTGTGTCGTCAACAAATATATTCCTGTATGTATCTTCGCTTTCGCCGCTGTTACGCTTTGAACCGTTTCTGCCATGATTATTTGAATGAAAATCGTAGGAGTGATTGCCGACTTCAACACGCTTGTCAATAAACATATCATAAACCTCGCTCCAACGTACATAACCGTATGTCATATTTGCGATATTACTTTTGGAATATTCATCGGTATAACTTCCCACAACAGAAATAACCGCTTTTGCGTCATACTCTGAAAGTATAGGCATAACGTAACCGTAGTTGTTATAAAAACCGTCGTCAAATGTGAGCATAACGGGTTTGTCGGGAAGTTTGGACGTGCCGTTAGTATAGTCGATTAATTCTTGTGCGGAAACAAAGGTGTAGCCTTTGTTTTTCAAAAAATTAATATCGTTTTTCAATGTATCGGGAGTGACAATGTATTTCCCTGATAAATCGGTGTCTTTCAATACGCTGTGGTACATAACAATAGGCATATCAACACTGTCGGAAATATTTACCGAAAGAACGGGAACACTTGAAACGGAATTGAAAACAATTCCGAGAATACCGCAGTAAAGCAGAGAAACGAATATTACAACCGAGAAAATTTTTAACTTTTTAATCATAAAAATACACCCCTTATCAAATAGTATGATAAGGAGTGTTTGTTCATTACTAAAATTATGCTTTGTTGATTGAACCGAAAAGTTCCATCTTTTCTTTAACAATAACTTTAATAGCCTCAAAACCTGGAGCAAGAAGTTTTCTTGGGTCAAAACCTTTACCTTCAAGGTCTTTACCTTCTTCGATATACTTTCTTGTAGCCTCTTGGAAGTATAGCTGACACTCTGTATTAACATTGATTTTTGCAACACCAAGTGAAATTGCCTTTTTAATCATATCTGCAGGAATACCTGTACCGCCGTGAAGAACAAGCGGAAGGTCGCCGATAAGTTCCTTTGTTTTTGCAAGAGCGTCAAAGTCAAGACCTTTCCAGTTTGCAGGGTACTTACCGTGAATGTTACCGATACCTGCTGCAAGGAAGTCAACGCCAAGATCGGCGATTTTCTTACATTCGTTAGGGTCAGCGATTTCGCCTGCACCTATAACGCCGTCTTCTTCGCCGCCGATTGAACCGACTTCAGCCTCGATTGAAAGACCTTTTTCGTGGCAAACTTTTACAAGCTCAGATGTCTTTGCGATATTTTCTTCGATAGGGAAGTGTGAACCGTCAAACATTACTGATGAGAAACCTGCCTCAATACACTTGTAGCAGCCTTCGTATGTTCCGTGGTCAAGATGAAGAGCAACAGGAACAGTGATGTTAAGTTCTTCAACCATTGCCTTAACCATTGCCGCAACAGTCTTAAAACCTGTCATATACTTACCTGCACCCTCAGATACACCAAGAATTACAGGTGAGTTGTTTTCCTGAGCTGTTAGAAGTATAGCCTTTGTCCATTCAAGATTGTTGATGTTGAACTGACCTACGGCATACTTGCCTTCAACTGCCTTTTTTAGCATTTCAGTTGCTGAAACTATCATTTTAAAGTCCTCCTTAAAATAAATAAAATAAATATATAAATTTAATTTATATTCAAAATTATTTGCCGATTATAATTGCTTTTGCATTTAATAATCGTGTTAAAGTTTCTTCTGTTGTCTCGATGGCTTTTGATTTTTTACATTGCAGACACGTCAGAATAATGTTGCCGTTTATGATATTTAATTCAATATCTTCACTTCCGCATGCACAGGAAATATTATGTGATTCCTGCAAGGCGTGCAGACGTTCGATAATTGCATAAATCAAGTTAAAAGAAATATCACTGTCGTCATCGTCAAATTCATCGAGAATATCTGAAAACATATCAGTGTTTTCGTTAAGCATATTTTCAACCAAATCTTTTTCACCGGCAAAAAATACATCTATTCCCGCAACGGGACATTTGTATGTTAACAGCGGTTTGTTCCAAAAGTTTTCTTTCGTTGTTGTGTACGAATGGTTGTCACCGCATATCGGACATTCGATGTCAAATTTGTATTTATCGTGTTTTTCGGCTATTGTAACACAGGTTTCGTGACAGCCGTGAGTAGGGCATATAAGCTGAACCTTGTCTTTACCCGAAAAATTAAATATTGAAAGTGATTTTGACGACATATTTGAACAGAAAGGACATATATATGCTACTATTCTTTTTAAATCCACTAACACTCTGAAATTCAAATCCTTTCCGCCCACGATATACTTGTCTTAAAATCACTTTTAATGTGGGCTGAAAAGTGATTATTCAGTGCCGATTTTGTTTTCTCTTGCATAGAAGAATAGATATTGCTGAGCAAAACCGCCTATATCGCCGAAATGCTTTTCGGCAAATGCGGATATTGCAGGTATGCTTTGTTCACCGTCAAAATAACAGTATTCCATTATGCGTTTAATCCAAACGTCAACGGGAAATGAGTCGACTCTGCCAAGACCGAATAAAAGTATACAGTCGCTGACCTTGTTGCCGACACCGTTAATAGTCATTAATGCTTTTTTTGCGTCCGGAGTTGACAGTGATTTTATATATTCTTCCGTAAGAGTGCCGCTCTGGAATTTGTCTGCGGCGTCCATTATATATTTGTCACGAAAACCAGAACGGATAACCGATAAATCTTCTTTTGAAAGAGAATAAATCGTATCGGTATCGGGGAACGTGTAATATGTTTTGCCCATATAACTTATTTGTTTTCCGAAGTTTTCGCAAAGCCTTTCTATAATGCCTTTGATTCGCGGAATATTGTTGCTTGCCGAAATGATGAAAGAAATAACAGCCTCCCATAAATCCTGGTTAAGTATACGAATACCGTCACCGTATGAAACAGCTTCTTTCATAATCGGGTCATTGGATAATCTGCTCTTGATTTCGCCGTAGTCGCGGTTTAAATCGAAGTAATCATACCAAATATTCTTAAAATCGTCTTCAGTTGTATCGTAAAATATAACTTCATCATCATTTTGCGATATTAAAAGCGCCTTGTTCTTTGCAATGCCGAAATATGAATTCTCGCTTACTGCATTAAAACGAAAGCATTGACCGCAATCAAATATATGGTGTAAGTTAAAATCTTTTAAACCTGTGACAATAAGATTATTGTCTTTTTTATTAATATCCATATTAGATATTATATCACGTTGTTATAAATTTATCAAGTGACAAAATTCATATTTATCTGCATAATTACATACTTGACAGAGTTGCACAGAGCATAACTTTTTTATATATTACATTATGGTCAAAATGCACGGAATTAAAACAAATAAGAAAAAATATGAAATAAGAAATTCGTTTCATATAGACTATTTTTTGTATTTGTGGTATAATGAGTGTCAATAATAAAAATAAATGACGTCTTATTCGTCCGCAATAAGCCGCATATATTATTTTTATCAGCGGACAGAAAGGTTATGATTTATATGACAGATAAAGAGTTATTTAATGAATTATCATACAAAAGAAAAAATGTGTATGAGAATTTGAGTGAACAGGAATATAAGGAAATGTTTGAACTTTGCGACGAATATCGCGAATTTCTTGATGAGGGAAAGACAGAACGTGAATGCGTTGAAAAGTCGATAAAAATGGCTGAACTTCACGGATTTAAGAATATTAATTCAGTAAAGCAGTTAAAGGCGGGAGATAAGGTTTATAAGATTAACAGAAACAAAAATATTTTACTTGCGGTTATCGGCAGTGAAGATATTAAAAACGGTGTAAATCTTGTCGGAGCACATATCGATTCACCAAGACTTGACTTAAAGCAAAATCCGCTATATGAAAGCAATGATATGGCACTTTTGAAAACGCATTATTACGGCGGTATTAAGAAGTATCAATGGACCGCAATTCCTCTTGCTATGCACGGTGTTATCTTTACAAAAGAGGGTAAGAAGGTGACATTAAATATAGGTGAAAATGAAAACGACCCTGTATTTTGCGTGACAGACCTTTTGCCGCATTTGGCTAAAGACCAAATGACAAAGAAAATGATTGACGGAATAGAGGGAGAAAATCTTAATATTCTTATAGGCGGTATGCCTGTTAAATCGGAAGATGTAAGCGAAAAGGTTAAGTTTGCGATTTTGAAACATCTTAACGAAAAATACGACATAACAGAAAGAGATTTCTTAAGTGCCGAAATTGAAATTGTACCTGCTTTCAAGGCTAAGAATGTCGGACTTGACGAAAGCTTTGTCGGTGCATACGGTCAAGATGACAGAGTGTGTGCATTTACTACATTAAAGGGTATATTCGCTGTTCAAAATCCTAAAAAGACAGCACTTGCAATCTTTGTTGATAAAGAAGAAATCGGTTCAACGGGTAATACGGGTATGCTTAGTGCATTCTTTGAAATGACTCTTGCGGAAATTATTGAAAAGATTAACGGCAACTGCACAATTACCGATTATAATACAACAATAGAAAATTCAGCTTGCTTGTCATCGGACGTCGGTGCGGCAGTTGATCCGAACTATGAATCCGTATACGAAAAACGTAATGCGGCATTTGCAGGCTGCGGTATGGTGCTTATGAAGTATACAGGTGCAAGAGGTAAGTCGGAGTCGTCAGACGCGTCTGCCGAATTTGTTTATGAAATAGGTAAGATACTTGACGATAACGGAGTTATTTGGCAAACAAGCGAACTCGGTAAGGTTGATCAAGGCGGCGGCGGTACAATCGCACAGTACGTTGCTAATCTTAATATGGACGTTATTGACTGCGGTGTTCCTGTACTTTCAATGCACGCACCGTTTGAAGTTACAGCAAAGAGTGACGTATATATGGCATATAAATCTTATGTTGCATTTTATAATAACAGATAGTAGAAATGAGCCTGTCGACAAAATGTCGACAGGCTCATTTTGCTTTTATTGTTGAGGAAGGTAGTCGGTTGGGTTTACCAAAACTCCGTCTTTTGACATTTCAAAGTGAATATGCGGATCGGTCACATTTTCACCGGTACATTTACCTGACGTTCCGATAACTTCGCCTGATTTTATTTCTTTACCTACAGTGAGATTTTCAATATTTTCAAGTCCCATATATTTCGTTATAAATCCTGCGGCGTGAGATATTATTACATATTCGCCCATTGCGTCTTTGCCTGTTTCGTCAATAACGCCGTCAGCGACGGCTTGTACACTGCAACCTGTGTTGACGGCAATGTCAATGCCGTTGTGGGTACGCCAATCGGAAAGCTGTTCGTTGTATTTTAATTTGTCCGAATATCCTTCAAGTGTATTTCCGTTTACAGGCATAATAAATGCAGGTTGTTCGGATGATACGATAACTGCGGTTTGGTCAACGTCGGGATTGTTGACTGCATAGTCCTCAACAGGTACTTGTTGCTCGGACGTAACAGGCATATCGGTTTGAGTGTCGGTACTTTGAGCGGTTTCGGTATCAGATACAACTTCCGAACTCTCTTCTACATTTGCTGATGACGCCTCTTGAGTTTCATCTTCTGAAACGTTCAGAGCGGAAGATGTGAATTTGTCGGTTGAATCCGAAAAAACTTCGCTGCCACTGTTATCGGCTATCTCATTGCTTAGCATACTTGATGAGTCTGAATTGTGTCTTTCGGTAAAATAACCGGCTATACCGATTGCCAATACACAGCAACAAAGTGCTATGTAAAAGCTTGGTAGCTTTTTTGTTTCCTTTTTTTGTTGTTGATTCATTTTGTGTTCCTCCATATACATTGTAGTATTTAGTATTGTTTCCTTAATTTTCTGTATTATACATTTTGCTAAATAAAAATTTTACATAAATAATTGACAGGTATGATGGGAAGTGTGTCTTTTAAAATTCACGGTGATTATAGCAGTTGTTATTAAAAAAGTTAATTCATTATTCGTATTATTAGGGTATAGGAAGCCGTAAGGCACTCGGTATGGGTGGTGCCGAACCGAATATGCTTTTGGTATAGCTAAAAAGAATTTCTTAAAATTTAATAAGGTTGTCGCAAACTATTGCAACAACCTTATTTTTTTGGTATAATGTAATCTAAATGAACAGAAAAAAGAGGTAATTATTTTGAAAAGAACGGATTTTTATTATGACTTGCCCGAAGAACTTATTGCACAAGAACCTTTAAAGGACAGAAGTTCTTCAAGGCTTATGATACTTGATAAAAATACAGGTGAAATTGAGCATAAGCATTTTTATGATATAGTCGATGAACTAAATGAGGGTGATGCACTTATATTGAATGATACAAAGGTACTTCCGGCACGTTTGTACGGTCAAAAAGAGGATACGGGCGGTGCTATTGAATTTTTGCTTTTGCATAAGCATACGCTTGATACTTGGGAAGTAATTTTGAAACCGGGCAGAAAAGCTAAACCCGGTGCAAGATTTGTTTTTGGCAACGGTGAGCTTAAAGCAGAGGTTTTGGACGTTATAAATGACGGTAACAGACTTGTTAAGTTTGAGTATGAGGGAGTATTTGAGGAGGTTTTGGATAAACTCGGAGAAATGCCTCTGCCTCACTATATAACACATAAACTTGAAGATAAAAACAGATACCAAACAGTGTATGCAAAAAATCCTGGCAGTGCGGCGGCACCTACGGCAGGACTTCACTTTACACCCGAATTGCTTGAAAAGATTAAGGCAAAAGGCGTTAATATAGGTTATGTAACACTTCACGTCGGACTAGGAACATTCAGACCTGTTAAAGCCGACGATATACTTGAACATAAAATGCACTCGGAATTTTATATACTTCCGCAGGAAACAGCCGATTTGGTAAATAAAACAAAATCAAACGGTAAACGTGTAATTTCTGTCGGAACAACTGCTACAAGAGTTTTGGAAACGGTCGGAATGGAAAACGAAAAACTTGAACAAAAAACAGGCTGGACGAATATATTTATTTATCCGGGCAAGGAATTTCATGTTATAGATGCGCTTATAACAAACTTCCACTTGCCTGAATCAACACTTATAATGCTTGTAAGTGCTTTGGCGGGCAGAGAAAATGTGCTGAATGCCTATAAAACAGCGGTACAGGAAAAATACAGATTTTTTTCATTTGGCGACGCGATGCTTATAAAATAAAGGAGATACGAAATGTTTAAAATTTTGCATACTGACGGAAATGCAAGACGCGGCGAATTTCATACGGTACACGGAGTTGTACAGACACCCGTTTTTCAGAACGTCGGAACAATAGCGGCAATAAAAGGTGCGGTAAGTACAATGGATTTAAAAGAGATAGGCTGCCAGGTTGAACTTTCAAATACCTATCATTTACATTTAAGACCCGGCGACAAAGTTATAAAACAGCTTGGCGGGCTTCACAAATTTATGAATTGGGACAGACCTATTTTAACGGACAGCGGCGGTTTTCAGGTGTTTTCACTTGCAGGTTTGAGAAAAATAACAGAAGAAGGCGTCAGCTTTAATTCACATATTGACGGTCACAAAATATTTATGGGACCTGAAGAAAGTATGCAGATACAGTCAAACCTTGCGTCTACAATAGCAATGGCATTTGACGAATGTATTGAAAATCCCGCACCGTACAAATATGTAAAGGACTCATGCGACAGAACGTACAGATGGCTTGTTCGTTGTAAAAAAGAGATGGAAAGACTTAATTCGCTTGACGATACAATTAACAAAAATCAAATGCTTTTCGGTATTAATCAAGGCGGAACTTTCGATGATATAAGAATTGAGCATATGCAGAGGATTGCGGAACTTGATTTACCGGGATATGCGATAGGCGGTTTGGCGGTTGGCGAGAGCCACGAAGAAATGTATCATATTCTTGATGTTGTACTTCCTCATGCACCTGTAAATAAGCCGAGATATTTAATGGGTGTCGGAACACCGTCAAATATTATTGAATCGGTTGCAAGAGGCGTCGATTTCTTTGACTGTGTTATCGCATCGAGAAATGCAAGACACGCATTTATCTTTACAAGAAACGGCACAATGAATTTAATGAACCAAAAATATGAACTTGATACAAGACCGATTGACGAAGAATGTGGTTGTCCTGCTTGTCAGCACTACACGAGAGCATATATAAGACATTTGTTCAAGGCAAAAGAAATGCTTGGAATGAGATTGGCAGTTCTTCATAATTTGTATTTTTATAATGAACTTATGGAACGCATCAGAAAGGCAATAGAAGAGGACAGATTTGAAGAATTCAGACGTGAAAATGTTGAAAAGCTTGCACAAAGACTTTAATAGTGCAAAAACTATAATTAAATGACAATTCTATATTGCTTTTTTGTGAAAGTTTTGGTATAATATTATACAATATGAATAACAATTTAAGGAGGATACCATAGATGAGAGCAAAGTATAAGAGAGTGCTTTTAAAAATAAGCGGAGAGGCACTTGCGGGAACAAACGGATTTGGACTTGATGAGCATACTATTGCACATATCAGTGAGAACATAAAGAAAATTGTGGACATGGGTGTACAGGTTTCAATCGTTGTAGGCGGAGGAAACATCTGGAGAGGACGAAGCAGTGAGAATATGGACAGAACAAGAGCTGACCATATGGGTATGCTTGCAACTGCGATAAATGCGTTGGCACTTTGCAGTGCACTTGAAAACTGCAATGTACCTACAAGAGTGCAGACTGCGATTGAAATGCGACAGGTGGCAGAACCTTATATCAGAGGTAAGGCTGAAAGACATCTTGAAAAGGGCAGAGTAGTAATATTCGGCTGCGGAACAGGTAATCCGTTTATGTCAACAGATACAGCCGCCGCACTTCGTGCAGTTGAAACAGATTCACAGGTTATATTGCTTGCAAAGAAAGTTGATGCAGTATATGACAGCGACCCTAATATAAATCCTGACGCAAAGAAATATGATGTACTTTCATTCAGTGATATACTTTCAAAAAATCTCGGCGTAATGGATTCAACTGCGGCATCAATGTGCCGTGATAATAATATGCCTATACTTGTTTTCGGTCTTAGCGACCCTGAAAACATTGTAAGAGCGGTAAAAGGCGAAAAAATAGGTACACTTGTAAATAATGAGGGAAAACTTTAGGATTAATTGATATATTTAAGGAGGAATTTTAAAATGGGTAAGTATCCTGAAATTGAAGAAAAGATGGAAAAAAGAATAAACGGTTATGCGGGTGAATTAAAGACAATCCGTGCAGGACGTGCAAACGCGTCTGTACTTGATAAAGTTGCTATTGATTACTACGGCACAATGACACCTGTCCAACAGGTAGGTTCAATCTCATCACCTGAACCGAGATTACTTGTTATTCAACCTTGGGACGCAAGCGTTTTAAAGGAAATAGAAAAGGCAATCAATGCGTCTGACATCGGTATAGCACCACAAAATGACGGTAAGGTTATAAGACTTAACTTCCCTCCGCTGACAGAGGAAAGAAGAAAAGAACTTGTTAAGACTGTAAAGAAGTATACAGAAGAAGCTAAGGTGCAAATTCGTAACGCAAGACGTGACGCGATTGATAAGTACAAGGCTATGAAGAAAGACGGCGAAATCACAGAGGACGATTTGAAAGAAACAGAAAAGGATATACAAGACTTGACAGATAAGTATATTAAAGAAATTGATAATATCAGTGCCGTAAAGGAAAAAGAAATCCTTGAGGTTTGATAATTAAAATCACTACGCATATGACCGGCAGGCTAAGTCTGCCGGTATTGTGCTAAATAGAGAGGTATCGTATGTTTTTTTCAAAGAAAAAGAAAATCAATGAAATAGATATGTCAAGACTTCCGCAGCATATCGGAATTATAATGGACGGTAACGGCAGATGGGCGAAAAAAAGAGGTTTGCCGAGAAGTGCCGGACACAGTGCCGGAGCGGATTCACTGAAAAAAATTATCACAGAGGCAAATAATCTCGGTGTAAAGTATATAACGGTATATGCTTTTTCAACGGAAAATTGGAAACGACCGAAAGAAGAAGTTGACTATCTTATGTCGCTTTTGCTTGACTATCTGAGAAATGCCGAAAAAACTCTTTCGGGAGAGAATGTTGTTATTCGTGTAATCGGTTCAAGAAAAGGTCTGTCCGAAGAAATTTGTCGGCAGATTATAAAGACAGAGAATTTTACAAAGAATAATACAGGAATTGTTATGAATATCGCTCTTAACTACGGCGGTCGTGAAGAAATTGTAAATGCAGTGAAAAATATCTGTAAGGACGTTAAGGACGGCAGGCAGAATGTTGATGATATTGACGATGAAGTTTTTTCAAGCTATCTGTATACCGAAAATCAGCCTGACGTTGACTTGCTTATCAGAACAAGCGGTGAGCAGAGATTGTCAAACTTTATGCTTTGGCAGCTAAGCTATGCGGAAATGTGGTTTACCGATAAGCTATGGCCTGATTTTAAACCGGCTGATTTACATAAGGCTATAATCGATTTTCAAAACAGAGGCAGAAGATTTGGGGGTGTGTAAAAATGGTTAAGAGAATTATAACGTCGGTGGTCGCATTGGCGGTATTTGTTGGTATACTGTTTTTACCGCCTATATGCTTTACAGTTGCACTTGCGGCGGTTATATTGTTTATGCTATATGAGTGTTACAGTGCAACAAAAGCCGATTTGGGTATGAAAACTATCGGATTTATTTCCGCTGTCATATTGATGTCATCAATTTATTTTTGCAAAGCAATAGAGTGGGATACTTTTGCATGGGCAACTGCGTCAATAGGCATAATTTTTATCATAGCACTGCATATGATTACAGTAGTGGCAAAGCACGGTAAAAGAAATTATAAGGATATACTTTCAAATGGTTTCTTAACTATATATATTGTACTTTCGATGAGCTGCGTGTGGCTTGCAAAAGAAACATTTGATACAGCAACAATGCTTTTAACATTTATATGTGCGTGGTCGTGTGATACGTTTGCGTATTTTACAGGCAGATTTTTAGGCAAACACAAACTGATACCTCACGTCAGCCCAAATAAAACGGTTGAAGGCTCTGTCGGCGGTGTTGTCGGTGCAATGGTTATATGTATTGTATATCTATTGATTGTGAAAAATGTATTTGATACAAATATGTTGACGTGGAGCAATGTAGTTGTTGAGGGTGCGGTTTACGGTCTTGTAGGCGGTGCATTGTCACAGCTCGGCGATTTGATTGCTTCGGCTATCAAACGCGATACAGGAATAAAAGATTTCGGTTGGATATTCCCGGGACACGGCGGATTTATGGACAGATTTGACAGCGTTATGTTTATAGCACCTATTATGTATATATTGCCTATGGTGATTTTTGGAATTATGTAGGGAATGTCAAATTAATTGGAGAAAAGACAAATGGAATTTGAAAAGAAAATAGCGGTATTGGGCTCAACAGGCTCAATCGGTACACAGACTCTTGAAATTGCCCGCGAATACAAGGGTATAAAAATAGAGGCAATGTCTGCACATTCAAATATTGATTTGATTGAAAAACAGGCGAGAGAGTTTAAACCGAAAATGGTGTGCCTTACAAATGAAGAAAAGGCTAAGGATTTAAAAATCAAGCTTGCCGATACCGATATAAAAGTAGTACAAGGAAAAGACGGTCTTATAGAAACGGCAACAGCTGACGGTGCTGATACTGTTGTAACCGCGGTTGTCGGTATTTCGGGACTTGAGCCTACAATAGAGGCAATAAAGGCAAAGAAAAATATTGCTCTTGCGAATAAGGAAACGCTTGTAACAGGCGGTCATATCGTTATGGATTTGGCAAAGGAAAACGGAGTTGAAATACTTCCGGTAGACAGTGAACACAGTGCGATATTTCAGTCACTTCAAGGCTGTAAGGACAGACGCGAAGTAAAGAGAATACTTTTAACTGCATCGGGCGGTCCGTTCTTTGGTAAAAAACGCGAAGAACTGGTTGACATAAAACCTGAGGACGCATTAAAACACCCTAATTGGAATATGGGTGCAAAGGTTACGATAGATTCATCAACGCTTGTCAATAAAGGACTTGAAGTGATGGAGGCGAAGTGGCTTTTCGGAACGGATAACATAAAAGTTTTGGTACACAGACAGAGCGTTGTACATTCAATGGTTGAGTTCGTGGATAACGGAGTAATTGCACAGCTCGGTGCACCTGATATGCGACTTCCTATACAGTACGCATTGACGTATCCGAACAGACTTCCAATGAAGAATAACGAACTTGACTTTACAAAGTATCCGTCACTTACATTTGACGAACCTGATACAGACACGTTTTATGCGTTGAAATTGGCATATGATGCACTTAAAGACGGCGGTATAAAACCGACTGTATTTAACAGTGCCGATGAGGCGGCGGTTGAGTTGTTTATGCAAGGTAAAATATCTTATCTCGGTATATCCGACGCTATCGCAAAGGCAATGAGCGAGATTAAAAATATCGAAAATCCGACAATTTCGGATATATGGGAAACAGATAAGTTAGCCCGTGAGATTGTATATAGATTTGAAAAGGAGAGTTTAATTTGATAACTGCGATTGTATCTGTTGTAATGTTCCTTGTAATGGTTTCACTGCACGAATTCGGTCACTTTATTGTTGCAAAAATGCTGAACTTTAAAGTTGATGAATTTTCTGTCGGAATGGGACCTGCAATATTCAAGAAAAAGAAAGGCGAAACACAATACTCAATAAGAATTTTGCCGCTTGGCGGTTATTGTAAATTTGAGGGCGAAGATGAAGCCGACAATACCGATCCGCGAGCTTTTTCAAATCAAAAAGCATGGAAAAGATTGCTTGTGCTTTTGGCAGGTGGTGTTTTTAATATCATTTTGGGTTTTGTACTGTTTCTTGTTATCGTTCCGTCAACGTCGCCTGCACGAACAAATGTTATTGATACGGTTGTTCCGCACAGCTATATAGAACAAGTCGGAGTACAGCCGAATGATAAGATTATAAAGATTAACGGAAAGAAAATTAATTTCTATAATGATATTTCACTTTATACTCAAAATTTCAAAAAAGACGAACAGGCAACCGTAACGGTTTTAAGAAACGGTGAAAAAATCGACTATTCATTTATGCCGACGGAGCAAATTGTCAAAACAACTTACGGAGAAAACGGCGTACAAGTTGACAGTACAATAAACGGATACACAACAGGTCAGTTTGTGGAATATTCCGATAAAATGCCTAAGGACGATTCACTTGTAGGTCAGTCGGAAACAAGCACAAGATATATAATAGGCTTTACACCTAAAACAAAGGATATAACGATATTTAATGTTTGGGGAGAGGCTTTAAATGAAACCGAATTTGTGGTTAAGCTTGTGTATCAGTCATTCTGGCAGATGATAACAGGTAAGGTTGGTGTAGACCAAATGTCAGGACCTGTCGGAATTGTAAGCGAAGTGAACAACGCGGTTAATTCGGGCAGTTACAGTTGGCTTTATGTGCTTAACTTGGTTGCAATTTTGACAATAAATCTCGGAATATTCAATATTCTTCCGATACCTGCACTTGACGGCGGAAGAATATTGTTTGTACTGATTGAAATGATACGCAGAAAGGCTATTCCGCCTGAAAAAGAGGGGATAGTTCATGCAGTCGGAATGTTATTGTTATTGGCATTCATTGTGTTCGTATCATTCCACGATATAATGCGTTTATTCAATAAGTGAGGTTAATATTTATGAGAAAACAAAAAAGAATTGTAAATATAGGCGGTGTGAAAATCGGCGGTGACAATCCCGTTGCAATTCAGTCTATGTGTAATACCGACACAAGAGATGTCAAAGCAACGGTAAATCAGATACATGAACTTGAAAATGCAGGTTGCGAGATAATTCGTGTTGCCGTGCCTGATATGGTTGCGGCAAAAGCCGTAGCGGATATAAAAAAGCAAATTCATATACCGCTTGTTGTCGATATACATTTTGATTATCGTCTTGCGTTGGAATGTATGAAAAACGGTGCGGATAAAGTCAGAATTAATCCCGGCAATATCGGTGACCGCGACAGAGTAAAGCAAGTTGTCGAAATGGCAAAGGAAAGAGAAATCCCTATCAGAATCGGTGTCAACGGCGGTTCGCTTGAAAGAGAATTACTTCAAAAATACGGCGGTGTAACAGCCGACGCACTTGTGGAAAGTGCTATGGGACACGTTGCAATTCTTGACGAACTTAATTTTAATAATGTGGTTGTGTCAATTAAGATTTCAGACGTTCCGAAAATGCTTTGTGCATACAGAAAATTCAATGAAATATCGGATATTCCGTTGCATATCGGTGTAACCGAATCCGGTACGTTAAAAGGCGGAACGGTTAAATCGGCTGTCGGAATTGGTGCACTTTTGGCAGAAGGAATAGGCGATACTATGCGTGTTTCGCTTACGGCAAACCCTGTTGAAGAAATTTATGCAGCGTATGATATTCAAAAGGTTTTGGGTATGAGAAAAACAGGTGCGGAGATAGTTTCGTGTCCGACTTGCGGAAGAACTCAACTTGACCTTATTTCAATCGCAAACGAAGTTGAAAAACGTGCCGCAAATATTGATAAGCCTATTAAAATCGCCGTTATGGGTTGTGCGGTAAACGGCCCCGGTGAAGCGAGAGAGGCTGATATAGGAATTGCAGGCGGAAAAGGTGAGGGACTTATTTTCAAAAAAGGCGAAATTATAAAGAAAGTACCTCAAGACAGCCTTGTCGATGAACTTATGAAAGAAATAGAAACATTATAATACGAGAGGATTGGGATATATTGAAGAAGTATCTTGTTATAAACGGTGTAAACTTAAATATGCTTGGTATCAGAGAACCGGGAATATACGGAAACAGCACTCTTGACGATTTGGAAAACAACATCAGAAAAAAAGCAGATGAACTTGGTGTTGAGGTTGATTTTTTTCAAAGCAATTTTGAGGGTGAAATCGTTGAAAAAATACACAGTGCAATGGGGAATTACAATGGCATTATAATAAATCCGGGGGCATTTACTCATTATTCGTATGCTATCAGAGATGCGTTCGGTTCGGTTAAAATGGATGTAATCGAAGTACATATTTCAAATATCCATAAACGTGAAGAGTTCAGACATACATCTGTTATCGTACCTGAATGTATAGGACAGATTTGCGGTTTGGGATTTAAGGGGTATGAACTTGCATTGGAGGCATTGGTATGCAGAGCAGAATAGATAAACTGTGCGAAAAAATGCACGATAACGAGGCGGTTTTTATATCAAGCTATCCGAATATATTTTATTACAGCGGTTTCACGTCAGAGGACGCATATTTGCTTATTTCGCACAGCGGCAAGTATATTATCACAGATTCGCGATACACAATACAGGCACGTGAGCAAGCAAAAGGCTTTGAAGTGATTGATATTGCAAAAGGTTTTGAAAAAATATTTTCAAGAATAGACGAAAAATATATAGGTTTTGAAGAATCATATATGAGCGTCGGAGAAAATAAGCGAATAAGAGCAAAACTAAAAGACGGACAAGATTTTGTTGAAATGCAAAATCTTATAAACAAACCGCGAGAAATAAAAGATGAATGCGAAATTAAAAAAATCGCAGAGGCTGAAAAAATTGGCGATATGGCATTTGAATATATTTTAGGCAGAATTAAAGAGGGAGTAACCGAAAGAGAAATAGCACTTGATTTGGAGTTCTTTATGAAAAAACAAGGTGCGACTGCATTGTCGTTTGACACTATTTCCGCATCGGGTATTCGTTCGGCAATGCCGCACGGCATAGCTACCGATAAAAAAATCGAAAACGGAGATTTTCTTACTTTGGATTTCGGCTGTGTTTTCGAGGGTTACTGTTCGGATATGACAAGAACAGTAGTTGTCGGCAAAGCAAATGATAAACAAAAAGAAATTTACAATACAGTTTTAAAAGCGCAAACCACTGCAATAGACGCAATTAAAGCAGGTATGAAGTGCAGTGAAGTTGACGGAGTGGCACGAAAGATTATAACCGACGCAGGTTACGGTGAGAACTTCGGTCACAGTCTTGGACACAGTGTCGGTATTGAAATTCACGAAAATCCGTCATTTTCACCGAAAAACAATGCTGTTGTGCAAAACGGTAACGTAATTACGGTTGAACCGGGAATTTATATAGACGGTTTCGGAGGTGTAAGAATTGAAGATTTAATCGTTGTACAAAACGGTAAAGCGGTAAATCTGACATCATCACCGAAAGAACTTATTGAAATTTAATACAGCTCAAAAATCACATCAATTTTGATGTGATTTTTGATTTTTTTAATCTATGGCGTTAGTCATGTCAATCATATTTTCAGCAAGAGTTCCGTATCCTTTTGTGGGATTGTTTACAAATACATGAGTTACCGCACCTATAAGCATACCGTTTTGTATAATCGGCGAGCCGCTCATACCCTGAACAATTCCGCCTGTGCAGTCGATTAAACGAGGGTCGGTAATTTCAATAATCAATCCTTTGTCGGAATCGTTTGTGATTTTGTTTATTTTTATCGAGTATTTTTCCGTTTTTTGCCCTATAACGTCTGAAAGTATATACGCGTCACTTTCGCATATCTGTTCCTTTGCGGCAACGGGGATGGCATTATCAGAGGAAAATTTATCGCAAGACATATTTCCGTAAATACCTATTTGTGAATTTATACTGATATTACCTATTGTATTACCGTCAAACGCACCGTTAATTTCTCCGGGATGACCTTTTGAACTTTTTGATACAGATAAAATATCGCAATTAAGAATATTTCCTGATTTAACGGATAAAATATTACCTGTATCAATATCGTTTATTCCGTGACCGAGTGCGGCAAAGCTGTTGTTTTGGGGATTGTAATAAGTCACAGTACCGATTCCGGCGGTACTGTCACGCACCCAAAGACCTAAACGGTATATATTGTCTTCCGATAAAACGGGAACGGCATTAATCAAAATATCTTGATTATCCCGCTTTATTGAAAGTGCCACACCGCTTGGATTTTCATTTACGGTCTTTGAAAATTCTTCTGTACTGTTGATGAGTTGATTATTTATTTTTTCTATTCTGTCATTTATCTTTATACCGTATTTTTTTGAAACATTTTCACCGCTTACTTCCGATGTTCCGACGACGAGCAAGCCGTCGGTATATATCTTTACGCCTACCGCTTTACCGATAGGAACGACTTTGATTTCATCGGCATAAACGCTTGTGAAAATACACAAATTTAAAAGAAGAAAAATTACTGTTTTACAGGAAACTTTTTTCAAATTATTCACCGCCTTTCTACACTTAAATTTGCCGAAATTCGACACGTTTATACTGAAAAACTTATTGAAGAAATGGTTTTAAAAGTTTGTGTTTTTTCTGAATATGTGGTATAATAACCTCACGAAACATACAAAAAATCAAAGATTTTTATGTTTCGGAGAACATTGTATCATAATACTGCAGCGACATTCAGCCGCCTTCGTTGTTATGATATAATAAAATGAAAACGATTTTAGGAGAACATTTGATGAATAATATGTTAGATAAACTTAACGAAAGGCAAAAAGAGGCTGTATTGGCAACGGAAGGTCCTGTTCTTGTGCTTGCAGGTGCGGGAAGCGGAAAAACAACGGTGCTTGTAAACAGAATTGCATATATGATTTCCGAAAAACATATACGTCCTTGGAATATTTTAGCGATAACTTTTACAAACAAAGCCGCAAGAGAAATGAAAGACCGTATTGAAAGACTTTTGGGTGATACCGCAAAAGATATGTGGATTGGTACATTTCACTCGGTTTGCGTCAGAATTTTGCGTAGTTGCATTGATTTGCTTGGTTACAGCCGTGATTTTGTAATTTACGATACAGCAGATACAAAGACTGTTATGAAAGAATGTCTAAGAGAACTTGACATTGACGAAAAAAGTTTTCCTGTCAGAAACGTGTTGTCTATAATAAGTAACGCAAAAAATGACTTGATGGATGCGGCAACTTTTGAAAATGTTTACAAAAGCGATTATCGTATGAGTATAATCGCAAAAATATATTACAGATACCAAACAAAACTCAGAAAAAACAATGCAGTCGATTTTGACGATATTATTTTGAATACAGTTAAGATTTTAAGTGAAAATCCCGATGTATTGTCAAAATATCAAGATAAGTTCCGGTACATACTTGTTGATGAGTATCAAGATACGAACAATTCGCAGTATCTTCTTATAAATCTTCTTGCACAGGCAAACAGAAATCTTTGCGTTGTCGGTGATGACGACCAAAGTATTTATAAATTCAGAGGTGCAAATATCGGAAATATTCTTAATTTTGAAGATGATTACTCTGATGTACAAAAGATAACGCTTGACCAAAATTACCGTTCAACGCAAAATATCCTTGATGCCGCAAACAGCGTTATATCTAACAATAAGGGTAGAATGGGTAAATCGTTGTGGACGTCAAACGGCGACGGAAACAAAGTTTTTGTATACACGGGTACAAACGAATATGACGAGGCAAGATATATTGCACGTCAGATAAAGAAGCATTTCGATGAACAAGGTTCATTTTCGGATTGTGCGATACTGTACAGAACAAATGCACAGTCGCGTGTAATAGAAGAAATGCTTATGCGTGAGTCTGTTCCGTACAAAGTCCTTTCGGGACTTCGATTCTATGACCGTAAAGAAATTAAGGATATAATTGCATATTTGAGAGTTGTATATAATCCGAATGATGATGTAAGTCTGGCAAGAATTATCAATGAGCCGAAAAGAAAAATTGGTAACGCAACGCTTGAAAAAGCGAGAAATATTGCACGTGAAAAGGAAACAAGTCTTTATGATGTTATTTCTCACGCGGACGATTACCCTGAATTTAAAACGGCTATAAAAAAATTACTTGGTTTTTCGGAAATAATACAATCACTTATCAAACTTAAAGATACCGTTACGATTGAAGATCTTACGGGAAGAATATTGAATGATACAGGATATATGCCGGCACTTGTAATGGAAGATACAACGGAAAGTAAGACAAGAATAGAAAACTTGGGCGAATTTATTTCTGTTATTACCGAGTTTGAGAAGAATGAAGAAACGGGGAATACACTGGGTGAATTTTTGGAAAATATAAGTCTTGTTTCGGATATAGACGGATATGACGAAAATGAGGACAGTGCGGTACTTATGACTATTCACAGTGCAAAAGGTCTTGAATTCCCGATTGTATTTTTGAGCGGTCTTGAAGAAGGATTGTTCCCGGGAATGCGCTCAATGGAATCGGACGATGATATAGAAGAAGAAAGACGTCTTTGCTATGTTGCGATAACGAGAGCGAAAGAACAGCTTTATATCACCAAAACGATAAGCAGAACTATTCACGGTAAAACAATGCCGACAACCGCGTCAAGATTTTTCAAGGAAATACCTGTTGAATATCTTGAGGACAAGACAACGCTGCAACCGAAAGTTGCAAAGGTAATGCAAGACTTAGGAGTGCGTAATGCGGCTGCACCGAAAAAAGAAGTTTATATGACAAAAGGGTTTGGCAGCAGTGTAAAATCAAGCGGTTCAACCGACTATTCTAAATTCAAAGCCGGTGATACCGTTGAACACAGAACATTCGGCCGCGGAGAAATTCTGAAAGCCACTCCTTGCGGAAATGACTGTATTCTTGAAATTCAATTTGAAAGTATCGGATTTAAACGTCTTATGGCGGCCTTTGCAAAGGTGAAAAAGATTAATTAATAGAGAGCTTGTCGACAAAATGTCGACAGCTCCAAAAATCACATCATGCTGATGTAATTTTTGATTATTTTCAGAGAAAAATCTAAAGTTCCTCCAAAGTCGAAACTTTAGATTTTAAGCCATTTCTGCCGCGCATGTTGCCAGAAATGATTGAAACTTGAGGTTAGCTTTTTCAGTAGTTTTGCCTACGGCAAAACCGCTCTGCGAGCATCGGATGTCTTTCCGATACGCCATCAAACTCCCTAAAATAAAGCAGACAAAACCGTAAAGGTTTTGTCTATAATCAATTAATGTTGATAAGCCTTAAAATATTATCATTAAACGGCTGAATATTTTGATTATATAAAAAGCCTGTTTCGCGTGGCGGTATTGCATTAGGCAGATTTATTTCGATAAGTGAGCCGTTAGACAATTCGTTTTTTACAAACTGCTTTACCACGCATGAAACACCTATGCCGATTTTGGCAAATTCAATAAGCATATCCATATCGTTCACTTCAAGGATATGCGTAGGATTGATATTGTTTTCGGCATAGTAGTTGTTTATATGCATACGGGAAACATTGTCTTTGTTTAAAAGCATAATATTGCCACGTTCAAAAATTTCAAAACCGTTGCAGTTAAGACGTTTCAAGTATGACGGAGTACAGACGAATGTGTCCTGTATTTCACCGAGCGGATAATATTCAAGACCGCTGATGTTGTCGGGCTTTGCCATAAGCGCAACGTCGATTTTACACTCTTCAAGCATTTTATGTGCATTTGCAGATGATGTACAAGTTATGGAAACATCGGTGAAAGGATATTTTTCGGTGAATTTTTGAAGATAGGGCATAAGCAGGTACTTGCAAAGCACATTACTTGCGGCAATGCGAAGTCTGCCGTTGTTTTCAAGGTGCTTTAAATTGCTTTCGGTATCGGAGAGCATATTTAATGCTTGTTTTACGCCGTCATAAAGAAGTCTGCCGTTTTCGGTCAGAACAACACCTCTCGGTTTTCGTAAAAACAAAGTTGTTCCAAGACTTTCTTCAAGCTTTTTTATTGTCATACTTACAGCCGGCTGAGAAATATAAAGTTGCTCGGCAGATTGAGATATACTGCCGCACTCGGCAACACACAGAAATACCTTGTATTTGGAAAGATTATCGTAGTTATACATTTGACACCTCATATAAGTTATTTTTATGGATAATATAAATTATATATATTTGAATTATATCACTTGTTGTGCTATAATTCAATAGTAATAAAAGTAAAATAAACATTTCGGAAAGGAAGGTTTTTGTTATGGGAATGACTATGACGCAAAAAATTCTTGCGAATGCCGCAGGAAAGGAAAGTGTTAAAGCCGGAGAACTTATTATGGCGAATTTAAACTTAGTTCTTGGCAACGACATAACAACTCCTGTTGCAATAGGAGAATTTGATAAGATAGGACTTGACGGAGTATTTGATAAAGCAAAAGTTGCTCTTGTTCCTGACCACTTTACACCGAATAAGGATATTAAGTCTGCTCAGCAGGCATTAAAGGTCAGAACTTTTGCAAAGGAACAGGATATTGTAAACTATTTTGAAGTCGGCGAAGTCGGTATCGAGCACGCACTTCTTCCTGAAAAAGGCTTGGTAGTTGCAGGTGACGTTGTTATCGGTGCAGACTCACATACTTGTACATACGGTGCATTGGGTGCTTTTTCAACAGGCGTCGGCTCAACAGATATGGCAGCCGGTATGGCAACAGGTAAGGCTTGGTTCAAAGTTCCTGAGGCTATTAAAATTAACCTAACAGGTAAACTTAACAAATACACAAGCGGTAAGGACCTTATTTTACATATAATCGGTATGATTGGCGTTGACGGTGCACTTTACAAGTCAATGGAATTTACAGGTGAAGGTATGCACACTCTTACTATGGACGACCGTTTCTCAATCGCAAATATGGCTATTGAAGCAGGTGCTAAAAACGGTATATTTGAAGTTGACGATTTGACTGTTGAATATATGAAAGACCATTCGGACAAAGAATATACAGTATTTAAAGCTGATGATGACGCTGAATATGTACAGACAATAGACATCGACCTTGCAACAGTTCCTCATACGGTTGCATTCCCTCACTTGCCTGAAAATGCAAGAACACCGGAAAACTGGGGCGATGTTGAAATTGACCAGGTTGTAATAGGTTCATGTACAAACGGACGTATTTCGGATTTACGTCATGCGGCTGAAATTCTAAAGGGTAAGCACGTTAAAAAGGGTATAAGAGTTATCGTATTCCCTGCAACACAGGCAATTTACCTTGAAGCATTAAAAGACGGTACATTATCGACACTTGTTGAGGCAGGCTGTGTAATTTCGGCACCTACTTGCGGACCGTGTCTTGGCGGTCATATGGGTATTTTGGCAGAAGGCGAAAGATGTGTTTCTACAACAAACAGAAACTTTATCGGACGTATGGGACACGTTGACAGTGAAGTTTATCTTGCAAGTCCTGAAGTTGCGGCCGCAAGTGCTGTAACGGGTAAGATAACAGCACCTGAAGAAGTAATGTAAAAAATAAACTTCACAACTTAAAATTGATTTTGAGTTGAGTTTGGAACGGAGGATTAATATGAAAGCAAACGGAAAAGTTATTAAATACGGAGATAACATTGATACAGACGTAATAATTCCGGCAAGATACCTTAACACAACAGACCATAAGGAACTTGCGTCACACTGTATGGAAGATATAGATAAAGAATTTGTAAATAAAGTTAAAGACGGCGACATTATGGTCGGCGGTGCAAACTTCGGCTGCGGTTCATCAAGAGAACACGCACCTATCGCTATAAAAGCAAGCGGTATTTCATGCGTAATCGCAAAGGATTTTGCAAGAATTTTCTATCGTAACGCAATCAATATCGGACTTCCTATTCTTGAATGTGCCGAGGCGTCAGAGGATATAGATGAGGGCAATGAAGTAGAAGTTGATTTCGATACAGGCGTTATCACAAACAAGACAAAGAATAAGACTTATCAAGCAGTTGCATTTCCTGAATTTATGCAGGGCATTATCAATGCAGGCGGTTTGGTTGAGTACATAAAGAAAGGAATGTAATAAAATGGCTGAATTTAATATTGCACTTATACCGGGTGACGGAATTGGTCCTGAAATCGTATCGGGTGCTGTTACGGTTCTTGACGCGGTAAGCAAAAAGTACGGACACAAATTTAATTATCAGGAAGTATATATGGGCGGTTGTGCCATAGATAAGTACGGCGTACCGCTTCCGCAGGAAACAGTTGATATTTGTAAAAAATCAGACAGTGTGCTTTTAGGTGCAGTCGGCGGTCCGAAGTGGGATTCACAACCGTCTGAAAACAGACCTGAAAAAGGACTTTTGGGTATAAGAAAGGCTCTTGAATTATATTCAAATCTTCGTCCGTCAATCCTAAAGCCACAGCTAAAGGACGCGTCACCGCTTAAAGACGAAAAGCTTGAAAAAGGACTTAACGTAATGGTTGTCCGCGAACTTACAGGCGGTATTTACTTCGGTGAAAGAAAGAAAGCCGAGGACGGATCATGGGCGTCGGATACAGAAAAGTATTCAGTTGAAGAAATCAAGAGAATAGGTAAGATTGCATTTGAAACAGCTATGCTTAGAGATAAGAGAGTTGTATCTGTTGATAAGGCCAACGTACTTGAATCTTCAAGACTTTGGAGAAAGACTATGATTGAGCTTTCGGCAGACTATCCCGAAGTTGAGCTTACTCATATGTATGTTGATAATGCAGCTATGCAGCTTGCAATTAATCCGGCACAATTTGACGTAATCGTTACATCAAATATATTCGGAGATATTCTTTCAGACCTTTCAAGTGCTATTGCAGGTTCAATCGGTATGTTGCCGTCAGCGTCACTTGGCGCAACAAAATGCGGTATGTACGAACCGATTCACGGCAGTGCTCCTGATATTGCAGGTATGGATATTGCAAACCCTATTGCAACCATTGTTTCAGCCGCTATGATGCTTGAAATGTCATTCGGTCTTGTAGAAGAAGCAAAGGCAATAAATGACGCAGTAGATAAGGTACTTGACCAAAATTACAGAACAACCGATATTATGTCAGACGGTATGAAAAAGGTTGGCTGTAAGGAAATGGCTAAACTTATTGCGGAAAATATATAATATGCTAACAAAAACACTCATAAAGAGTGTTTTTGTTGCTTTATGGCAAAGTTCTTTAATGATGTTGACTTGATATGAAGTTTGTGGTAGAATATAGTATTAGATAGGACTACACAAAATTAATTACATCATTGGAGGCATCATTATGAACATTTCAACAAATCTAAAAGCTATTGATATGATAAAAGGTGAGATTTTATCGGAGATAGCACATCTTTACAGAACTCTTGCGGACTATGACGAAATAGGCGATTATGAGAGTGTTACAAATGAAATAGCAACGGTTATTGCTATGGATTACATACTTGCAAGACGGTTGGGAATCGGTTATGCAAGCATAGATAAAAAAATTTCCGAACTTCTCGGCATAGGTGAAGAAAACGGACACGAACTTGAGATAGAGTTTTCGGATATGTCGGAACTAAAGAAATATTTAAAGAGCCGCTAAGGCTTACAGTGCATCAATGCACTTTGGAGGGACTTATGAGAAAACATTACGGACAAGTTGTTAAAACTTGCATTAAGATAGCATTTGCATCAGCACTGCTTTTGATCATAAGCGGTGTACTCAGTTATGCGATTAAAGGCAAGTTTATAGCAATATTAGAGATAATTGCGGGGATAATAGCATTTTGTGCGGTTATTTTTATAAGAAATAAAAGAAATGAGAGTGTTAATAATTTTCTTGAAATTATGGCAAAAAGCTCAAATTCGATTTCGGCAAATATTATGGACTCTTTTCCTATACCTATCGTTGTTGTGCATATAGACGGTTCCATATGCTGGTACAACGGCAAATTTTCGGAATTGTTTTTTAATAAGGACCTTTTTGACACAAAACTCGAAAATTCAATATCCGATATAAAGTGGGGAGAAATTTTAAAATCAGCCTCACACTATGAAAAACGTATACGAATTGACGATAAGCGATATTTGCTTATTGCAAATACAATCAGAAACAGAAATATAAGTATTTCCGAAGATGAGGATAAGGTATCCGTATATATTTATCTTATTGACAGAACTGTTGAATATGAATTAAAAAGAAAATACGTTAACGAAAAAACAGATGTTGCAATTATCAATATTGATAATTATGATGATGTATTGCAACGTGTCAATGACAACGAGCAACAACAGATTTTGGCACAAATAAGAAAATGTATCAATGAATGGGTAGACGAATCGAATGCACTTTTAAAAGTAACCGACCGCGACAGATTTTATATGTTCTTTGAACATCGCTATCTTGCACAGTATGTCAGTAAAAAGTTTGATATATTGTATAAGGTGAGAAAAGTCGGTGAAGATATGAAACTTCCGGTAAGTATTAGTATCGGTATCGGCGTAGGCGGAAGTCTGTCGGAAAATGATATGTACGCAAGAAATGCACTTGATATGGCACTGGGACGCGGAGGCGACCAAGTCAGCATAAAGGACGATACACAGTATAAATTTTACGGCAGTAAGGCTCGTGATTACGAAAAGAGTACAAGAGTTAAAACAAGAGCTATTGCTGTTGCATTAAAAGACTTTATTAAAAATTCCGACAAAGTAATATTTATGGGACATTCCGGTGCGGACTATGACTGCTTCGGTGCGGCGGTAGGCTTGCAGAGAGCAGTCAGAACGCTCGGCAAAAAGCCGTATATTGTCTATGACAACAATTCACCGGCCATAAAAAAAATGTATGACGACCTTCGTGCAATGAGTGAGTACAGAGGTATGTTTATAAGCAATGACGACGCAGTCGAAAACGTTACATCAGATACATTGATAGTTGTGCTTGATACGCACAGACCGTCAATGTTGCCATGCCCGAAACTTATAGAAAAGGCAAGTAAGGTTGTGCTTATCGACCACCACAGACGTTCGACTGATTTTATTAATCCTTGTTCGCTTATTTATCACGAACCGTATGCGTCGTCAACTTGTGAAATGGCTACTGAATTATTGGAATATATGAATTTGGGAAGTTCACTTACAACCGTTGAGGCGGAGTGTTTGTATACGGGTATCTTGATGGATACAAAGAACTTTATAGTAAAAACAGGTGTCAGAACATTTGAGGCGGCTTCATATTTAAGACGTTTGGGACTGAATACGGCAGACGTCAAAAAGCTGTTTAACGTGAATAAAGAGGACTATGACCACAGAGCCGATATTGTAAAGACATCGAAAATTATAGTATCGCAGATTGCAGTCGCAAAGTGTTACACAAAGTATCCCAATATAAGAGTGATAGCGTCACAGGCGGCTGATGAAATGCTTAATATAGGTGATATTCGTGCGTCGATAGTTGTATATGCGCAGGACGGCGGCGTGGGTATAAGCGCCCGTTCGCTCGGTGATATTAATGTACAGCTTATTATGGAGTATCTCGGCGGCGGCGGACACAGTACCGTTGCCGGTGCACAAGTAAAAGACAAAAATGTAGATATGGTAATTGAGGACGTTGAAAAGGCTGTCTTTGATTACGTTGCAAATAATGAAAGTTAATTGGAGGAAGGACAATGCAAGTTATATTGACAAGAGATGTAAAAGGACAAGGTAAAAAAGGTCAGATGGTAAATGTATCTGACGGTTATGCAAGAAACTATCTTTTGCCGAGAGGTCTTGCCGAACCGGCTACAAAGTCGAATATAAACGTAATGAAGGGTAAGCAGGAATCTCTTGAATACAAGAAAAAAGTTGAGCTTGAAGAAGCAAATGCAATAGCAGAGAAAATGAAAGAAATCAAGGTTGTGCTAAAGGCTAAAGCAGGCGAAAACGGTAAACTTTTCGGATCTGTAACATCAAAAGACGTAGCAGAGGCGCTTACTTCACAACACCACATCAAACTTGATAAAAAGAAATTTGTTATGCCTGACGGCATAAAGACATTGGGAACAACGACTGTTGACGTAAAAATTTATACAGGCGTTGTCGGTAAGTTAAACGTAGTTGTAGAACAGATATAACTTTGGGGAGGTAATGGATTTATGGCAGAAATGTCGAATCCTGTTGACGTAATGGGCAGAGAACTGCCATATAGTCAAGAGGCGGAATTGGCTGTAATAGGCAGTGCGCTTACTAATTTGCACAGTGTTGCGGAGTCGGTTGAAATACTTAGACCGTCTGATTTTTACTTCCCACAGAATAAGGAAATATTCAGTGTAATTCTTGATTTATTTAACGAAAATGCGGCTATAGATTTTATTACCGTTTCAAATAAGTTGAGCCAAAGCGACAAACTTGAGGCTGTCGGAGGTATCGCTTATTTGAGAAATGCGGCAACGAATGTGCCGACAACAAGGCACGTGACGTATTATTCGCAAATAATTAAGGAAAAGGCAGTTTTGAGAACACTTATTAAAAGTGCCAACGATATTTCCGATATGGCTTACGGTCAGAACGATAAAGTCGAAAGAATAGTCGACCAAGCCGAACAGCTTATTTTTGACGTTACATCATCAAACAACAAGAGCGATATACTTCCTATAAGTGAGATATTCATGGGCAGTTATCAGGAACTTGTTGAAAACTCTTTAAATCAAAGCGGTATAACGGGTTTGCCGACAGGCTTTGATGAACTTAACAGACGTACGGGCGGTTTTCATGGCGGCGAACTTATTCTTATCGCCGGACGTCCGGGTATGGGTAAGTCAAGTTTTGCGGTAAATATAGCGGAACACGTCAGTATTACCGATAAAAAAACTGTTGCGATATTCAACCTCGAAATGCCGAAAGAACAGATTGTAAACCGTATTATATGCAGCCAGGCACTTGTTAATTCAAATAAAATCAGAACAGGTGATATAACAGGCGAAGATTGGGAAAAAATCGGTGCAATAGTAAACAGAGTTGCAACTGCACCGATGTATATAGACGATACTGCGTCAATAACGGTATCGGAAATCCGTGCAAAATGCAGACGATTAAAGCAGACAAAAAATCTTGAACTTATCGTAATCGACTATTTGCAGTTAATGCAGTCGAGCGGAAGAACAGAGAGCAGACAAAATGAAATTGCCGAAATTTCGCGTTCGTTAAAAATTCTTGCAAAGGAACTTAATATTCCTGTCATTGCACTTTCACAGCTTTCGCGTGCGGCTGAATCGAGAAGCGATAAGCGTCCCATGCTTTCGGACTTGCGTGAATCGGGTGCTATCGAGCAGGACGCCGATATGGTTATGTTTTTGTATCGTGACGAATATTATAATCCCGATACCGAGGATAAAAATTTGGCTGAATGTATTGTCGCAAAAAACAGAAGCGGTGAAACCGGTATGTTTAAACTTGGTTGGAAAGGTGAATATACTAAGTTTTCTAATGTTGAATTTGCATTGAAGGAAGAATAATGGTTTTAGATATTATTAAAAAGACCTTGCGTGAATATAATTTATTGAATAACGGCGACAGCGTGCTGGTCGGTCTTTCGGGCGGTGCGGATTCGGTGTGTCTTACTCACGCACTTTGGTCGCTGAAAGATGAATTTGACATAAAATTATATACGGCTCATATTAATCACGGCATAAGAGGCGAGGAGGCAAAGAGAGATGAACTTTTTGCCGAAAACTTTTCAAAAAAATTGGGTATTGAATGTTTTGTGTTAAATGCAGATATACCCCAAATTGCAAAAGATACAAATGTGTCGGAAGAAACAGCCGGAAGAAATGTGAGATATAATTTCTTTAATAAATTGTGCGAAAAATACTATATAAACAAAGTTGCAACGGCGCATAACAGAAATGACAATGCCGAAACTTTGCTTATGAATTTTATGCGTGGCAGTACGACAAACGGACTTTGCGGAATACCGTATGTCCGCGGAAATATAATTCGTCCGATATTGAATGTTTCACGAGATGAAATCGAAAAATATTGCAGTGATAACGGACTTGAATATATGACAGACAGTACAAATTTGACAGAAAATTACACACGCAATAAAATACGTCACACATTACTTCCGTATATTCAAAAGGAATTTAACACGAGTTTTATTAAAACCGTTACGGAAAATGCTGGCTTGATAAAAGATGACAGTGATTATCTTGACGGTATTGCGGAAGATTTTTATAAACATCACATCAGAAATTGTGCTGTTAATATTGAAGATTTGAATAATACGGATATTGCGATAAAAAGACGTGTTTTAAGATTGATGTTAAGAGATATTTATAACGGTCTTAACGATATTTCGTCAACATATGTTGCGGATATATTGTCGCTTGCCGATAAATCAAGCGGCAGACAAATAAATTTGCCGTACGGTATTGTTGCAAAAAACGAGTACGGCAAAATAATACTTGAACACGAAAAAAAAGAAACACAGCCGTTTGAAGTCAGTATTAATATCGGTGAAACAGTTTTTATTTCGGAACTTGACAAAAAAATTTCGGTATATGAAACGGATATGCGAAATAAAGACGGTGCAATATATCTTTCGTGTGACAAGACTGATAAAATCATTGTACGCAACAGGCGAAACGGTGATAAATTTCAGCCTATGGGTATGAACGGTACGAAGAAATTAAAGGAATATTTTATAGATAAAAAAATTCCTAAAGATAAACGAAACAGTGTGCCGATAATTGAGATAAACGGCGAAATTGCCGCAGTCGGCAACAGAATAGACAAACGTTTTGCTTTTAGGGGTAAAGGCATAAAAATAGAATTTTACGATAATTAAGGAGGTAGTCAGTTGCAGAAAAGATTTAAAGGACTCGGAGTATGGGTGGCAATGCTTGTAGTTGCGTATCTGATTTATATGTTCGCAGTCGGATTCGGTGCATCGCAGACTAAAATGGTTTACTCTGATTTGGTCAACAGTATAAAGTCCGAACAGGTAAGTTCAATGCTTGTGTCGGGAAATACCGTAACGGTGACACTTACAAACGGTGACAAAGCGAAGGTGAAAATTCCGTCACTTGACACGTTGCAGGCGGATGTCGGAAAAGAAATGAACGACCAAATGGATAAAGGCACTTTAAAGCAAGAGGCTTATGAAACCAAGATTTCATGGACGGCGGTTACAAATATAATTTTGATAATTGTATTTATATGTGTGTTCTTTTTCGGATTTTTGCGAAAAGGCGGTTCGGGTGCAACCAATTTTACAAAGAGCAGAGCAAGACTTAATGAGAACACCAAGAACGTGACATTTAAAGATGTTGCTGGAGCTGATGAGGAAAAAGCCGAACTTGCGGAAATAGTCGAGTTTTTGAAAAATCCTCAAAAGTTTGTAAGTCTTGGTGCGAGAATACCTAAGGGTGTACTTCTTGTCGGCTCGCCGGGTACAGGTAAAACACTTCTTGCAAAGGCGGTTGCCGGAGAGGCGAAAGTTCCGTTTTTCTCTATAAGCGGTTCGGATTTCGTTGAACTTTATGTCGGTGTAGGTGCATCGCGAGTGAGAGATTTGTTTGAACAGGCAAAGAAAAACAGACCGTGTATTGTGTTTATAGATGAAATAGACGCAGTCGGCAGAAAAAGAGGAGCCGGTATGGGCGGCGGTCACGATGAAAGAGAACAGACTTTAAATCAGTTGCTTGTTGAAATGGACGGATTTGGCGAAAATGAAGGCGTTATAATGATGGCGGCTACAAACCGTCCAGATATACTTGATCCCGCACTTTTAAGACCGGGACGTTTTGACAGACAGATTGTCGTTGACGTTCCAGACGTAAAAGGCAGAGAGGCTATTCTAAAAGTTCATTCGGCTAAAAAGCCTTTGGCAAATGACGTTGACTTGGAAGAAATCGCAAAAGCAACAGCAGGTTATTCTGGTGCAGACCTTGAAAACTTGATGAATGAGTCCGCTATTTTTGCGGCAAGACGAAACCATCTTGAAATAACAAGAAAAGATATTGAGGACGCAAACTTAAAAGTAATGATGGGAACGGAAAAACGTTCGAGAATTATTACCGAAAAAGAAAAGAAACTTACGGCATTTCACGAGGCAGGTCATGCTGTTTTGGCAAAACTTGTCGATAAAACATCGCATATTCATAAGGTGTCAATAATACCGCGTGGCAGAGCAGGCGGATATACGATGTATGTGCCTGATGAAGATAAAATGTACACATCAAAAAATGAAATGTTGGACAGAATAATTGTAATGCTTGGCGGCAGAGTAGCCGAAGAACTTACAATGGACGACATCAGCACAGGCGCGTCAAGTGACATTCAGCGTGCAACTGACATAGCACGTCAAATGGTTACAAAATACGGTATGTCAGAGGCAATCGGCCCTGTATCGTATGATGACGGCGGCGAAGTGTTTATCGGACGTGATTTTGCACACTCAAAAGCATATTCCGAAAAAACAGCCGCAGATATTGACGCGGAAGTAAAGCATATAATGACTTTACAATACCGGAAAACTGAACAAATTCTTACTGAAAATATGGCTGTACTTACACGAGTGGCTGAAAAACTTCTTGAAAAGGAAACTATTGACGGTCAAGAATTTGAAGAATGTTTTAATATATAAAAAGGAGGAAACAATAATGGCACAAGTAACAAAAAAGACTCTAATCGGTGAGGCTTTAAGCATAGATGAAGAAATCGCTCCAATACTAATGGGTATCGGAATGCACTGCCTTGGCTGCCCGGCATCACAGGGCGAATCACTTGAGGAAGCTTGCATGGTTCACGGCGTTGACGCTGACGAACTTGTAAAGAAGATTAATGACTTCTTGGCTTCAAAGTAATAATTTAAAGCAGATAACCGTAGCTTATGCTACGGTTATTTTTTTTATAAAAGTGAACATATATATGATTTAGATTGAATTATACGACAAAATGTGAGAAAATTATTATATGCGAACTATTACCAATGTGTATCAAAAAAAATGTACCGTCAATGATAAAACATTTATCATTGTATGAAATGTTTAAATAAAGTGTCGGTTTTTGTGCAGAGTATACTATAACATAATACGTTCAATTGCTATAATAAATTCAACAAATAAACAAATAGAAAGCGATGGCAAAGGCGTCATAAAAAACGCAGCCATCGCTTTTTGTATTAAAAGATGAGGTGAGTCAAATGCTAAGGATTGATAAGGTAACAAAAGAATTTCCACAGAGTAGTGGCGGAAGAAAGCGAGTACATGAAGACATAAGTCTTAAAATCGAAGATAACGAATTTGTCTGTATCTTGGGTAAAAGCGGATGCGGTAAAAGTACACTCCTAAATCTTCTTGCCGGATACACTGTACCGGATTACGGAGCCTTGTATCTCGATAAAAATATGATACACGGAGGGGGATTGTATTTCAGGAATACGCGTTATATCCGTGGTACACAGTATTGCAGAATGTAGCATTTGGTCCATCGGTAAGAAAAGACCTGAATGCAGAAGAAATTGCAATGAAGTATATCAAAATGATAGGACTTGAAAAATATAAGGATTATTATCCGGACAGCCTTTCAGGCGGTATGAGACAGAGAGTCGGAATAGCAAGAGCACTTGCAAATAATCCGAGAATATTGTTAATGGACGAGCCTTTTTCGGCGCTTGACCATATACGCAAGAGGGAATTAACAGTATTAATCCCGTATTGATAAGAGCGGCAATGAGTTTGGGAGCAAACCAATGGCAGATATTTAAAAGAATTACATTTAAAGCGGCATTTCCGAGTATCATTTCAGGTATGAAAACAAGCCTGGCACTTGCATTTTCGGGTTTGGTAGTTGCAGAAATGATGGGTTCGGATATAGGTTTAGGATATATCATAGTAGACTCTAAAAACTGGTTCAGAGTTTCGGATATGTTTATGGCAATGTTTCTTATTGCTGCCGAATACCTTGTTATTTACTTCCTACTTTCTTTCCTTGAAAAGAAGTTATTCAAATGGAAAAAGACAGGTATATCAGCAGTAGTTGAAAATAATTAAGAAAAAAGAATGGAGGAAAAGATTATGAAGAAGAAGGTCTTGCAAAGGGAATGACAGAACCATACGGACATGCGGTTTCAAGACCGCCTGTTGTAGCAGTTGAGGCAACTGAAAGAGCGATTTTACTGGCTAAGCTTGCTAAAGCATCGTTGTATGTTGCTCACGTAACTGCTAAGGGGGCAATGGAGGCAATCAGAGATGCTTATGCAGACGGTTATCCTATTTTCGGAGAAACGTGTACACACTACTTAACACTTACAACAGATAATCTTGCAAAGCCGAATTTTGAAGGCGCAAAATATGTTTGCTCACCGGCACTTCGTTCGTAAGAGCATTTGGACGCATTGTGGGGAGCAGTTGAAAAAGGATATTTGAATGTAATCAGTTCTGATCACTGCGGATTTAACTGGAAAGACAATAAACATCAAGGTAAAGATAATTTTGTGAATATTCCTAACGGTGCGCCGGGTATGGGTGACAGAATGAATGTGATTTGGACATACGGTGTTGAAACGGGAAAAATATCACGTCAGAAATACGTTGAGCTTTGTTGCACAAATCCTGCAAAAATAAACGGAATATATCCGCAAAAGGGTGTTATTGCTCCGGGTTCGGATGCGGATATTGTTATATTTGATCCTGAATATGAGGGTGTATTTACAAATGCGGACAGTTTGCAAGGCGTTGATTATTCTACATATGAAGGTATGAAACAAAAGGGCAGACCGGATAAAGTTTTTCTTCGCAGTGAACTTGTTGCAGATTGCGGAAAATATGTAGGTAAAAGCGGAACCGGTCAATTTGTAAGTGCAAAACCGTTTGGTTTGTGCTATGAATAAAGGAGTAATCTTATGACGGAACTTAAATTTAAAATAGGCAAAGAAGAATTAAAGGCAGTTTTGGAAGAAGAAAAAGCACCGCTTACTTGTGAATTTTTCAAAAAAATGTTGCCGATAAAAAATAAAATAATTCATGTTCGTTGGAGTGGTGAGGCTGTTTGAATTCCGTACGGAGATACAAAAACAGGACTTCCTCCTGAAAACGCAACGACATATCCGAAAGTAGGAGAAATGGTTTTGTATCCCGGCGGTGTAAGTGAAACTGAAATGATGTTGGCATATGGCTGTTGCCACTTCGGAAGTAAAGCCGGTGAGCTTGCAGGCAATCATTTCTTGACTATAACAGAGGGTAAAGAAAAACTTATGGATATTGGCAGAGAAATTTTATATAACGGTGCAGAAACTGTTGAAATTTCAATATTATAAATTTATAGAAAAGGTCGGTGCATAATGCACCGACCTTTTGGGTTATTTAAAATGTTAATGTATGTACACATTCAAAAACATGTCCGCCGGATAGTGAGATAATATCGGTTTTTTCAGCTATATTGTGATTACTGTCAACATAATCGGGAAGACCGTTCCATGGTTCGATACATATATATTGAGCGTTTGGAATTGTCCATAAAAGCAGATTTTTAAAATCAGAAAAATCAATAGCTACCGTATCGCCTGTAATATTGTTTTTTAGCTTAACAGTTTTTGATTTCAGATTACTGAATATCAAAGTGTCGAATTCCATATAACTGTATTTTAAAGGGAGTTCACAAGAATCATCAGTGATTTTTTGTACTTTATGATTTAGAAAACCATCATTGAGGAGCAGAGTTTCAAAACTTTCGCAAGTGTCAAAAACGAGCGAGTAGTTTTCTATGCCTCCGTCACACGCATATGCCTCATGGGCACCGATTGAAAAATACATTGTTTTTGTGTCAGTGTTTGTCACCGAATACTTAATATGTATACTGTCATTTTTTAACGTATATATAATTCTCAGTTCAAAGTGAAAAGGATAATGTTTTAGTGTATCGGAACTTTCTTTAAGTAAGAATATGACCTCCGTGTCTATGGATTTTTCAATTTCAAATACACTTTTTTTGGCAAAACCGTGCATATTCAAAGAAAATTCCTTGCCGTCAATTATAAACTTGTTGTCTGCAAGCTTTCCGCAAATCGGAAATAATATCGGTGAATGACCCTCCCATATATCGGGATTTCCTTCCCAAATGTACTCTTTTTCACTTTTCTTCAGACTTTGAATTTCCGCACCCAAAGTTGAAATTTTTACTGTTAAATTATTGTTTTTCAGAAAAATGTTATTCATATGTTTTCTCCTTAATATATTATTAATCAATATCGTTATCCTTTTTAAACTGCAAAGACAATATTGATACGCAAATGAGCACCGCTGACCATATTTCTGTGGAGAATATTTGGATTGATTAAAACAATATCGGATGTGCAAAGCTCATAAACTCTGTCCTCAACCAGCATTTTACGATTGCCTGACACCAAATAATAAATCTCAAATGAATTATGATAATGGAAATTTTCCATATCCCGGTTACGATTAACTGTGCTTTCATTTATATAAAAAATTTTTCGGAAATGAAATTATCGCCGTTCATTACATATTCCCTCTAACATTGATGATTTTATCATTGTGTATTAAAAAAGTCAATATGTCTAAAAAATAAATTCTATTGTTCAATATATTGAATGATTTCTATAAAAAATATTGTAAGATATACATATAAAATATATTTCGGATGTAAATAAAATGTAAAAGAAATTTTTAAGTATTATTGTGGCGGCAGAAATGTTATTTGAAGTATATGAAATATTGCAGAACGGTACAAATCGAATGGATTGCAGATCAAGATTAAGGTTCAGCGTCGGCAGACGAAAAAACATTGACTTCTTTATAAAAAGCAATAATTTCATATTTTACAGCAATAATGCTTAATGATTTTTTGGATTTGGCGGTGTATAATCTAATCATAAATAAAACGATATGCGAAGGAGCAATTATTATGGATAAGGTTATATTAAAGCAAGAAAAAGTTACAATACCTACATATGAAATTTCTGATTATGACAAAAATCCTATGTTTCTTGAAAAACGTGTATATCAAGGTTCAAGCGGACGAGTTTATCCGCACCCTGTATGCGAGGGTGTTTCGGACGTTAAGACTGATAAAGAATACAACGCAATTTTCTTGGAAAACGATTATATACTTGTAATGATTTTACCTGAAATCGGCGGTAAAATTCAAAGATTATACGATAAAACAAACGGATATGACGCTGTTTATTATAATGAAGTTGTAAAACCGGCGCTTGTAGGCTTGGCAGGTCCATGGATTTCGGGAGGTATTGAGTTTAACTGGCCGCAGCATCACAGACCGTCCACATTTGATCCTGTTGACTATAAAATCGAAGAAAACAATGACGGTTCGATTACGGTATGGGTAGGCGAAACAGAAAAGATGTTCCATACGAAAGGTATGGCGGGATTCACCATATACCCAGACAAAGCATATCTTGAAATAAAAGGTCAGGTATACAATCCGACAGACAGACCTCAAACATTTTTATGGTGGGCAAATCCTGCCGTTGCGGTAAATGACTATACACAATCAATATTTCCACCGGATGTTCACGCGGTAATGGATCATGGTAAACGTGATGTATCAAAGTTTCCTATTGCCGACGGAGTTTATTATAAGGTTGATTATGCACCGGGTACCGATATTTCAAGATACAAAAATATTCCTGTACCGACTTCGTATATGGCATATCATTCGGATTATAATTTTATAGGCAATTACGATTATTCCAAAAATGCGGGACTTCTTCATATAGCCGACCATCACGTTTCACCCGGTAAAAAGCAATGGACTTGGGGCAACGGTGATTTCGGAAAAGCGTGGGACAGAAATCTTACAGACGAAAACGGTCCGTATATTGAACTTATGACAGGTATGTTTACTGATAATCAACCCGACTTTACATTCTTAAAACCGTATGAAGAAAAGACTTTCGTTCAATACTTTATGCCATACAAAAATGTCGGTGCGGTTAAAAATGCTTCGACAGAAGTTGTTATGAATCTTGAATTGGATAACGATACGGCTAACATAACTGTATATTCGCCGATACAACTTGGCGATGTAACAATCAAACTTGCTTATGACGGAAATACGGTATTTGAAGAAGAAGCAAACATATCACCGACCGATATATTTACAAAGAGTGTTTCTATTCCTAACATAGATGAAACAAAGCTTACACTTGCCGTATATAAAGACGGAAACAAATTATTAAGCTACACTCCTGTGGGCGAAAATGACGAGGAAACACCTAATCCGGCAGAGGCATTGCCTGAACCGCAATTTGTGGAGACAACCGAAAAACTGTTCCTTGCGGCTACACATTTAGAGCAATACCGTCATGCTACATATTCGCCTGAAGATTATTACCTTGAGGGATTGAAACGAGATGAAACAGATATTCGTCTTAACAACGGATACGGAAAGTATTTGTATAATAAGGGCAGATTTGCAGAAAGTGAAAAATATTTCAGACAGGCTATTAAATCATCAACTTGGAAAAATCCTAATCCATATGATTGTGAACCGTATTATAATTTAGGATTATCATTAAAGAAACAGGGTAAAATCAATACTGCATTTGACGCGTTTTATAAAGCTGTTTGGGACGGAAATATGCAGGATAAAGCATTTTATCAATTAGCCTGTATTGCATCGGGCAGAGGTGATTATAATGATGCGTTGGAATATATAGAAAAGTCGCTTGTAAAGGGAATGCATAATTTAAAGGCAAGAACTTTAAAATCGGCATTGCTCAGAAAACTCGGAAAAAATGCAGAGGCAACAGAATTTGCAAAAGAAACACGCAATATAGACGCATTAGATCACAGTGCATATTATGAACTTTACAAAATAACCGGTAACGGCTTAGACGAAATGCAAGCTGTTATGCGTGGTGACAATCATAACTATATCGAACTTGCACTTAGCTATATGTCAGCATATTTGACAGATGACGCAATCGAAATATTAAAACTTGCACCGAATGGCAATGAGCCTATGGTGCATTACTATCTGTATGCACTGACAAATGACAAATCAGAACTTGATAAGGCTGAAAATTCTGACAGCCTGTATTGTTTCCCGAACAGACTTGAAGATATAGCTGTATTGGAAAATGCAATATATAACGGCGGTAATTATGCTGCTTATTATCTTGGCTGTTTGTTCTATGACAAAGGCAGATGGGAAGAATCAAAAGAATTATGGGAAAAGTGTGCGGATAATATAAAACTTCCGACAGTGTATAGAAACCTTTCGCTTGTTTATTACAATAAATTAAAAGACGGTGTCTTAGCGATAAAAGCAATGGAAAAAGCATTCAGTATTGATAAGAGTGACGCAAGAATATTCTTTGAACTTGATCAACTGTACAAAACACTTAATTTCTCTCTTGAAAAGAGATTGGAAAATATGAATGAAAATTCCGACTTACTTGAAAAGCGTGACGATTTATATACGGAATATATCACGTTGCTTAATATGAACGGCGAATATGATAACGCATACAATCGTATTATGAACCATAATTTCCACCCTTGGGAGGGCGGTGAAGGTAAGATACCTGCTCAGTACAGAATTGCACTTATTAATAAGGCTAAAGCAGAAAAAAATACAGAAAAAGCAATAGAATATCTTGAAAAAGCTCTCGTTTATCCGTATAATTTAGGTGAGGGCAAGTTAATCGGTAATATGGATAACGATATATATTATATGCTTGGTAACTTGTATGAAGATAAGGAAAAGTCCGAACAGGCATACAGACTTGCAGCAAGGGGTGAATTTAATCTTTCTTCGGCGATGTATTATAACGACCAACCGCCGCAGATGATGTATTATTCCGCAAAAGCGATTGAGGCACTGGGCGATAAAGACGAGGCTAAAAAGAGATTTAACGCATTTATTGAGTATGCAAATAATCATATGAATGATGAAATGAAAATTGATTACTTTGCTGTATCATTACCGGATTTCTTGATATTCGAAGGTGACTTAAATAAAAACAATAAGGTACATTGTAATCTTATGGCGGCGCTTGGATATTTGGGTATAGGTGATAATGATAATGCCCAAAAGTATGCAAAACAAGGACTTGAATTAAATCAATGCCACGCAGAACTCAGAGATATAGTAAAATAGGTGATACAATGAAAACAATAGATTTAAGCGGAAAATGGAATTATAAAACAGATATTGACAATGGTCAGACAATAGACAGCATAAAATTTGAAAATAATAATTTTAATCTTCCGGGTTCAACTTGTGATAATCGGATAGGCAAGAAAACAGAATACTTTGACAAAATATCAAAAGAGGCTGTACGTGCACCGAGAGAGCGATATGAATATATCGCTCCTCTTTGGCTGCAAAAAACGGTCAACATTCCGAATGATACAGACGGTAAAACTGTCAGACTGTTTATGGAGCGAGTTAATATAGCATCTGAATTATGGATAGACGGTGTGAAAACAGACAGACAAATAATTGAGCTGTCCACACCTCACATATACAATTTGACAGGAAAAATAACGCCGGGCGAACATACGTTTACGCTGAAAATAGACAACAGAAATTTGCTAAAACTTGATACAATGGCAAGCGGATACAGTGTCGATACACAAGGATATTGGAACGGTGTTATCGGACGTATTGAACTGCAATATGAAGAAAAAGAACATATTGACAGCATTCAAGTATATACAGATGACAAAGGCATAACGCTTAAAGTTGTTGAAACATCGGATGTACATTCTCCGTTTAAAACGGAGAATGCGACTATTACCGTAAATGTTACTTCACCAAAAGGAGATTTACTTGGAGAAAAAATATTTGAAATGAAGGTGTTTAATTCAAAACAAGTTGATTATTTCAGATACGATATTTCCAAAATAGATTATTGGGACGAATTTAATCCTAATTTATATACGGCAACAGTTAAATATGAATGTAACGGTCATACCGATATAAAATCCGTAAAGTTCGGTATGCGAACGATAAAAACGGAAAATAAAAAGATTTTGCTTAACAACAGACAAATTTCTTTGCGCGGTACAATAGATTGTGCTATATATCCGCTTACAGGTTATCCGCCTATGGATATTGAGGTGTGGCGAAAAAATTTCAAGACTATCAAAAGCTATGGTTTAAATCACGTTCGTTTTCACGCATGGTGTCCGCCTGAATGTGCCTTTAATGCGGCTGACGAAATAGGAATGTACATATCTATCGAAATGCCGCTATGGCTTAATCACGATGTATGTGCACTTGAAACGGGTGAAGACCCGATACACCGTCAATATTTTATGCAGGAGGCTATTAATATCTCAAAAACATACGGCAATCACCCTTCGTTTATAATGTTTTCAAACGGTAATGAAAATATGGGCGATTTTGATATGCTTAACGACATAACCACTTGCATAAAGGCTTATGACAACAGAAGAATTTATACGCTTACGACGAATTTCGACCACCCGATTATGCCGTGTGAAGATTATTTGTGTGCATATGAGGCAGGCGGTCACAATGTCAGAATACAGAACTGTCAGGATAAGGCGGCTGAAAATACATCGCTTGATTATTCCTCTGCGGTAAAAGATGTGCCTGTACCGATAATTTCGTTTGAAGTGGGGCAGTATTGTGTATATCCTGATGTTGACTTAATTGAAAAATATACAGGCAATATTCTGCCGGTAAACCTTGACGCGATTAAAAAATTTATGATTGAAAAGAATGTGTATCATAAATTGAATGATTATATTAAAGCGTCGGGCGACTTAGCTGTTAAGCTTTATAAAGAAGATATTGAGGCGGCACTTAGGACAAAAGATTTCGGCGGTTTTGAACTTTTGTCGCTATCGGATTACACAGGACAAAGTACAGCCACTGTCGGCATACTTGATGTGTTTTATGAAAGTAAAGGCTTGATTTCACACGATGAATTTAAAAATTTTGCAGGTGAGGCAGTACCGTTATTTAAGGCAAAGAGAATATTTAAAAATACAGATACATTGGAGGCGGAATTGGACTTATATGATTTCGGCGAAAAGAAAATCAACAACCCTGTTTATAATTTGACGGTACAAAACGGTAAGCAAGTATTTTATAAAACGTCAACAACAGAAAGTAAGGTAAGCATACCGCTAAACAGTATAACAAAATCAACAATGCTTAGTGTTATACTTGAGGTGAACGGTTACAAAAATACTTGGAGAATATTTGTTTTTGCCGAAAATAAGATTGAAAACAATGTTCGTATGATTAAATCGGAAGAAGAACTTGATGATATAATCAAAAACGGCGGAAAAGCTATTGTGACGAAAGAGTGTTTTAAAAATCCGATACATGGAAGTTTTATACCTGTATTTTGGTCGCCGGTACATTTCCCGTCACAAAAACCGTGCGGTGCAATAATTGATAATAATCATAGAATATTTGATGATTTTCCGACAGAAAAATATCCCGATTATCAGTGGAAAAGACTGCTTGATAACTCGATCGGTACAGATATATCGAAGTTTGCAGGTGAAGTAAAACCTATAATTGAAACAGTACCGAATTTCTTTGATAATACTGCGTCATCACCGCTGTTTGAAACAGAAATAGGCAAAGCAAAGCTATTGTTCTGCGGTTTTGACTTAGACGGAGATTATCCCGAATGTAAACAGCTTTTAAGCAGTATAACGCAATATGTAAATTCAGATAAATTTTAAAATAAGCCGAAAAGGTTAATTTTAGAGTCGGAGTTGGACTCCTTTAGGAGCCCGACTCCGACTTGTTTTTAAATTAGATTGTTACCTAAAAACTTGCTTATACCATTTAAGGCTGAAGATTAGGAATACCGTTTGGAGTATATATTTATTCTTATGCTGATACTACAGATAAGGCTGTAAGCGAGGCACAGCATGTGTTAAGGCTTATACAAGGATATAACCTTAGTTTTCCTATTTATTTGGATATGGAAGATAAGGTACAGGCTGTATTGTCTGATTCGGAAAGAGGGAATATAGCATCTGTATTTTGCAATATAATTCAAAATGAAGGATACAAAGTGGGGATATATGCCAATAAAAATTGGTGGACTAATTATTTGACTGACTCCGCATTTAATAATTCATTATGGTATAAGTGGGTAGCTCAATATAATTCAAGCTGTACATATTCGGGAAATTATACGATGTGGCAGTATACAAGTTCAGGATATGTAAACGGTATAAATACCAATGTTGATATGAATTATTGGTATGGTGAATATATCGACGTAAATCCGGTGACGGTGAATACAACTGTGGCGGACAGCATTACGGAATCTAATGCAACAGTTCGAGGTACGGTGGCTTATAGTGGGCAAAAGCCAAGTGAAGTTGGGATTTATTTTGGTACTTCGGAAAATGGTATGTCAAAAGTCGCAAATGATGTTATTAATCATAATAAAAATCCATTTGACATGTGGTATGATTTGAAAGATGAAGCAGGATTATATTTAGACAGTAACACAAAATACTATTGGCAATGTTATGCAATAGTAAATGGAAAAGAATATAAAGGGGAAATCAAATCATTTACAACATTAAATTCTTCAAAACCTATTAAATCAATAGTTTGTAATAGTACAGTTGTGAAAAGTACAAAAAAGGATGTGTCATATATGTTGGAAGTGGCTATTACGAATTTATCAGCCGAAGATATAAAAGGTATTGTAATAATTGTATATCGAGATAAAAATGGCAATATTATTAAGATTCATAATGGCGATATTGACATTGCATGTAATAGCAAATTAACCCATTCTGATTCGATAAATGGATATACAACGATATCAAGGGCTGATGTATATGTTTTTGAAAGTCTAAACAACTTAGTTCCGATTAGTAATAATTTAGAATGTAATTTTAATTAATGTTTTTAAAAAAGATATACTTTAGTATTTATTAAGAATATTTTGTTTCATTTTGCATTAATATGTAAATGGGTAATTGTAAATTTATTTTTAGTATGATATACTGAATATAAAATAATCTTGGGAGTGATGTTAATTGAAAAGAAGAATAAGCATAATATTAATTGCGATGATAAGTTTGATAATCTCAAGTAATTTAAGCGTAATGGCATATGAATTGCCGCACGCATTTTGGGGCTTGGACGCTGGTTATTCAAATGCAACAAGCAGCAAAAATTATGATGAAACAATAAATTACGGAGTACAAATTATCAATTTAATATCATCAGAGCCAAAGAATGAGCAGACAATAAATATTTTAGGCTCAAGAACATATGACGTTGCATTTGCGTATTTTATGAACGGTGATTATACAAATGCGGCGAAGTATTTTGAAATGTATATTCCATACGGTAAGCAATTAGGGTGGACTGACGGCGTAATTATTGCAGAAAATTGCGTTAAGCAATTTACAAATACATTTGACGTATATCAAGCTACGGAACAATCGCAAAAGGTGTATGGTGCGAAAAATGAGCCGAACGGTGTTTTATACGGACAAGTGGCGGATAAGGCAAAAAGTAATGAATCAATGACATTGCTGTATTTGGAATACGGTGATGAAAGTACATTCGGTTGGACACGGGCGATGCTTGATAAAGCAGAAACACAAAACAAAGCGGTAGAAATTGCTCTAAACTTTCCACAGGAAGGCACAACGGTAAGAAATATAAACAGTTCGGATTCTTTTTTATCGAATTTACGCTCTATGTTGTCAAGTTACAAAAACGTGCCGATTTATTTGAGAATAGGTGCTGAATTTAATGTTTGGGGTGATAAATGTACACCCGATGAATTTATATCTGCATTCAAAGCAGTTGCAAACAGTGTGAGCGGATTGTCTAACGTTGCTACTGTTTGGAGTATGGCGCACACATCTTCATGGAAAACAAACGATTGGCCTTATACGGCTGATGACTTCTATCCCGGTGACGAATATGTTGATTGGGTAGGCGTGAATTGTTATGCAAGTAAGTATTTCCAAGGCAGAGTATGGCAGGGAGAAAGCAGGTATAATGAAGTTTGCTTTAAAACAGGATACAGTTCCGATCCTGTTGTGATGATAAAGGATGCTGTTGAAAAATACGGCGGTCGAAAACCTATAATGATTTCTGAATGTGGAAGTGCATACAGAACTAACGGTGATATAAATGAAACCGACAGTGAATGGGCGGCAAAATATTTAAAACAAATATATACATTCATTCCTATGGTATATCCTCAAGTAAAGCTTATAGCGTATTTTAACGCTAAAATGAATTATGAGGTGAATTACTATAATCTCGACGGAGACAGCGAACTTCAAAACGCATATAATGATGTAACAGAGTCACCGTGGTTTATACAAAATAATAATACAAACAGCGCCGGACAATTCTTTAAAAAGGCGGGCAGTACAATAACGATGAACGGAGATACAACACTGTACGCATATCCGCACATATACGGATCGGATTGGGTAAATGTTGAATATTATCTTGACGGTGAACTCGTTAAATCAACAAACGAAATAGCTTATACCGTACAACTAAGCGACATAAAGGGGACACATGATTTAAGAGTGGTTGCAAACGGAAATAATGGGGTTTCTATGACTCGTGAATATCAGCTTGTCAGCTATGCACCGGCAGAAAAAGCAGAGGATTTTTCTGATACATCTTATCTTAATAACGGTCAGAAAAATGCAGTAAATTACACTATAAGCAATGATATTATGACAGGCTATGAAAATAATACATTCAGACCTGACGTAACCATAACCAGAGCAGAATTTGCTGCGGTTATATGCAGAATGATGGGGTATAATGTTGGTGAGAATAGCACATTTACAGATACAAAATATCATTGGAGTAGTAAATATGTAAATGCGTGCGTAAAAGCAGATATAATACATGGTATCGGTGATAATAAATTTGCACCGGATAATCATATTACCGTGGAACAGGCGGTTAAAATATTGACAAGTGCATACGGATATGCAAACAGTAAAACTCAATATCCCGACGGTTTTATGTCCGCCGCTCAAAAGTATAATTTGTTTGATAATGTAACATCAAGCAGATTAGGCACAGATGTTAAACGCATTGATGTCGCGGTTATGCTTTATAATGCGGCTAAAAATTAATAATACTACCTAAAAAAACTCATTACGATAAAATACATTGTAATGAGTTTTTTTGTTTTCAAAATGTGATTATACATTTTGAAAATGATTCATGTAGTGAATGTTGACAGAATAAGTCAAATGTGGTATTATAATTTTGTAATATATACCAAAATTTTTATTGGATTTATAAATGGAAGTATAAAATAAAGAACGAGAGGTGCTGGAAAAATGGAAAAAATAGCTGATGTGATAAAATATGAAGGTGATAATGCAACCTTTATATGGAAACATCCGAATGAGGATTTTAATTCATTGACACAATTAATTGTACACGAATCACAGGAAGCGATTTTTATGATGAACGGTCAGGCGTTGGATTTGTTCGGACCGGGAAGATATACACTGGAAACTCAAAATATCCCTAAGATTGGACGATTTTTAAAAAGAGCAACAGGTGATGAAACACCATTTCATTGTGAAGTCTATTTTATAAATAAAACTGAACAAATGGCAATAAAATGGGGTACGGACAGCAAGGTTGAATTTATGGAGCCGACATATCAATTTCCTATAAAAATAGGTGCATGTGGTGAAATGAATTTGAGAGCAGAGGACTCAAGAAAGCTTTTGCTAAAGGTAGTCGGCACAGAAAATTATTTAACACAAAGCAAGCTTACACAATTATTTCGAGCATTTCTGATGACAAAAATAAAAACTTACTTGGCAAGAAGCATACGTGAAAGCAAAATAAGCATTTTTGAAATAGATGAGCATTTGCAAGAATTATCGGAAAACTTGCATAAAATGCTTATTGAGGATTTTGCTGATTACGGTGTGGCATTGGAGCGTTTTTTTGTTACAACGATAGTAAAACCTGATGGTGATTCTGCATATGAAAAATTTAAGAGCCTGCATTTCAGACAATATGCGGATATTGCGGAAGCAAAGCTTAGACAACAAGTTGGCATTATAGACAAGCAGACGGAAGCACAAAAGATGGTTATAGAATCGCAGGCTTTAGCGCAAAAGAGAACACAGGAAGGATATACATATCAGCAGGAACGTGGGTTTGATGTTGCTGAAAAGGTTGCAGAAAATGAAGCGGTTGGTGAGTTCACCAATATGGGCGTTGGTTTTGGAACAATGGCAGGTGTTGGCGGTGCTGTTGGTGGTATGGTAGGCGGAATGATGAATGATGCTATGGGCTCTGCAATGAACCTAAGCATTCCTACTCCTGCTTCACAACCTGCACAAACGTTCTGTGATAACTGCGGTGCAAAGCTCAATCAAGGCTCTGCGTTCTGTGAAGAATGCGGAACTCCTGTGGTAAAGTCCAATAAAACTTGCATAAATTGCGGGTATGAGTTTGAAAGACCAGGAAAGTTCTGCCCTAAATGCGGAACAAAACGGGAGGGTTAAGATATGAAAAAGACTTTTAATTATTATAGTATTTGTTGGCTGATTTCATTAGCAGTGTTTAATGTAATCGCTTTTGTAACACCAAATGAAATTGCAGGTATAAGCAAGTTTACGGGTGCGTTCTGGGTTGGGTACATATTTATAACTCTTGCTTTCATAGGACAACTTGGATGTGCTTATAACGCTTTTAAGGCTGAGAACTTAAAGAAACTGTTTTATAATATTCCGTTGATTTCTGTAAGCTATACAGGCCTTGTTGTAATGCTGTTTGTAGGCATTATTTGTACGGCAGTTCCTTTCATTTCCTATTGGGTAGGTATCATCGCTTGTCTGTTAGTTCTGGCGTTTTCTGCTATCAGCGTTATAAAGGCGACTGTTGCGGCAGATGTAGTAAGTGAAGTTGATGAAAAAATCAAAGAACAGACACAGTTCATTAAATTGCTTACAGCGGATGCAGAACATTTGATGTCAAGTAGTAAAACTGCTGAACTCAAAGCAGAGGCCAAAAAGGTGTATGAGGCAATTAGATACTCTGACCCAATGTCAAATGAAGCATTGGCTGACATTGAAGGACAGATACAGAGCGAATTTGCATTCTTCACACAGGCAATTAGGTCAGAAGATTTAGAATTAGCAAAATCTGTGGCTGATGGATTACTTAACCTGATTGATGCTAGAAATAAAAAATGTAAGGTTTTGAAATAAGGGGGATATATAAATATGGCAGCATTAGTATGTGATATTTGCGGTGGAAAACTTGTTATGGGTAGCGGCGGCATTGCTGTATGTGACAGTTGCGGAATGGAACATAGCCCAGACAGAATGAAAGAAAAAGTTCAGGAAATCAAGGGAACTGTGCAGGTTGACAATTCGCATATGATTGATAGTTGGATGAAAATGGGCAAGTCTGCTTCAGAAGCGGGTAATCATAAAGAAGCATACGATTATTTTACCAAAGTGGTAGAATTGGACCCTCAGAATTGGCGTGCCATCTTTGAAAAAGGAAAAGCTGGTGCCTGGCAATCAACACTTGCAAATCTTAGGACAGCTGAAATATATCAAGGTATTACTATGGCATTAGAAATTGTTAATTCCTTAGATATGCCATGCGATGAAGTAATAGGAATAAAAAACGAATTTGCAGTTGCACTATTTAATATAAATAATGCTATTACTGATTTAATGGAACAAAACCTTTTTGAACTTGATGACAAATATTTTGATTCGCATTGGGACCAGATGTGGAATACTCGCCAAAGACATATAACCAATGTATCTCAATTAGAAGACGCATTAACTTTAATCGTAGATTTAGAAGATGATTTATCTAAAAGTAATGTTATTGAATTTAAAAAGAGGATGTGTAATGATTTAAGAGATGCGTGTGCTTCTATACAGTACTGGACTGATTATTCGCAAACTGCTTTAAATTATTTAGGGTTTGCTCCAAAAGATAAAAAAGAATACCTTGATAAGTATTGGAAGTTAATTGATGAAATTAGGATGGTAGAACCCACATTTGCAACGGATAAGTGGTGCTATCCAGACCCATTTGGACCTGGGCTCCATAATTCAGACGAAATATATAATTATTGGAGAAAAATTGAAGCAGAAAGAAAAGCTCAACGTGAAAAAGCAGAGGCTAAAAAACGATATGACGAATATTGGAAAGAACATGCAGATGAGAAAAAGCAACTCGATGGGCGTATATCTTTAATAGATGACGACATAAAACAATTGAAGTCCAGCTTATCGCAATATGAAAGCCGTATCAATGAAATTGAAAAAGAAAAGAAATCTCAGGTACCGGCAGAAGATGAATTGAAGATTGCAAATGACGGACTTGTCGAATTGCAAAACCAAAAGAAAGCATTAGGTTTGTTCCAAGGCAAACAGAAAAAAGCCTTGCAGGAGCAAATCGACAAATTAACTGCTGATATAAATAATATTCAGAATACAGTCAAACTCCAAAGAGATGAGTTGCATAAAGATGTTGATTCAAGAATTGACAGCATTAAAACTGAAATGAAACCATATACCGGCAAAATCGCTGACCTCGAAAATGAAAAAAGCAATATTGTCAATGAACTGAAAAAGCCAAGATAAAATGCTAAATACACCCATATGGAGAAGTCTCCGTATGGGTGTATTTTAAAGTTAATAATAAATAACAAAGTGAAATTTATCATTCTCATTCCCTAAAAATATAAGAGTCGGGGGTGCGGACATATTCTTGGACTCCTAAAGGAGTAAAATAAATGTATACAAAAGAACAGATAGAAATTACATTAAAAGAATATGAACGCTTAGGTTCTGTCCAAGCAGTCATAAATTTATTGGAATATCCATCAAGTAGCACCTTGTACCGATGGTATGAAAGAAAACTTGCAGAAAAAACAAATTATCATGGTTCGCTTGATAAACCATATATAATTAAGGAAAAAATCATTAATGCACCTAATCATCCTCGTATTCCTGATACAAGTTTAAAATTAGAGGCAATTAAGCGTTGCTTTTCTCTTGGCGAAGGTGTAGAATATGTATCAAGAGATATTGGTTACAGCCGTGTCAGTATATATTCATGGTATCGAAAATATAAGAAATTTGGAGTTGCAGGTCTTATGTCATCTAAGAAACAAATAAAAAGAGAAAATATAGATTTTAATGTAGAACCTTCCGAGCAACAGGATATCTCAGAACTGCAGGATCAAATCAAACAATTACAAATGGAAGTAGATATACTAAAAGAAGCTTTAGGTTTATTAAAAAAAGATCAAGGCATCAATATGATGAAACTGAAAAATCATGAAAAAGTAGTGGTTATTGATGCCGTTGAAGATAAATATCCACTGCATCAGCGTTTAAAATGTCTATGTATGGCAAAAAGTAGTTACTATTATCAGAAGTCTGTGATGAAACGCCCTGACAAATATGCAAAAATCCGTATACAAATAAAAATGATTTTTCAAAAAAACAGAAATTGCTATGGATATAGGCGTATTTACGAAGAACTCAAGAAAATAGGTATTACTGTTTCAGAGAAAATTGTACGACGTATTATGAAAGAAGAAAATTTAACAGTACCAACAAAACATATAAAAAAATATAGCTCATATAAAGGCGAAATCACACCGGAGGTAGACAATATAATTAATAGAGATTTTCACGCAGAACGTCCTAATACAAAATGGTTAATCGATATAACCGAATTTGCCATTCCTGCCGGGAAGGTATATTTGTCTCTGATTATTGATTGTTTTGATGGTATGGTTGTAAAATGGAATATCAGAACAACTCCAGATTCTATCTTGGTCAACAAAATGCTCGAAGATGCTATTAGCACATTGTCACCATATGAACATCCTCTTGTACATACGGATAGAGGGTTCCATTATCGATGGTCCGGATGGATAGAACAGATGCGAGTTGCCGGGCTAACACGGTCTATGTCAAAAAAAGGCTGTTCACCTGATAATGCAGCTTGCGAAGGATTTTTTGGTAGATTAAAAAATGAAATGTTTTATGGACGCTCATGGATAGGTGTCACAATGGATGATTTCGTAAATGAGCTTAACAGCTATATTAATTGGTATAACACAAAACGAATAAAAAAATCTCTCGGTTATATGAGCCCGGTAGAGTACAGACATAGCCTTGGATTATCAGCATAAAATAGTCCAAGAATATGTCCGCACCCCCTACTCCTTTTATGACAAAAGTTGCTTTTTATTATATCGTATAAAGCGGATTACCGGCTTTATAGTTGAATTTGGCTTTATATTCACTGATAGAGTAGCCGGTATATTTTTTGAACATACTGTTTAAATATTGAGGTGTGAAATCAAATTCTTCATAGGTTTGATATATCGGTCTGTCGATATTTTCGAGTTCATCACGGATTTTATCGACACGTTGCCTGTTTGAAAACTGAGTGAAAGTCATATTAAAGTGTTTCTTAAACAATCGGCAAAGGTGTTGCGGGGTGATACCGAATTTATCGGCTACTTCGTTAAGCGAAAGCTTTGAATATATTTTTGAATTTATGTAGTTGGTAACGTTATTTATAACCACATTGGAATGAAAACCATCGGCTTTATTTTTATCAACTGAATACAATCTGAACATATTAACTAAAATCAGTGTTATTGTACTGCGGATTGAAAACAAATATCCGGGTTGTGAATAGTTAAAATTATCTATCATTTGTATCATAAAATTTCGTATTGTTTTTGACGGTGTGTCGTGTACTTGTATATATGAGCGTTTTCCTTCAAAAAAATCTGAAAGCAACGGAAAATTGCCTGAATACTGTTTTAAGCTATATTGTAATGCGTTTTTGGAAAAGACACAACAATATGCAATGGTTAGTTCATCTTTGTGGGTACAGGTGAATGCATTGACTACATTCGGCGATATTAGCACGACATCGCCTTCTTTCAATTTTCTGCTTGTATTATCAATGTTGTGTATGGCGTTAGAATGAGCAATATATACAAGCAAAAAATAGTCGGCACTGTCGGGAACTGTTTTAATAGGGAAATATGTGTTTACAACAAATACATCACCTAATTTTTTTAACGTTTTTTCATCAAAATATAATCTCGGATTCATAGCGTACCTCCTGCATATTCAGTATAGCATTAACAGTTATTAAAGTCAATGTGAAAATGTTAATATACATTCAAATGATGTTAATATAGTTAATTGAATTTTAAAAAAATATACTATATAATATTACTAAAGAAACCCGGGATATATAAAGATTAATTTGTTGAAAATTTATTTTTGGAGGGAGAAAATGAAGCTTAAGAAAGTGATTTTAACGGCAGCGGCTACGGCATTTATATTGCAGGCAAGTGCATATGCGGCTGATTTAACAGCATCATATTCAATGGATGATATGACAGGATTAACCTATATGGGTACGGTGTCGAATATACTCGGTCAAAAAAATAATGCGGTAGAATTTAACGGCGGAAGTGCGACTTTAAGTCAATTTCCGTTAAGCGATAATTTTACTGTATCAGCATGGATAAAACCGAGCGGATTAACTTCGTGGGAAAGAGTATTTGACTTTGGCTCTGACCAAAAGAATTATATATTTCTTACCGTAAACAACGGTAACGGTTATCCGCGTTTGGCGGTGAAATACAATAATCAAAAAGAGCAAAATATTACATCTTCGGTATCGCTTAATAAAAATGTTTGGTCATACGTAACTGTTACAATGAAAGATAATAAGGCGACAATGTATATAAACGGTGAGAGTGTTGCAAGCGGTAATATTACGGTGTCTATGAGTTCACTTGCGTCTTCGGCTGCAAATTATATTGCTAAATCTCAATATACTTCAGATCCTAATTATACTGGTTGTATTGATGAAATGGAAATATACAATGACGCATTAACACAAGACGAAATTATAACACGAATGCAGGCTACTGCGGCAGAAGTTAAATCTATAGAAACAACAGATTTAACAGTAAAAGTCGGTGACAAAATTAAGTTGCCGTCAGAAGTAGATGTATCGTACACAAACGGAATGAAAAGCAAAACGATAGTTGACTGGGGAGAAGTGAACAGTTATACCGAAAAGGGAACGTATAAAGTAACAGGTACTACGAAAATAGCAGGAAAAAGCTACGATGTTATCGCAAATATAACTGTTGAAACGGATTCTTTGGACGATAATTATTCTGTAATCCGTAATATGAATATTGTTAAAAATTCGGGTTCATCATTTGTTGAAGCGGAGTATGTTGTAACATCTGAACTAACCGATACTTTGGTTTTAAAAATGCAAATTTACAGTGGTGATACACTTCTGTCGGAAGATACAAAAGATTTTGTGCCGTCCGACAATACTGTGAAAATGAAGAAAGATATTAGAGATTATAAGGGCAATTTGACTGTAAAAACAGCCGTTTATAACAAATCAACAGGAAAGGCAATTTCAAGCGTAATGGAAAGAAAAGCAGATAATACAGGTAACTTTGCCGGAACAGACAGAGTTAATTTAGAGAAAGACAGCTTATTTGAAAAGAGTGAGCAAGTAGGACTTAAATATGTTTTGTCGATAGACATTGACAGACTTCTTGCACCGTCATACGAAATGCACGGACTGACCGCTCCGAACAATGCACAGCGTTACGGCGGTTGGGAAAGAAAAGGTGCAAGCAACTGGGGAAGTTCAAAAGATACATTCACACTTGCAGGACATTCGTTGGGACATTGGATGAGTGCAGCTGCGGTATTATATCGTGATACAGGCAATGAAGAAGTTTTAACTAAACTTAATTATGCGGTAACTAAACTCGATGAACTTCAAAAGACTTCAAATTCACCATATATAGGCGGATGTAGCGAAGATTGTTTTACAAAACTGTTTAGCGGTAATACAAAGTGGGCTGATAACTATTGGGTGCCATGGTACGGAATACACAAAATATATCAAGGCTTGCTTGACGCGTATGACTATACAGAAAATGACACTGCTTATGAAGTATTGAAAAAATTTGCAGATTGGGCAGTTGACGGTACATCAAATCTTACTGACGCACAAATGCAGTCAATGCTTGACGTTGAATACGGCGGTATGAATGAAATTTTTGCGAGAATGTATGAAATTACAGGTGATGAAAAGTATTTGGAAACGGCAAGAAGATTTACTCATGATTCGATTTTAAATCCGCTTATACAAGGTAAGGACAGTTTGACAGGACTTCACGCAAATACTCAAATACCTAAAATAATCGGTGCGGCAGAAATATACGAACAAAATCCGGAGAAATATGCCGATTATAAAAAGGCTTGCGAAAATTTCTGGAATTACGTTGTAAACAATCGTTCATACGCAATAGGCGGTAACTCGATTGCTGAACATTTCGAGGCAGATGGGGCGGAGACGCTTGGAGTTAAGACTTGCGAAAGCTGTAATACATATAATATGATGCGTCTGTCTGAGCATTTATTCGCTTGGAAACATGACAGTGCATATATGGATTGGTATGAAAAGGCGTTGTACAACCATATTCTTGGTCAGCAAGAGCCTGAAACAGGTGCAAAAATGTACTTTGTATCGCTTTTGCAAGGACACCACAGAGTATATGAGCAAAAGGATAAATCTTGGTGGTGTTGTACGGGTACAGGTATGGAGAACCCGGGAAGATACACAAGATGTGCATATTATGAAGACGGTGACGATTTATATGTAAATCTTTATATGCCGGGTACATATGAATGGGAAGAAAAAGGTCTTACATTCACAGTTGAAACAACATATCCGTATTCTGACAAAGTAAAAATCAAGGTGTCAGGCACAGGCAGTGCAAATATCAACCTACGAGCTCCGTCATGGCTTGAAAGTGATATGACAGTAAAAGCAGGCAATAAGACGTATACATCCAAGGGCGGAGAATATCTTGCTATATCTAACGAATGGAAAGACGGCGACATTATAGATATTACAATTCCAATGTCTGTTACAGTATACAATTCAAGAATTGACGGACAGGTGGCATATCAGTACGGTCCTGTAGTTTTGGCGGCAGACCTTGGAAGCGTCAGCAATGTTAGCGGAGTGAATGAATACATTTCAAACGAAACTAAGATTGACAGTGTAACTACTGATGTACCGTATATTGTGGGTAATTCAAGCAATTTGGATAAGTATATAGATACGGTTGACACGGACAAGTTGATGTTTGAAATTAAGGCTGAAAATTCATCTACAGGCAAGGATATTGAACTTAAACCGTTCTATGAAATTCACCACAGTTTCTATACTGTATATTTCAACGTAGGAAACGGTGTGAATGAATATGATAAACGTCTGAACAGTGCAACGATTGACAGAGTTGAACCGGACGGACAGCAGGACGAACTCGGACACGGCTTGGTAAGTAAAAATTCAAATAACGGCAGTTTTACAAGCGGTACAAAAACATATTACTGGCGTGACGCATACGGTAGTGACAACGCATATTTCCAATATTCTTTGGAAGTGGATAAGAACAATAAAAATTATCTGTTTGTAAGATATTGGGGCAGTGACGGTCCGTTTAAAAAAAATAATGTAAATTATACGCGTGATTTCTATATCTATATTGATGATAATAAACTTGCCGAACAAACGCTTAACAACGAAAAGATGAATAACGCATATGATGTATTCTATGAAATTCCGGAAGAATATACAGAAGGAAAGGACAGCGTTACTGTTAAATTTGCGCCAAAGAGCAGTACAAATTGTGCAGGCGGTGTTATTGAGGCGAGAATTACAAATGATGATTTGAAATGTGTAAAGATTACGGCCGATTACAACGATAACGGAACGCTAAATGACAGCTCAATCGAAAAAATCAGTATCGAAGATATAAAGCAAACTGAAAATACATCATCACACAAAGAGTTTTATTGGGAATCAATGGACAATATGAAACCGATAATTACTGAAGAATAACCAAAAATTCTCTGCAATTTGTTTTGCAGAGAATTTTTATTTTCCAAAACTTTTAGCATAAAATCGGAATTTGTCTAAAAATATTCGCTTTACTAAAAATAATCTATATGCTATAATAAATCAAAATTCAAGAGAAAGTATGATTAATATGGAAATTGTAAAATATAAACCCGAATACAAAAACGATTTTATCCGTTTGAGCAAGAATTGGATAACAAAATACTTTGCACTTGAAAGTGATGATTTTGAAGTTTTTGAAAATATAGATAAACTTATCAAAAACGGTGCAATGATTTATTTTGCTATTGAAAACGGTGTGGTTTATGCAACGTGTATGGCACAGCCTATGACAAATGATGAGTGGGAAATATGTAAACTTGCCACAGACGAAAGATATGAGGGACACGGTGCGGGAAGTGCTGTTTTTAAAGTGTGTATGGATTATGCCTTGGAAAACGGTGCCAATAAACTTACAATCCTGTCAAACAGTATTTTAAAACCGGCATTGCATATATATGAAAAATACGGCTTTTATGAAATTCCTGTCGATAATACACATCATTATAAACGTGTGGATATTCAATTTGAATATACGGCAAAATGATTTAATACCCTTTGTGTGAAAGCATAAAGGGTATTTTTGTGTTCTGTATTGCATAATGTGTGAATATAATAATCAGAGGGGGTGCTTGTCTTGATTAAAATAACAAAATATTTAAGAGTTAATGTACTGACAATCGCCTTGTTTGTGTTTTGCATTATATTTAATAAAGCGGATATGCTTTGCGTCACATATGCGGTTATGATTTTGCACGAATTGGCACATTGCCTTGCGGCTGTGTGTATAGGGCTTAAAATATCGCATATTGACTTTTATCCATTCGGTGTCAATTTGAAATTAAAAAATAAACTTGTATATTCACTTGCAGATGAAATGATATTATATTTCAGCGGACCGTTTTGTAATATTTTATTTGCACTTATCGCAATGATTGTGTACAGCTGTTATCCGAATGAAAGTGTAAAGTTTTTTTATATAAGCAATACTATGCTGTTTTGTATGAATATGATTCCGTCAGTACCTTTGGACGGCGGTATTTTGCTCAAAAAGATTATAGCATACAGACTCGGATATAACAGTGCAAATAAGATGATGACTGTAATATCCGCAGTGTTTTCTGCTATGATTATGGGACTTGGTATATATGTGATGTACATTACAAAATTCAATTTTTCGGTATTGCTGTTTTCTGCTTTGATGATAGGCAATATATTTACTCAAAGTGAAAAATATAATGTGGATTTAACTAAAACATTGATGTTCAACAATAAAAAGAAAAAATCGGTAAGACATATTGTGGTTGAAAATGAGTGTAATTATTGTGATATAGTGGATAAATTTATTCCGAAAGACTATAATGTGGTTTACATTGTAAGTGACGACGGCAAAGTAAAGGACATTATAACCGAAACGCAGGTAATAGATAAACTGACAACGGAACAAGTACTTTAAATATTACATTATTATAACATTGTGGAATTTTTAAATGATTTGTGATATAATACACAGTGAATATTTATGAATAAAATTATTATTTACATAAGAAAGGCAAGGTTTTATGGCAACAAAGAAGTCAACTGCTAAAAAGGGCAGTTCAAAAAAAAGTTCTAAAACTACGGCAAAAGCTACTGTAAAAAAGAATAATCAGACAAAAAACTATATGCCTACATACATTATCTCATCAATGCTCATTACATTGTTATTAGCTGTTTTTATGTACATTGATACAGGCAATGGCGGAGTAATAAATAATGCAGTGAAAAATCTGTTCCGCGGATTGTTCGGCATATGCGGTTATTTTGTGCCTGTAGTTTGTGCGGGTGTATCGGCATACCTTATTAAAACTAAGGACATAAAGCGTTTTTGGAGTAAGGTTATACTGTCATTTTTGGTACTTATTAATGTCAGTGCGATTGTAAATCTTTCGTCGATTAATACTGATATAAGCTATGCTTTTTCGGCAGGTCAGCAGTATATATGCGGAGGTTTATTAGGTGCGTGTGTTTCTGTATTTATGGAACAAATGGTGCAGAAAGTTGCGTCTTACATAATTTTATCAATTACACTTATTGTATTGGCAAGCTTTATAACTAATGTATCGTTTTTTGCGGAATTTTTCAAATGGGCAAGAAATGTTATGTTTGGTGCGAAAAATAAGTATTCGGAATTAAAAGAAGAATATGACAGACGAATGGAAGAAAGAATGCTTGCAGAAGAATATGAAGATGAGTATACAGATGATGTGTATGAAGATGAATATTACGAAGAAGAAACAAGTGCTCTTGACGCGGCAAATTCATTTGCAAATGACACAAAGAATAACACAAAAAAATCAGTAACTAAACCGACTGCTAAAAAATCATCAAAAACAAAAGAAAAGCCTATAAAAGAAGAACCGGCAGAAGAACCTTTTTCAAACGGTATAGATGAGGCATTCGGTAAAATGGATGATATAGTTGAAGAATCGACAGAAGAAGTCGGGGAGAAAAAGGAAGAACAACCCGAAAAGGCTAAGAATATGTCCGAAAGTGAAAAAGAGGGATACAACGAGGAATTTAACAAGGCAATAGAAAGACCTATTCCGAAATATGTAATACCGCCTTTGGATTTATTGAGCAAACCTAAGGCAACTTCGGGTGATAAACGTGAAGAAATGAGAAGAACGGCGGAAAAACTTATTTCCGTTCTTGACAATTTCGGCGTGAAAGCAAAACTGTTGCAAGTAACACAAGGTCCGACTGTAACAAGATATGAAATTCAACCGGACACAGGTGTTAAACTTTCTAAAATAGTAGGACTTGCAGACGATATAGCACTTAATTTGGCTGTGTCAACAGTTCTTGTTGCACCTGTTCCGGGTAAGGCGGCTGTCGGTGTTGAAATACCTAACAACAAGGTTACTCCTGTTTCAATACGCGAAATGCTTGAATCGGACGCATTCAAAAATGCAAAGTCAAAATTGACAGTCGGTTTGGGTAAGGATATAGGCGGCAATGTAGTTATAGGCGATATTGCAAAAATGCCGCACGTTCTTATTGCCGGTCAGACAGGTTCGGGTAAAAGTGTTTGCGTAAACAGTATTATTATGAGTATTTTGTACAAGTCGTCACCTGAGGAAGTTAAGCTTATTATGATTGACCCTAAGGTTGTTGAACTTGGCGTTTACAACGGTATACCGCATTTGCTTGTGCCTGTTGTTACAGAGCCTAAAAAGGCGGCAGGTGCACTTAATTGGGCGGTAAGCGAAATGATGCGCCGCTATGATTTGTTTAAAAATACAGGTGTGAGAAAACTTGAGTCTTACAACAAACTTATGGAAAGCACAGGCGGTGAGAAAATACCACAGCTTGTTGTTATAATAGACGAGTTGGCTGATTTGATGATGGTTGCGGCAAAGGAAGTTGAGGATTATGTTTGTCGTTTGGCACAACTCGCCCGTGCCGCAGGAATACATTTGATTATCGCAACACAAAGACCGTCTGTTGATGTCATTACAGGTCTTATCAAAGCAAATATACCGTCAAGAATTGCTTTTGCGGTATCGAGCCAAGTAGACAGCCGTACAATACTTGATAAGGGCGGTGCGGAAAAATTGCTTGGTATGGGTGATATGTTGTATCATCCCGCAGGTGCAAGAGCCGCAACAAGAGTTCAGGGTGCATTTGTATCAGACCCTGAAATTGAGTTGGTACTTGAATTTATAAAAGAAAATGTAGGCGAAACTCATTACAGTGAGGATTTGGAAGAAGAAATAGAACGTCATGCAACAGGCGAAAACGGTGTTACACCTGATGTTGAAGATGACGGTGACGCACTTCTTCCGGAGGCTATTGAACTTGCTATGAGTTTAGGCAAAATATCAACATCTATGGTACAGCGCCGTTTGGGCGTGGGTTATTCAAGAGCCGGACGTATCATAGATCAAATGGAGGCAAGAGGGATAATATCAGGTGCAAACGGCTCAAAACCAAGAGATGTGCTTGTGAGTCACGCCGATTTATCACGACCGGAGAATGAAGAATATGAAGAAGGTTGATTTTCTTCCTGTTTCAAAGGAAGATATGGATAAAAGAGGTTGGAAACAACTTGACTTTTTATATATTGTCGGAGATGCGTATGTAGACCATCCGAGTTTTGGACATGCCATAATATCACGCGTGCTTGAAAGCCACGGATATAAGGTAGGTATAGTTGCCTTGCCTGATTGGCATAAAATAGATGATTTTGTACGAATGGGACGACCTAAACTCGGAGTGCTTGTATCGGCAGGAAATATTGACAGTATGGTAAATCACTATACTGCCGCAAAAAAACGCAGACATGACGATATGTATGCACCCGGCGGAAAGGGCGGTATGCGTCCCGACAGAGCAACACTTGTGTATTGTAACAGAATTAAAGAGGCTTTCGGCTCTGATATGCCGATACTTATCGGCGGAGTTGAGGCAAGTCTTAGAAGATTTGCTCATTATGATTATTGGGATGATAAGATTAGACGTTCGATTTTGTTTGACTCTCGTGCAAGTATTTTGATGTACGGTATGGGTGAGAAACAAATTGTACGAATAGCCGATAAACTTAGGGACGGTGTGCCTGTAAATGAAATTACGGATATACCGGGAACATGCTATATATCATCTGAATATGATGAACAAAATTCCGTTCTTATTCCGAGTTATGAAGAATGTATAGAAAGTAAAAGTAAATATGCTGTATCGTGCAGACTGCAGTATTATGAGCAGAATCCGTATATAGGAAAAACACTCGTGCAAAAGCACGGTGACAAATATCTTATACAAAATCCGCCTATGCCGCCGCTTGAAACGGACGAACTTGACGAAGTGTATGCACTTCCGTATATGAAAAATTATCATCCGATGTATGAAAAAGACGGCGGTATTCCTGCAATACAGGAAGTTAAATTTTCGCTTGCCGCAAACAGAGGTTGTTTCGGAAGTTGTAACTTCTGCGCTTTGGCTTTTCATCAAGGCAGAATTGTCACTTCAAGAAGTGATGAATCTCTTATAAAAGAAGCGGAAGAAATGACAAAAATGCCTGATTTTAAGGGCTATATACACGATGTCGGAGGTCCGACCGCTAATTTCAGAGGACCTGCCTGTAAAAAACAACTGACACTAGGTGCTTGTAAAAATAAGCAGTGCTTATTTCCGGAGCCTTGCAAGAATATGGATATTTCACATAAGAAGTACCTTAATTTGCTTAGAAAACTTCGTGCTATAAAGGGCGTTAAAAAGGTGTTTATTCGTTCGGGAATACGTTTTGACTATCTTATAAACGACAAGGACGATACGTTTTTCTATGAATTGTGTAAATATCATGTAAGCGGTCAGCTTAAAGTTGCACCGGAACATATCAGTGACAATGTTTTGAAATATATGGGTAAGCCCGAAAACAGCGTGTTTAATAAGTTCTCGGATAAGTTTTATCAGATAAATGAGAAAATAGGCAAAAAACAGTATCTTGTGCCGTATCTTATGTCAAGTCACCCCGGAAGTACAATTCGTGACGCGGTACGTTTGGCGGAATATTTGCATGAACACAATATAAATCCGCAACAAGTACAAGACTTTTATCCTACACCGGGAACAATATCAACTTGTATGTTTTATACAGGAATAGACCCGTTTACAATGAAAAAAGTTTATGTGCCGAAAACTCCGCATGAAAAATCGGTACAACGTGCATTGTTGCAATACAGAAATCCCGAAAATTACAAACTTGTTTACGAAGCACTTACTAAGATAGGAAGAACAGACTTAATAGGCTATCAGAACAGATGTCTTATCAGACCGCCAAAGGGCGATATACTATCTAATAATCAAAAGAAAAATAGGAGGAATGACAATGGCAAAGCTATTAATGGGAAAGGAAGTTTCGGCAAGAATAAAGGCAGAACTCAAGACAGAAGTAGAAAATCTGAAAAAAGAGGGAATAAATCCGGGGTTAGCCGTAATCATCGTAGGTGAAGACCCTGCAAGTCAGGTATATGTAAGAAATAAAGAACGTGCTTGTGAAGAATGCGGAATATATTCGGAGAAGTACGCACTTCCTGCAGAAACAACTCAAGAAGAACTATTAAAGCTTATAGATGAACTTAATAATAAGAGCAGTATTTCGGGTATTTTGGTACAATTACCTGTTCCTAAACATATTGATGAAAAGACGATTATTAATGCAATAGCACCAAATAAAGACGTTGACGCATTTCATCCTGTAAACGTAGGTAAAATTATGGTAGGCAATTATGATTTTGTACCTTGTACACCTGCCGGTGTAATGGAGCTTATAAAAGAAAGCGGTATAGATGTAAGCGGTAAAGAATGTGTTATAGTCGGCAGAAGTAATATTGTCGGCAAACCGCAAGCAATGCTGCTTTTACATCAAAACGGTACAGTTACAATATGCCATTCAAAGACAAAGAATCTTGCTGAAAAAACAAAAAATGCAGATATTCTTGTAGCGGCAGTCGGTATACCTAACTTTATTAAAGGTGATATGATAAAGGAAGGTGCTGTTGTAATTGATGTTGGTATAAACAGACTTGAAAATAAGAAACTATGCGGTGATGTTGAATTTGAAAGTGCCGAAAAGGTTGCGGGTGCAATAACTCCTGTTCCGGGCGGTGTAGGTCCTATGACTATCGCTATGCTTATGAAAAATACAGTTAAAGCCGCAATATTAAATAAATCAAAATAATGACACAACAAAGCAGGCAAGCCGTAAAATAGGCTTGCCTGTGATTTTATTGTTCTTTTTTGGGAATAGTTACGTACACATCAGTACCGACACCGACTGTTGATTCAACGTGTATTCCGTAGCTGTCACCGAATATAATTTTAATTCTTTGATTTACATTTGAAAGGCCTATATGCGATTTTTCGTTTGTAAAAGATGTCTCGGAAAGAGTTTTATTTAATTCATCAAGAGCGTCTTTTTCAATTCCGATACCGTCATCACTGACGATGAGGATAATATTGTTGTCGTCACACAAGCCTTTGATTTTTATTAAGCCTTTATCATTTTTCTGCTTTATTCCGTGATAAACGGCATTTTCAATAATAGGTTGCAAACAGATTTTTATAATCGTATATGATAAAATCGATTCGTCAATATCCCATTCTATATCAAACAAATCACCGTAACGCAGTGCAAGAATATTAACGTATTCTTTGGTGTATTTTATTTCGTTTTCGATAGAAACAAAATAACCGGAAGTGAGTGTATTTCTGAAAAAGCTTGCAAGATTAATCAGTGATTTAGATACCGGATTTTCTGAATTGGACATATTATAAGCCATCCAATTAATTGTTTCAAGCGTATTGTAAAGAAAATGCGGATTAATCTGTGTTTGGAGCATATCGTATTGTGATTTTCTAAGAAGTTTCATACGCTCTTCTAAAATTTCAGCCATTTTTGTCTTGTCGTTGATATGCGTCTGTATGCTGTTTATTATATACATAAGTTCGTTTTTATCTTCTTCCTCAATACTGTCGGCAGGAGGCTGTGAATTATCAAGGAATGAAATAATTTCATTAAGCGGACTGTAACTTCTGACAGACGCAACATAAGCAAGTATGAAAATAATAATCATAAGCAAAAGTAAAATACCGATGATTTGCAATTTCATAGTTGATAACTTATGTTCGTAAAGTTCAAGAGGATATGCACTTATATACTTATAATCCGATATTGAACTGTCACCGGATAGCACAACATAATTTTTGTCATTAATTTCGTATACACTGTTTTTCGGATTAGATTCTATCGTAAGCGTATTCGGACCAATATTGTCAGGGTAAGTATTAAAGTATGATAATTCACTTGAAATGATAATTTTATTATCGGCATTTACAAGAAAAAACAATCTGCCGTCTTTATATTGCTGATAAAGCATTGAATTATAAATGCTTTGTGTGTTTATGTTCATAATAATTGCGCCTTTTTTTTCGTCGGCAACATATATCGGCTTAATAATCGTGATAAGTTGCGGATATACGTTATTTTTACTTCTTGGAATTATCGTGCCTTTAGGTGATGTAACCGCATGATAAGCACTGATCCAATCGGTATCGCTCAAATCGGACAACGGAATACTGTTATTGTCCATAATTACAGTATCAGTCGGCTCTGAATATATGTAAATCGAATCGATGTATCGATAGATAATAGGTAAGGTTTTAGCAAGTCGTGAGATTGTTTTAAATGAATCGGTGCTGACATTGTTTATTGTATACAACTGTGTACTTTCATTACTTGCAAGAGAACTGCTTAAAGTATCGACTTCCATTAATGTTCGGTCGATAATATTCACCGAATTATCAAATATATAAGAGTTTTCCAAAGCAATCTCTTCGCGAATGTTTTTCAAAGTATTTGAATAAAACATAATGCTAAGCACTATAAACGGTATAACAGTCAATGCTGTTATAAACAGAAATGTACGCAGAAATATACTGTTAAATTTAAAATGTCTGATATTAAACCATATGTTTTTTATCTTGTTCATAACAAATATATTCCTTTCGATTTAATTATGAGTTATGTAAATATTCGCTTGGCGTACAATTATAGTAATCTTTAAACACTCGTGTGAAATATCCCGGACTTTGGTATCCGCATTCTTTGCTTATGTCGTTGATTTTCTTGTTCTCTTTCAGTAATTTAACTGCGTGTTCCATACGGACTTTAAGCAGGTAGTTACTGAAATTTTCACCTGTTTGTTCTTTGAAAAATCTGCTGCAATATGCAGGATTAAAAAATACGCTTTCGGCTGCATCTTGCAATGAGATATTCTTTGAAAAATTATCATTGATAAATTGAATAAGTTTGTCAACAACTATGTTATCTGTCTTTTTGTTTTTTGCAGAAAGTTGTTTTATAATATTTTCAAGCATTTTTATTGAAAAATCATATACCTTTTGATTATCTGTAATATCGGGAAAGTCATTAAAATCATCGTTTTCGGTTGATATTCTGATATTAAGATTAGCGTAGAGCTTATCAATGATTATTTCAAATATATTGAAAGCATATTGACCGAGTCTTTCGTTCCTGTGCGTATTTTCGTCTAATAAAGTGCAAAGCGTTTCTTTGGCATCAGCCAAATTTATCGAAACAATCTCTGCATACAGGTGCATAATGTTATCAAAGAAAGAATTAATATTGTTGTTTTTTTGCTCTGTCAATAAATTCTTCATATTGATAAGTGAATTTTTAAGATTTTCAAAATTAGTCGGCTTTGTTATGTATTCTTTGACGTTGTATTTAATAGCCGCTTTGGCGTATTCAAAATCTGCATATCCGCTAAGTAAAATAACTTGCGTCCAAGGCTTGTTTTCGTAAATATATTGAGCAAGGTCAATACCCGAAACCTGTACCATTCTTATATCAGAGATAACTAAATCAACATTGTTTTCTTCAAGATATTTAATCGCGTCACTGCCGTCACGGAAAGTTCCGACAACCTCAAAACCAACGTCACAGTTATTGATGAATGCGGATATACTTGTGCGAATCATCATTTCATCGTCAACAACTATTACACTGAACATAAAAATCCTCTTTTCTGTCTTTTATATTTCTTCGTAGATGATTGTAACATATAGAATTGAATTATTCAAGCACAAAATATAAAAATGTATGTATAAATGGCTAATTAAAGATATAAATAAAATTTAATAATATTCATATTGCACAATTAAGAGGTCAAAATATTAACACAAAGTAAACTTTTTGCACTTGAAATATGAACAGGCATCAGATAAAATATAATTAAATAAAAAAGAAACAGAGGGTGATGAAATGATTAAGGTAAAGTCGAAACCTAAAGAAAACGCAAATACAGTAAGAAAAAAGACTCGCTGGAAAGACTTCCGTGATAATGCAGAACTCTCCGCATTAATGATACCGGGAATAGTTCTGTTACTGGTATTTGCATACGTACCGATGTTGGGTATAATAATTGCATTTAAAGATTACAGAAATAACTTAGGAATTTTCAAAAGTAAATGGGTTGGATTTCAAAACTTCAAATTCTTCTTTGAATCACAGGATGCTTGGAGAATAGGAAGAAATACGGTAGGATACGGTATACTGTTTATAGTTATTGGTTTAATCGCGGCAGTGACGATTGCTATTCTTCTTTATGAAGTACACAGCAGAAAAGCATTAAAATTCTATCAAACAAGCATGATACTGCCACATTTCCTTTCATGGGTAATTGTAGGTTACATAACATACATTTTACTTGAACCGAGCATGGGTATCTTAAACAAGATAATCCGCTTCTTCGGCGGTGAAGGACTTCAATGGTATTCGGAACCGAAATACTGGATATTCATTTTGCCTATAGTCAATGTTTGGAAAACAGTCGGATTAAAAACGATTATGTACTATGCGGCACTTATGGGAATTGACGAACAACTTTTTGAGGCGGCGCAGATTGACGGTGCGGGAAGATTTAAACAAATTCTATACATCACAATTCCGTCACTTGTACCGCTTATGGTAACACTTACAATATTGGACGTAGGACACATAATAAAAGGTGACTTCGGTTTGTTCTATACAATACCGAGAGATGTCGGACTTCTTTATCCGACAACCGATATAATTGATACATACGTTTATCGAGGATTGAGAACCGGCAGTGATATAGGTATTACTACAGCGGTTGGTTTGTTCCAATCGGCAGTTGGTTTGGTTATGGTAATAGCAACGAACTTAGTTGTTAAAAAGATTTCGCCGGAAAATTCGTTATTCTAAAGGAGGGTGAAGAAAATGAAAAAAAGCAAAAGAATTCCGAACATAATTATCAACATAATGTTTTGTCTGGGATCATTAGTATTCATACTTCCGTTTGTATTAATTATTTCAGCATCGTTTTCGGATGAACAGACATTGCTCTCGGAGGGATATAAATTAATCCCGTCAGTATTTTCGACAGAGGCATATAAATATGTATTCAGAAATCCACAGCAACTTTTGGATTCATATAAGGTGACAATTATTTATTCGATAGTTGCAACAGTTTTGGGAGTAGTGGTAATGGCAATGCTTGCATATCCGCTTTCAAGACCGAATTACAAATATAAAAAGATAGCAACATTCTTTATATTCTTTACAATGTTGTTTTCGGGCGGACTTATTCCGACATATATTTGGATAACAAGATACCTACATCTTGGTGATACAATTTGGGTGTATATATTACCTTGTCTTGTAAACGCGTTTCATGTTATAGTTATAAGGAGCTTTTTCCAAGGACTACCGCAGGCACTTATGGAATCGGCTAAGATTGACGGTGCGAGTGAATTACAGACATTCTTTAAGATTGTTATGCCGCTTTCAAAGCCGGTAATAGCGACAATATCATTGTTGACTCTTCTTTCAAGATGGAATGACTGGAACACGGCACTTATCTATATTAAATCAAGCAATTTGTATTCACTTCAATATTTATTGCAGAAAATATTGCGTGAGGCAGAATTTGTAAAGAATATGGCGGAAAGTTCTCCTGTAGCGGGAGTGGATCTTGATTTATCAAATCTGCCGTCAGTAACAATTCGTTTTGCAATGTGTATGGTTGCGGCAGGCCCTATGCTTATCATTTTCCCATTCTTCCAGAAATACTTTGCAAAAGGTCTTACAGTCGGAGCGGTAAAAGGCTAATAGGAACTTAATTAAACGGGTGGTATAAAGTTAAATCAGAAGGGAGTATTAATATGAAGAAAAAAGTAGTTTCACTTATAATGTCAGTGGCATTGGCTTTCAGCAGTATGCACGTAATGAATATTGCGGCAGAAAATGTGAAAGCCGAAAGTAATTTGACGGAAGCAACAGTTACAAATTTGAACGGATATGAATTTATTGACATTACTTCAAACGGCACAACGCTTGTAGCATTAACGAAAAATACAGCAAGAGCATTAGGCAGGCTTTTCTATTCAACAGATAACGGCGTTACATGGCAGCCTTGTCAAAATCAACCGCTGAATTCAGCGGCAACGATTTCGAGTAATAAAAATTCACAACAACAATTAGTATATTGGAAAGCAAATAATATTTTTGTGGCTCACGGTGCGGCAAGCACATATACTTCGGAAGACGGTATTGTGTGGGTTGAAAATAAGAATTTGCATTGGACTACAAATACAATGATTGATGTATCGGGAGATCAACTTGTATTCGGCGGACAAGATTCCGCAAATGCAACGGCTGATTTAACAGCAAAGCAATTTGCAAATAACAAATATACAATTCCTAATTCATCAGGGTTTTATGCAATGGTAGCAGTCGCAAAACCGGTTGCTGAAGATGGAAATATATCAATGTTTGTATGTAATCAATATAAATCATATGATTTAAGTTTTAAAACTACATCTCCAAAATACACTTGGACAATGCAGAACAATAACCAAGGCTCGATAACAACAAATGCTCCTTATGATGCAACATATTCACAAGAGGCAGGTCAATATCTTATCGTAGACGGTTCAGAAAAATTATATGCAATAACAGATTCAAAGAATATCGCAAAAATTACTGTAGCCAACGGTGAAAAAGTAGTCGGAGTCGGTACAAATGAAGATTATATATTGGTAGGAACCGAAAACGGCAAGTTGTATAAAACAAACAACACTGTATTGACAACAGAGACAGCATGGGACGAAATACCGACATCATATGATAACGGAACAGCAGAACCATTGAAAAACATTAAATTTATAGATAAAAATAACTTTGTTGCTTTAGGTACAACAAAAGCATATACAGGTGAAGTTGTAAAAAGCATAGTTGAACCTACGGAGGCACCGACAGAAGAACCAACGGCAACACCGACAGTAAATCCGACAGACAAACCGGAGGTAACACCGACAGTAAATCCAACGGATAAACCGGAGGTAACACCGACAGTAAATCCAACGGGTAAACCGGAAGTAACACCGACAACAGTGCCGACAGCAACACCTACGATTGAACCGACGGAAGAACCTAAGGATGAACTTTTACCGGAAGGTTACAGTTTTGTAGATATTGCGTCTAACGGAAATAATCTTGTTGCAATGGCAAAGGATGAGGGCAGAACAGTTGCTCAGCTTTGTTATTCAAAAGACGGCGGTAAAACATGGAAGGTAAGTGAAAATCAACCGCTGGCTTCAAAGGCAGAGATTTCAAGTAACAAAATTTCACAACAACAGTTAGTATATTGGAAAGCAAATAATATTTTTGTAGCTCACGGTGCGGCAAGTACATACACATCAACAGACGGCGTGACTTGGACAGAAAATAAGGCATTGCATTGGACCACAAATACAATGCTGACAACATCGGGTAATCAACTTGCATTCGGTGGACAAGATTCAGCTAACGCAACGGCTGATTTACAGACTAAACAATTTGCAAATAACAAATATGTAATTCCTAATTCGTCAGGATATTATGCACAAGTAGCGGTTGCAAAACCGGCAGACAGTGAAGGTAATGTTGCAATGTTCATATGTGACAGGTATAAAGCATATGATTTGAGTTTCCAAGCGACATCACCAAAATATACTTGGACTTTAAAGAATAACAATGCAGGTACAATGACAGAAAATGCTCCTTATGACGCACTATATGCAGAAAAGGCAGACCAATATTTTATGGTAGACGGTTCGGAAAAATTGTATGCAGTAACCGATTCAAAAAATATTGCAAAAATCACTGTTGCTGACGGCGAAAAAATTGTCGGTGTAGGGGCAAGTGACAAATATATAGTAGTAGGAACCGAAAGCGGTAAGTTATATAAAACAGATAACGTGGCCGTAACGGCTGAAACAAAGTGGGAAGAAATTTCGATTGCGGCAGAAGATAAAATATCAGAGCCATTAAGAAATATCGAATTTACAGATGAAGATATATTTGTTGCTCTTGGTAATACAAAGTGGTATAATGGTAAGGCAGTTAATTCGACACCGACAGACAACCCAATTAAGCCAACTGTTTCACCAACAATAGTACCAACGGAAAATCCGATTAAGCCAACAGTGGCTCCGACTGATGATCCAACAAAACCGACAGCAACACCGACTACGGCACCAACCGAAGAACCGACACCTGATCCGTCAGGTTACAGTATAAGATATGAAAACGGTAAAGCGGTAGTAAATGCGCCAAGCGGTAAATATGCAGTAATCTTTGCGGCATATGACAGTGACGGTAAGCTTATAAGTGTTGCGGTAAAACAAGATGCCGAAATTACAAAAGCAAACCAATCAGTATATCCTAATAAGTTTACAACAGCAGGTGCAGCCGCAGGAAAGATTATGCTTTGGGATAACTTAAATAATATGGTACCTCGAGCAGCAGCATCAATCCCTTTCAATTAATGGACGGTCAAAAGATTTTCGTTTCCACTGTCGGTGACGACAGTGGGGACGGAAGTGAGGAAGAACCTCTCAGAACGTTGGAAAAAGCAATAGACGTTGCAAATGAGATGAGAGAAGATTCCGATAAATTAATTGAAATATTGTTGCGTGAAGGTACTTACAGTGTAACAAACACGATAAAGATTATAAATTCTCAAAAAGATGATTCTTTACTTAAAATAAGTGCATATCAAGATGAAAAGGTTACAATAAATGCAGGTGTTGATATTCCTCTTTCGGCTATGAACATTGCCGATTCGGATTTTACAAATGCAATTATTGATAAACCAAATGCAGGAAGTGTCTTGCAATATAATCTAAAAGATGCACAAATTGAGGATTTTGGAGAAATTTCGTTAAGAGGACACCTTATTTCCGATGAAAAAGAGGCTCAGACAGAATTAAGCCTTAACGGTGAAGTTCAAAAGCTTGCGGGGTGGCCGAACGGTGAATATACAGGGCTGATAAAACCGACAGATTCTAACGAATACGGAAAAAGAACAAAGTCGGGAATTGCAAATGGATGTAGCTTTAAAGTGAATTACGACCGTCCGTCACAATGGAGCAAACCTGAGCAAGCTTGGTTATCGGGAACAATAGGACCTAATTATGAATTTGATTATTACCCTGTAAGCAGATTTGATTCGGAGGAAAAACGTGTTTATTTAAGCAGAGGTGCTTTGGAAAAATACTATACAGAGCCGTATTACAGATTTGAAAATGTACCGGAAGAACTTGATGAACCGGGTGAATATTACATTGACAGACAAAGCGGAATGTTATATTTTTATCCACCCGAGGATGTACCAAAAGATTCCGTACTTACAATCACAATGTCAACACCGACATTGGATGTAAGCGGAAAAGCTCCTAACTCTATGTTCAGAATAGAGAACAGCAAGAATATAGTTTTTGAAAATCTTATATTCAAAGGCGGACGCGGTTCGGCGATAACGGGTAAGAATAACAGCAATATAAAATTCATTAATTGTGAAATTAACAGTTTCGGCGAAAATGGAATACGTTTTGATGCTTCAACCGATATAACAATCAGTGATTGTAAAATACATGATGTAGGACAAGACGGAATTTTATTTGTAAGTTGCGGAAATTATCAGACGCTTTCACCAAGTAACATTGTTGTCTCAAACAACGATATTTATAACTTTGCCAGACTTGAAAGAAGTTACAAGACAGGTATAGACTTCGGATACAGATGTGTGGGTGCAACCGCGGCAAACAATCATATACATAACGGCCCGCATGCCGGAATGATATTCTACGGTGTAAATAACGATATTTACGGTAATGAATTTGATAATCTTGTTACGGAATTCAGCGATATGGACGCTCTGTATTGCAACAATTCAAATTATCCTTGGGAACGAGGTAATAAAATTCATAATAATTATTTTCACGATATAGGCAAAAGTTCAATGAATGGAAGACACCAGATTAATGTAAGAGCAATTCGTACAGATAATCGTGGATGCGGACTTAATATATATGAGAATTTGTTCTATAATATCGGCGACGGCGGCAACGGAAACGGAAACAACGGCATCGGAGCAATAACTGCCGAAGGCACACGAAACAGAATTTTCAATAATTTGTTCGTAGATTGCAATGAGGCATATTTCAACACACTTCAATACAAAGAAATTGAAACTGCCGATGACGGTACTTTATATCCCGATACGATAATAAACAGTTCAGGTGTTGAGGTTGCAAATACAATTAACGGTGCAAAAGTCGCTGATTTGAAAAAGCAAATGGAAAAATATTTGCCTGTTTACGGTAAACAATTTCCGGAACTGTATAATTATTTTTATGAACATCCGAATATGTCGAAAACAAATGAATTTAAAAATAATATGATAATAAACATAGCAATACCGCTAAGTAATTTTAACGGTATACAAAATGAGGAAGGATTCAGAGGTTCGCAAATGCTGACAGCGGCGTCGGGAAATTATGTTTCAACGTCAGATCCCGGTTTTGTATCATATGATAACGGTAATTTGGAACTTTCATCGTCGGCAACATTACTTGTTGAAGGGCTTCCGAAATTTGAAATGAGTTCGTTTGGAATACAGTAATTTATATAGGAGGACTAGCTGTGAAAAAGATTGCTATAATGTTAGCAACAATTATATTTATTCAGCTTGGGGCAACATCTGTATTTGCAGATTATACAGATGTAAGCGGTCATTGGGCATTAAGATTTATAAATGAATTGACAGATGAAAAGATTGTAGAGGGCAATAATCTTGCTTTCCGACCTGACAGCAATGTAAATGTTGATGAATTTATAAAAATGGTTATAGCCACAATGGATATAGAGGTTACACCTCAGCCTCAAAACTGGTCAGCACCTTATATTGAAAAAGCATTGCAAAAACAGTTAATCTATAAAGATGAATTTGACAAATATAATCGTCCTATAAAAAGGTGCGAGATTGCCAAGATATGCGTTAGGGCTATAGGTGCTGATGAAGTTAGCGGAAATGAACGAAACGAGTTGATTTCACGCATTTCGGATTATTACGATATTTATAACAAAGACAAAGAATATGTACTTGCGGCATATTCAAAGCATTTGCTTTACGGTTATGAAGATAACAGTTTCAGAAGTGAACGTTATACCACAAGAGCAGAGGCGTGTGTTATAATAAGCCGAATGATTAAAGTCGGTAACTTTACCAATAATAACGGCGGAATTATTGATAATCCTATTTTGAAAAATATAATTTATGTTGCAAATACTGGAAATGATGAAAATGACGGTACGATTGACTCACCGTTAAAAACACTTGAAAAAGCGAGAGATAAAGTCCGTGAAATTATATCTTCCGGAAATTATCCTGACGGCGGAATAACAGTTTATCTTCGCGGAGGGGATTATGTACTTGATAAATCGTTAGAACTTGGTTCTAATGATTCGGGAACAGAAAATAATCCTGTTACATATTCTTCGTATCCGGGAGAAGTTGCAAGAATTACAGGCGGAACAAAGTTGCCGTATAATGAATTTAAGAAGATTTCATCGGATATGGCGTCAAAACTTATTGATAAAACGGTATCAGATAAAGTATTGGAATTAGACCTCGGAAAAATGGGTATTGAAGATTTAGGTCAACTTTCAAGACGTGGTTATGGAATTTCAGCCGATGTGATACCGCAAGCGGAATTATACATTGACAGTGACAGAATGCAGCTTGCAAGATGGCCTAACAGTGATTGGGTAGGTACAACCGATATAGTAAGAAGTGGTGCAAGAAGTAAAAAAGGAGTTTTGGAAGGTGCGGTTTATAAAATTGATTATGACCGTCCTACTAAGTGGAAAACAAATATCAATGAAATATATACTTCAGGTGTCTTAGGACCAAACTATTTCTACGGTTACTTCCCGATAGAAAAAATAGAGCCGGGACAAATCACATTAAAAGAAGGTTCGGTTACAAGCTATTATTCAAAGCATTTTATAAGATACGAAAATATATTTGAAGAACTTGACCAACCGGGTGAATATTATATCGACAGAAATACAAAAATGTTGTACTTATATCCGAAAGACGGATTTAACGAAAATTCGGATATTTGGTTATCACAATTAAGTGAAAATCTTATTTCGGGTACAAATGTAAGTAATGTAACATTTAAGAATCTGAAAATGGAATCGTCAAGAGCCGGAGTTATCCGTATAAAAGACGCAAAAAATATTACGGTTGAAAATTGTGAAATAGCAGATACGGGAACAAACGGTGTATATCTGAGCGGTACGGAATGTACTGTAAAGAACAGTTTAATCCACGATATTGGCAGTACGGGTATCAGCATAAGCGGCGGTGATTATGACAATATCATCTCAAGCGGAAATGTTGTAGAAAATAACCATATTTACAAAGCTGCTCAAATAGAACGTTCTTATCAGGCAGGTATACTTGTCGGTTATCGTTCCGTAGGAACAACTGTAAGTCATAATGAGGTACACGATATGCCGCATTCGGCAGTTATTATATACGGACCTAATCATACGATTGAGTATAATAACATATATGACGCAGTTAAAGAGTTCCACGATATGGATGCTATTTATATGAATGTATATCAGTATCCTTGGGAAAGAAATGTTGTTATTAGAAGAAACTTTATACACGATTTGGGACAGCAGACATTTACCGAAAAGCAAATGAACGTTGCAGGTATTCGTACCGATAACAACGGTAACGGATTACAGGTACTTGAAAATGTATTCTATAATATAGGTTATCAAAATGCAAACGGAATCAGAGGTGTATGTGCACAAGGAATTGATAACGTTGTAAACGGTAATATATTTATAGATACGTCAGGTACATATGAAGGTTCTCATACATATAATCCGGACGCTAAATGGGATGTGCAGTCAAACAGCGTAAAAGGAATATATGCACAGTGGCAGATATACAGTCCGAAATATTCGGAAAGCAATCCGGAAGTGGCTGACTTCTTTAAACATCATTTTGCGGCATATGAAAATGCAAATAAGTTTAATAATAATTTAATTGTAAATATTAAATTCCCGCTAAGTACACTAAACGGCAATCCTGCTTCACAAGGATTTTTCGCAAATGACCGATTGGTAGAGGCGGCAGGTAATATTATTACAAAGTCTGATCCGGGATTTGTTAATTATAGCGGAGGAGATTTCACAATAAAGGAAGACAGTAGCGTCTATAAGGAAAATCCTGATTTACCTAAGATTGATTTTGAAAATATCGGTCTTTTAAAAGACGAAAGTGTGGGAGTAAAAAAATAGAAAGGGTGAGTATAATTGAAAAAAATACTATCAGCACTGATTTCTTTAATAATGCTGTTTAGCATAGTTTCTGTAACACCTGTTATGGCTGATTCAATATCGGGAACATACACTTTTGTAGATACTTGTTACAGTCCCGAATTAGGTATTTATGTAGCAGTTGCAAAAGATTTAAGCTCGGGAACAACACCGGCACAAATATATGTTTCAGATAACGGCAGTGACTGGACTTTGAAAAAAACATTGTCACAGGCAAAACATTTCGGTAATCCTAATACAAGACAAGTAGTTGTATGGTGGGAGAAAGAACAAAAGTTTGTACTTGCGGCGAATAATAAAATTTTTATTTCAGATGACGGTACAACTTGGAGCGAATCGACAAATGAAAGTATGGTCGGTTCAAATACAACGGTTGCAACAAACGGTCAGACATTGGCTCTTGCGGCAGGAGGAACAGTCAAGGTTTATAACAGCCTTGACGACACTCCTCCTATAAGCAGTGACTCAACAGCATTCAAGTTGGTTGACAACAGTGCAGTTGCTAAAACTATAGGTTTAACACCAAGTGACCCTATGAGATATGCGGTAGGCGACCAGTACAAAATATGGTATTTCGACGCAGAGGGTACAAAGACTACATTGACATCAAATATTTTGGCACAGCCTTACGATATGGAATATGTCGAAGGATTTAACGGTTGGGTTATGATAAACGGAACTGCCGTACTAAGAATTTTGGTGAATGACGAAACGACAAAGTATAATAATTTTTCGGCAATGAAATTGTCTGATGGAACAGATAACACTGAAAAATTTACCTCTGTCGGAGTAAACAGTGATAACGTGGTTCTCGGTACCGCCTCGGGTAAAATTTTAATCGCTCCGAATGACAGTTCGTCACTTACCGTTGATGTACCGTGGGTGATTGCGGAATCGGGCAATGGTTCAGAGTCAAATGAAGAAATTCGTTCAATAAGTGCAATAAACGACGGTATGTTCCTCGTAGCGTCAAAGACGAAGTTGTTTATGCTTGTGAACGAAGATGATAAGTGGGTATATTACGATGTGGCAAGAGATGATATAGTCCTTGAAGATACAAGATTTGAAATTCCCGAATCGGGTATGTATTCGGAAACATTAGAGCCTGTACATTATGATTATAAAGGTGAAATTTCAAATGATAATATCGAAAAGTTTGAATTAATATCTGATTTGCCTGATGGTGTAATATCCGAATCGGTAAGCGATTCAAGTGCTCAGTTAGTAATAGACAGCAAAACGGTAGGCGGACACGAAATAAAATATCGTGCAACTACAGAAAAAGGAAAAACAAAAGAATTTACAGTAACTGTTGTCGATGAAGATCATATAGAAATAGAGGGAAATGACAAAATAGCAATACCTCTTGACGGCGAAGATAATGAACAGTATACATATACTGCAACAGTTATCGGTACAGACGGACAGAAAATGAACAGAAATGCGGAAATAGCAGTTGTATCAATGCCTGACGGTGTTAAATTCGATGAGAAAACAAATACTTTTACGGTTGATAAAGATACGCAGGCAGGTGAGCTTGTTATAAAAGCATCGTCTAAGGTAAAACCGCAAAATGCTCAAGAAAAGACAATAAATATTATGAAACGTGCTGCAGATAAGATTGAATTTGTCGAGGCACCCGATTCGATATTTATTCCGGATAATGCAAAAGAAACATTTACATATTCGGCAAAACTTTATGACCAAATAGACAAAGAAATGATCGGAAGAAAAACAAACTGGAGCGTTGAACCGAAAGAAATTGAAAGCATGGAAGGCGTTTCAATCAATGAAACGACAGGTGAATTAACAGTAGACAGTAAAGCCGTTTTAGGCGTTATTTCAATCAAAGCAACCGATTCTCAAAATACTGAAATCTCGGTGCAAAAAGACGTTAAACTTCAATACACCGACCTAAGAATGGCAAAAGAAGATTTATCGGAATTTAAAATAGATACGTCAGTACCTGTAACGGAAAATCTTAATCTTATTACAAAAGGCACATTTGGAAGTACAATTTCTTGGCGTAGCAGTAATGAAGACATAATCAAAACAGACGGAACTGTTATTCGACCGAGCAGAGAAGATAAAAAAGTTACAATTACAGGTGTATCAAAAAAGAATGCGGCGTCAACAGAAGTCAAATATGAACTTGTTGTAAAAAAGGCTGATAATCTTTGCATTAACGGTGATTTAACAGAAGATACCGTACAGGGATGGTTCCCTAAAGATAATACGGTTTTAAGTATTATTAAAGACAATGAAGAAAACGTTTTAAATTCATCGGGTACAGGAGCATATCAAGTTCTGACTTTAACAAATGACAGCAGTTACGGCTTTATGGCAAAAGTTAAAGCTACAAAGGACAGTAAAATAAGACTTGTATCAGAAAAAGGCGGTACAATCGCAGAAGTAACAGCAACAGGTGACTATCAGGATATAAAAGCCTCATATGATTACAGAAAACAAAAGAGTTCATTTGAAGATAAAATATATCTTGAGTATAACGGTGAATTGCAGATAAAGCAACTCAAAGTCTTTGAAATTACACTTGAACTTAATAAGGTATCAAGTGCAGTAAATAAAGCTGTTTACAGTAAATCATCGACAAACATAAACGACGCTAAAAAACTTGTTTTGGCATTTTATGATTTGCCGATACGAGAAGAACTTTTAGACAAGCTTAACAGCATTAATCCATCGTCGGGAGGTAATTCCGGTGGCGGCGGTGGCGGCGGTGGCGGCGGTGGCGGCGGAGGAAGCTCATCTCCAAGCAAATCAACCTCACCGGCAGATGTAAAAACTGATACCGGTACAGTTGCTATTCCGCCGCAAGATAAGAATGAAATTGAAAAGACAGAAGACGAGTTGGACACATATCTTCTTCGTTTTAAAGATATGAAAAATCATTGGGCAAGAGAAGATGTTGAATATATGGCAGAACTCGGAATTGTCAACGGTGATGAAAACGATAAATTCAGACCGGAAGACAGAGTGTCAAGAGCAGAATTTGCAACGATGATTAGCAAAGCTATGGGGTTGGATACAACCAAATATGAAAACAGTTTCTTTGATGTAGTAAGTGACGATTGGTATTCGGGATATGTTCAGACAGTAAGAAGTAACGATTATATGAGCGGATATGACGGTTTATTTAAACCGAATGCCGATATTACCCGCGAAGAAATTGCAAGAGTTATTGTTGCGGCATATAACAGCAAGACAAATACAAAATTAGAAAAAGGTAAATCATTGTACTTCAATGACCTTGATGATATAAGTTATTGGGCATATGATTACATTGTCGAGGCGGCGGATATGGGATTTATTTATGGAATAACTGACGAATTGTTTGCTCCAAAGCAACCTGCGACGAGGGCACAGGCGGCAGTAATGATTAAACGTGTCTATGATAAACTTCATCCTGCTGCGGAATGATTTTTATGACACAAAAAACTGCGAAAGGAGATAATAAAATATATGAAGAAATGGATAAGCATTTGCATATTCACTCTATGTTTAATATTTTCTGTAAACTGTGTATGGGCAGAGGGCAGCCTTAGTGAAAAACAGTCAGAGGCTATTTCGCTGATGAATGATTTGAAAATATACACCGACATTACAGAAGAAAATGCCTCAAATGCAATAACAAGAGCTGAATTTGCTAAAATAATTGTCAGAGTTATGGGCGTGGAGTCCTCCCTAACAAATGCTCCTCGCCGAATTTTCTCTGATGTGTTACCTGATAATGACGCGGCAGCAAGTATCGAATTGTTGTATGAACGCGGAATAATGATGGGTTACGGACAGGCTGAATTTAAGCCTGACGCAGTACTTACACTTGGCGAGGCTGTTAAGGTAATGATTTCGATTACCGGTTACAGTGAATGGGCAGAGCAACAAGGCGGATACCCAAGCGGATATTATGCTACCGCTGTATCAAACGACATTCTAAAAGGTGTAAGCGGTGCTGTAAATGAAGAAGTCAACTACACCGATGCGGCAGTGATGATTCAAAACGTGTTGGAAGGTAAGAAATATCGTGTAATAACAGGTTATGAAAACAATTCGGTTGTTTCTTCGGATAACAACGAAGAATATATGGGTTATGCACTTAACATTTACCGCTATACCGGAATAGTCGGAGCATACGGGAATACATCACTATACAGTACCGATGATGAATATGAAGAAAACAACGTAAAAATTGACAATGAAATTTTTGAAACAAACGGAATTGATTTTTCTCAATATTTAGGAATGAAAGTAACGGCTTACTATAAGGCTGACGATAGCGGATACTATATTATGCACGTAGTTGCCGATAAAAAATCCGAAATGATTGAAGTAAAATCGGAAGATATTGCAGAAAATGTGTCAAAAGAAAAATTTGAATATTATGATAACAACAAAATCAAGAAAGCAAAAATTTCTGATAATGCAACATTTATCTATAACGGCAAAAAACTTGATGTTGTATCAGACGCGGATCTTCAAGCCGATAACGGATATGTACGTTTAATCAGTAACAATGGCGGAAGTACATACGATACCGTTATAATCAAAGATTATGAAACATTTATTGTTGATAAAGCTATTGCGACAGACAGCCTTTTATATTTTAAATATGATAAAGGTTCACTTGATTTAAGCAGTGTAAGTAATATAAATGCAAAATATTTTGCAGAGGGTAAAGAGGCTGATTTTTCAAGTATTTCAACAGGAAGTATTCTGTCGATTGCTATGAGTAAAAATACAATAGGCAACCTAAGTGCCGAGATTTTGATTTCAAATAATCAAGTAACAGGCAAGGCAACAAAACTTTATAATAAAGGTACTAAGCATTATGCCGTACTTGAAGACGGAACGGAATACGTTTTTACAAATGAATATATTTCAAGACTTGACGAAGGTCAAAGCAGTACATATGAGCCGACAGTCGGTAATGAAGGCGTATTTTACATTGATTATTTCAATCAACTTGCGGCATATGCGGTTTCGGGAACATCAAAAAATTATGCTTATGTAGTTAATTGTTATTATGAACCGGGTCCTGCGACAGGTGAAATAAGATTGTTTATGAAAGACGGAACATTTGAAACGTATACATTGGATAAGAAAATTACGTTCAATGATAAGAGAGTTGACAAAGCCGATGTTCCGGAAATGCTGAAAACAACAAGCCCGGACGGAAGTGTAAACCAACTTATTATCTGTAAAACCGATGATAACGGCTACATAAAGAATATAAAAACGGCAGTAAATAAAACTTCTGAAACATATTATGTTGCCAGTGATGAAGAATTTGTATTAAATGCTCATCCGAAGAACAGTGCAGGAGTGGAAAGCGGATTGCGTTTTTATAAAAATATGGCCGAAAACAAACCATACAATTTCGTAAACGGAAAGACAATTCAATTTATGGTTCCTACGGATAAGGATAATGAAAAGGCATATAAAATTGGAACAAAGCTGTCTTCAACAGATATGTCTTTGCCGGCACCGTTGTATCTGTATGACGCAGGCCCGGGCGGAGCATTGGGAGCAGTCGTAAGTAATACGGCAAGTGAAGGTAAATACAGTACACCTTGCATAATTGATGAAATATGTACGGCGGTCAACGAAGATGACGAAGTTGGTACATTAATTCAATTTGTAGGCGGACAAAGCGTGTTTGCCGGTGATCATATAATATATGACCAACCGACAACAAACTGGAAAGACCGTGTTGATTATTCAAACATAAAAGTAGAAGATTTAAAACACGGTGATATTATTGAATATACAACATCAAACGATAAAGTTGAAATGCTTAGAGTTATTGTCAGAGTGGACGATATAGGTCCGATAAGAATAGACGGCGATAACATTCAGCTAAACGGAAATATGATTGCTGATGTTATATCGGTTGCCGATAACGGAAGAACGGCTATTGTAAAATATGTTGACCGTAACGGTGCAGAACAATATCAGTCAATGCTTATTAATTCAACAACTTATCGTTATGACAGCAGTGACGGAGAAATATACAATTCTTCGGCATCAGATTTAAGAGAGGGCGACCGTGTGCTTATAAATTCATACTGGTGGTCACCAAAATTGGTAGTAATATTTAGATAAAAAATAAAACAAGAAGGAGTGGAAAAATTATGAAGTATGTAAAAAGAATCATTGCAGCCACTGCAGCAGCTACTATGCTGCTCAGTGGTTGCGGAACTCAACCGGTGCAGGACACAGGTGATGAACAGGTAACATTAAAATGGATGTTTTTGGGTCCGGGTGAACAACAAGATTCACAGAAAGTTTGGGATAAGTTTAATGAAGAACTTGCAAAATATTTGCCGAATACAAAAGTAGAATTTGAATGTGTGACATCTTCTGACTATGCTGAAAAATGGAAACTTGCAAGTGCGTCAAATGAAGATCTTGATATAGTATGGCATGGCTGGATGATTCCGTACACAAGCGAAGTAAAAAAGGGTTCATATTTGGAATTGGATGATTTAATCGATGAATATGCTCCTGATTTAAAGAAAGAAATACCGGACGCAATTATGGATAAACAACGTGTAGACGGAAAACTTTACAGTATACCGTGTATGCAACAAATGGTATCATATGTGTCATCGCTTGATTTTCCGATTGACATATATGAAAAGTATAAAGACAAGATAAATATTGAAGAACTTGCCGATTTCTTCTCCTCAAAGGAAACTATGGATAAAGAGGCATGGGATAAGATTGAAGAATACATAAAAATGATTAAGGACGGCGGAGATTTAAAAAAGGGTGTTTACGGATTCGCCGATCACGTTGAAAAAGGCTACGAATGGATTTCAAGTCCATATAAGATAAAAGCAAGTGGTGATGATTATACACCGATTAACCTATACAGAACTCCGGAATACAAGACATTTGTTCAAGTATATGCTGATTGGTTCAATAAGGGATATATCAGAAAAGATATTCTTACAGCCGAAAATGTAGGTACTGAAGATTACGAAGTAAAGGGCGGTGCAAACTATATTGTCGGTCAGGGATATATGCCTACTCAATCTGAAATTGACAGTAAAAAAGCTGCAGGTTCAACTGCATACGTAAAAATTCCGTTTGAGAACAAGCATTACATTCCATATGCCGCATCTGCATCGAATACTGCAATATCAATCAATTCAAAACACCCTGAACGAGCAATGCAGTTAATCGGTCTTATGAATACTGAAAAGGGCAAAGATTTGTACAATCTGCTTGTATTCGGTATTGAGGGCGAACATTATACAAAGGTAAACGACAAGGAAATTCAACCTATAGGTTATACATCACAACCGACTTCTGAAAGCCCATACGGACAATACAGATTTGCAATGGGTAACACATTTAACGGTTATGAAATCTATATGCAGGACAAGAATCCAATATACGATAACGAGTTTATTAAGAGTGTAAACGATAAAGCCGAAGATTCAAAGCTTAGAGGTTTTACATTAGATACAGACCCTATAAAGATGGAACTTGCACAGGTAACAGCTGTAATAGGCGAATATAAGAAATCTCTTAACTCCGGTGCGGCGGCTGATCCTATGGGATTGTACGAAGAATTCCAACAAAAACTTATTGCGGCCGGCGATGATAAAATCGTTGAGGAGATTCAACGTCAGATAGACGAATGGAGAGCAAATAAGGGGAATGAAACAACTCAAAGTGAAGGAGAATGAAACTGAAGGAGAATAGAAAATGTCACATAGATTTAGAAAAATAGCGACAGTCTTGCTTGCAGCTGCGGTCACTTTGCAGTCAACAACATTTGCCGCAATAACGAGAGAACCGGAATTTTCGGATCTTTCAGAACATTGGTCAAAATCTATTATGATGCGTCTTAACGGTTATGGTGTGATATGCGGATATGATGACGGAACAATAAGACCTGATTCATATGTGAGTGTTACGGAATTTCTGACTATGATGGTGAAATCACTCGGCTTTGAAACAGAGCCGGGTGATGGATACTGGGCAACGCCTTATATACAGAAAGCTGTTGAATTAGGTTTAATAGAACCTGATGAATATTCAGATTATGATGCAACTTTGACAAGAAGTCAAGCGGCAAAAATTATAGCCAACGCTTTATCTGATACTGCAGTCGCAGATGAAAATGCCGTAAAAGCAAAAATCTACGACTATGCGGAAATAGCTGAAGAATACAAGCCGTATGTTCTTATTGCATATGACAAGAAAATAGTAAACGGCAATCATGATAACTGTTTTGAACCAAATCGTAATATAACACGAGCTGAGGCAAGTGTTATTGCAGTGAGATTGATAGATAAAAACGGTGGAATAAAAGAGCCTGACAACGGAAACGGACCTAATAACAACAGCGGTGATGTAACATCATCGGCTAAGTTATACGTTGCGCCGAATGGCAGTGACAATAATGACGGTAGTGAAAGCTCACCGTTTGCAACGGTTCAGAAAGCAAAAGAAACAATCAAAAATATGAATGCGGCAAATTCATTGCCTGAAGGCGGTGTAACTGTATATCTTCGTGGCGGTACATACTATATAGACGAGGGTATGACATTTACAAAAGAAGATTCCGGTAAAGAGGGCAGCATGATAACATATACATCATATCCGGGAGAGGCTGTAACGATTTCTGGTCAAGTACCTTTGGAAAAGGGATGGTTTACTGCGGCTGATGATACGGCTAAAAACGTTATGATTGATAAAAATGCCGCGTCAAAAGTCCTTATGGTTGACCTTAAGGAACACGGTATTACAGATTACGGTGAATTAAGTACAAGAGGCTATCACTATTTCAATAAAGGCCGATATGCACAGGCAGAACTTATTGTAAATGATGAAAACCAAACTCTTGCACGTTATCCGAACAGCGGTACAATATCTGTTCCTACAGATAATGTAGATACAGATAATTTCGGATTCCGCTATACGGATGAAAGAGTTTCTAAGTGGAAAGACGCTAAGGACGCTTATATAGTCGGTACAATTTCAATCAACTATGAAAACAACACATATCCGATAGATAAAATTGATACGTCAAAGAAACTTTTGACTATAAAAGAGGGACGTATTAATACATACTATACAAACGGTTGGTTCTACGGTGAAAACTTGCTTGAAGAACTTGATACCGAAGGTGAATACTACATTGACCGTGACACAGGCAAACTTTACTATTACGCACCGTCAGATTTTACAAGCGGTAATTATGAAATCGGCTTGTCTATGCTGAAAACTCCGATTTTCAACTTTAACGGTGCTGAATATGTCAATGTAAGTAACATTACAATGAAAGGCGGACGTGGATATGCGGTACTTGGTACAAGTGCGGGATATTCAATACCGAGTTTCAAAGATTGGATGATTTCGAGAGGTGCCGATTTAAAAGGTGCAAACTTCACGAAGGGTTCTGGTTCGTCGGTTTATATAGCTGACATAGATAAATATACCGACTCACAAGTATTCCCGGGACACGTTTGGGACGGTTTTGTCGATGACGGTAACGGTGTAAATCATATTGATGTGAAGAATTGTAATATCTTTAATTTCGGCTCGGGCGCTATTATTATAAACGGTACAGACGTTCATTTGGATAATAACCATATTAAAAATATCGGCGGTACTGCGTTGTATCTTCGCGGCGGTGATTTGGAGACATTAACGCCAAGCAATAACGAAATATTGAATAATAATATTCACCATGTAGGATATTTGCAGAAATCATATGTTCCTGCGATTGGAATGCACGGTGTCGGTATTCACGTTGCGTACAATGATTTGTATGATGCTCCGCACTGTATATTTAACTATCACGGTAATGACCATGTAATTGAATATAATAAAATTCACGATGCGGTTAAAGAATGTTTGGATATGGACGCTATTTATACCAGAAACGAATATGTACCGCAATGGCGAGGCAGTGTTATAAAGAACAACTATATTTACAATCTCGGTATTTATCCGGTCGGTGAATATAAGAAACAGCTTAATGTTTCGGCAATAAGAACAGATAACTACGGTCACGCTTTGCAGATTTACAATAATGTATTTGCAAACATCGGTTCAGACGGTGCCAATAATGTTATCGGTGTAACGGCACAAGGTAACAGAAACACACTTAAAGGCAATATATTTGTTGATTGTAGTGCAACATTCCTTGGTTGGAACTCATATGCTCCGGGTGCAACGTGGGATATGACAAAGACAGAGGAAAAAGAAAGAGTTGAATTGGCTGAAAAATATGCGGCAAATCCGATATTTGCGGCAAAATATCCTGAACTTGCTACATTCAAAGATGAATATTATAAATCTGTTGCAACAAATATATTTGACGAAAATCTTGTTGTTAATATTAAGTTTAAACTTAGTCAGGCAAACGGAACTGTCAACCCTCAGGGTACAAGAGGTGCGCCTGAATTGATAAAGGGTACAAACAACTATTTAACAACATCAGATCCGGGATTTGTTGATTATGCTAACGGAAACTATGAATTGAAGTCCGATAGTGAAGTATTCAAAAAGATTCCGGAATTCCAAAATATTGATATGAGTAAAATGGGTAATAATGAACCTGTTGGCCCTTCAAATTAATTTGGACTTATAAAAGAGGGGGCAGATGTCCCCTCTTTTATATATTATTTAAACAGGAAGGAAAAGCAAAATGAATTACAAGGTTTTAAAAAATGGTGAATTGCTTAGAGTTCACAGTTGCAAAGTTTATCCCAAACCATATAATTCCACTGAGCATATGGAATATGTAATGTTTAATGTAGATGACCGAGAAGAAATAGTAATTGAGTCTGAAACAGAAATAAAATCGGCAGTTATACGTCCGTTAAGTGCAGGTATATCGTTTGAGATAAGTTTTGGAAAGATAATATTGTCGGTGGACCGTCCTGTTAAATTATCAGTCGAAATAAATGGCAGCAGTAATAATAACCTTATGATTTTTGCATACAAGGAAGAATTTATCGGCCCGACACATAATTATATAAAAATAACTCAAGATGAGTATAAAACAGGAACATTGCTTATTGAAAAAGATAACACCACAGTGTATATTGAAGAAGGAGCAACACTTTACGGCAATATAGTCGCAAAGAATTGCAATAACATAACTATTTGCGGCAGAGGCAGAGTATGTATGGAACGTTATACATACGAAATGCGAAAAAACTTTGCACGAAGTATCGATATAATAAACTGTAAGAATGTTACGATAAAAGGCATTATAATTGATGACAGTAATGACTGGAGTATGAGAATTACAGGTTGTGATGATGTAAATATTTCAGATGTCAAAATATTTGGGTGCAGAGGAAATTCCGACGGTATTGATATTTGCGGTTCAAGAAATGTTACCGTGTCCGATATTTTCACGAGAGTATGGGATGATTCGTTGGTTGTAAAAGCACTGGGTACCGGAAACTGTGAAAATATCATATTTAAAAATTCTGTATTATGGAATGATTTTGCAAGACCTATGGAAGTAGGCGTTGAACTCAGAGCAGACAAAGTGAGGAATATAAAATTTGAGAATATAGATATAATTCATTCTGATACAGGTTATCCGCTTATGGGTATTCATCACGGCGATCACGCGGAAGTATCGGATATTGTATTTGATAATATCCGAATAGAAGATACTCCCGGCGCACAATTATTTGATATTCGTATTGCAGACTCTGTATGGAACAGAGATAATAAAATGGGCGATATACGAAATATTACTTTTTCAAATATCAAATATTTAGGAACTGATAATAACGATATATTGCTATCTAATTCAAGAATTGAGGGATTTAGCGAAAAACACAATATCCGAAATGTAAATTTTCACAACATTAATATAAACGGAAAATATGCACTGACTCCAAAAGAACTCGGACTTAATGTATATGAATTCGTAGACGGAATTTCAGTTACGGCGGATAATTTGAAAAATGAAAGAACAGTTCTTGAGTCTGAAATAGTAGTGCAAGATGATTTTAAACCAGATAACGGATTTTATAAAGGAACCGTCAAAGTAATACTTCACAATAAAAGTGATGTGGCGATGAATGGAACGGCTGCATTTGCAATATCGCCAAAGAATACCGAAAAAGAGCAGTCATTTGAATACAACATCGACCCGAATGAAAGCCAATCATACGAATTTAATTTGAAATTGCAAGCGGGTAAATATGTTTTTTATTTAAAAAACAATAAGAATGAGATAGAAAATACATTCCTGTATTTGGAATTACCTATGATTGTGTCGGAAAATATAAACGATTGTCCGAAATATCAATTTGTAAATTACTATAATACAAAATGTGCGGAAGTAAGAATTGCGGTGAAAGACAGTGAGCTTATCATAATGAACGACTCTGAAAAGACAACTGAATTTTTATTGTACACTGCAATGCCTGTACCGAGTGCAGAGGGCGAAGTTATGTTTTCGGCAGAGGAAACAGACTTCGGCGAAATATATGCACTTTTGAAAAAAGGCAATGAACTTGTACCGGCACCGCAACTCAGATGCCCGGCTGAAATTACATATGTTTTCAAAAATGAACCGAAAGTTAAAGAAATAGTAAAAACGCCGTTTAAACTAAAAAAAGGCGAAACAGTAAAATTAACTTTTGAAAAATTAGGTATCAGTAAAAATACAGACAGTTTTCTTATGGAACTTGAGGCAAAAGTTGAAGAAACGAGTATGCTTAGATACCCATACACATTATTTCATTCTACAATGCCTGACAAAACAGCACATATGTACGGAAAAATCAGAATAAAAGAGGGGAAATAGTTATGTTAAAGATATTGTTTCAAGGTGATTCACTTACAGATTGCGGAAGAGATAAAACAGGTCATAATCCTGTTCAAACATACGGTTACGGCTATGTTAATCTGATTGCGTCAAAGCTTTTATGCGATTATCCCGATACTGTAGTATGGAATAAAGCGTATAACGGCAGTCGTATTGCCGATACATACAGTCGCTGGATTGAGGACGCATTAAATATTGATTGTAATATTTTAAGTATTTTAAGCGGAGTGAATGATATTGGCTTTGCAATACGTATGAATCAAGGTGCGGACGCAAAGAAATTTAAGTTTATATATGAGTTAATGATAAATGAGTCATTAGAGAAGAATAAAGATTTAAAATTGGTGCTTGGAGAACCGTTTCTATTTAAGATTACAAATAATACTCCCGAACTTGGTCGTGATATAGTCAGAGATTGGGACGTTTGGAACGGACAACTCACGGAGCGTCGTCAGATAGTAAAGGAACTTGCTGATAAGTATAATGCAGTGTTTGTACCGTATTTTGAAAAATTTCAAGAGGCATTAAAAATTGCACCTCCAGAACATTGGTCAGTCGATTGTATTCATGCGACAAATGCGGGACATGAAATAATGGCTCGTGCATGGCTTGAATGCGTGACAAAAGCAGGTTTTATTGAGGAGTAGAAAATGACAAACAGACTTTTTACAGAGAATAAAAACATAAAAGAAAATGTAAAAAACGATATATTTTTGAAACAACAGGTTGAGAGAATAAAGTCGGATTCAGAAAAATTCGCAAATAAAGACATAGCCGCATTGACATATACATCTTTTAAAAAGTTTTATGTTACAGGCAGTCGAAAAGAATATGAATATGAGTATTTTTTGCATAGAAGACGATTGAACGACTTTGCAATACTAAATATTTTATATGATGATGAAAAATACCGCTTATGCTTGCAAGATATTATATGGTCAATTCTTGATGAATTTACTTGGGCTTTGCCTGCACATATTCCGCAAAATACCGATATTGAAAATTGTATAACGCATATTGATTTATTTGCGTCTGAAACGGCATTTGCATTGGCTGAAATTTCGCATATATTAAGCGATAAGCTTGATAAAACCATAGTCGAAAGAATTAAATATGAAGTTTACAGACGTGTCTTAAAACCTTATTTATCAGGCAGAAAAAACAGTTGGGATTGTTTAGAGAATAACTGGTCTGCCGTATGTGCCGGAAGTGTAGGAAGTGCATTTTTATACTTCGGAACTGATGAGGAAATTCAAACAGTCTTACCGCGAATAAAGGAAACTTTGGAATATTATCTAAAAGGTTTTGGTGATGACGGTGCGTGTGTAGAGGGAATAAATTATTGGGCATACGGCTTTGGGTATTTTACATACTTCGCACAGTTATTGTATCAGTACAGTGACGGAAAAGATAATCTTTTAGATAATAAAAAAGTTGAAAATATCGCAGTATTTCCGCAAAAATTATGGTTTAAAAATAATAATACAGTCACATTTTCCGATTGCGGAGATAAGTTTACGCAAAGAAGCGGTTTAATACACTTTTTAAAACAAAAATACAGCCAAATAGCAGTACATGATGATAACTGCTCGCTTGAATTTGACGGTGATGGTTGTTACAGATTTGCTCATCTTATCAGAGATTTTGCATGGCGAAAAAATAACATTAAAGTACAAACAGAATCAGAAAATGGTTTTGATTATTTTAAAAATGCAGGTTGGTATATAAAAAGAACAAGTAATTATGAATTTGCCGCAAAAGCGGGAGATAATAAAGAATCACATAATCATAACGATATAGGCGTATTTTTGTTAAATGTCGGTGGTGATAAAATAGTAACAGACCCCGGCAGAGGCGAATATACGTCGGACTATTTCAGTTCAAAAAGATATAAATATTTTCCGCCGTCGGCATTGGCACACAGTGTGCCTGTAGTAAACGGAATTGTACAGCAAGAAGGTGAAGAATATCGCGGAAATATTGTGAAAGCCACAGAAAATGAACTTATAATAGATTGTAAAGATGCTTACAATGATTGCTCATTAAAAGAATTAACACGAAAATTTGAATTTTATGATGATAAAATTGTTTTAAACGATAAATTCGCATTTGACACAGATAAAAATGATGTTACGGAGCATTTTGTTTTTGATGTTAAACCTACTGAATGTGAAAACGGTTTAAAAATCGGAAATACAGAGATGTGTTACAATGTTTCTGATTTTGAATGTAAAATAAACGAAGTAACATATGCGTCAAATTATAATAAGCAAAAAACAGTCTATACAGTGGATTTGAAACATATTGTTAAAACAAAAACGGTTGAAACAAAGTTTGAATTTAACATAAAAAATACTTGGAAGGAGCGAAAATAAATGAATACAAACCTTAAAAGTATTTATCACAAAGTTGATTTGTGTGTTGTAGGCGGCGGACTTGCCGGTATGTGTGCGGCAGTTGCGGCGGCACGTCACGGAATAAAGGTTGCACTTATGCATGACCGCCCTGTATATGGCGGCAATGCGTCAAGCGAAATCAGAATGTGGGTGTGCGGTGCACACGGTAAAAACAACAGAGAAACAGGCATTATTGAGGAAATTGCACTTGAAACCCTGTACAGAAATCCTTACAGACGTTATCCGATGTGGGACGCTATACTGTTTGAACTTATCAATAATGAAAAAAATATAACGCCGATTTTGAATTGTTCATGCAATGATATAGAAATGGACGGTTCAAAAATAAAAAAAGTTATCGGTTGGCAAACTACAACGCAATGTTATCATATAATTGAAGCAAAATTGTTTGCTGATTGTTCGGGTGACAGCATTCTCGCACCTCTTTCGGGTGCAGAATATCGTTGGGGACGTGAAAGTCGAAATGAGTTCGGCGAAAGCATAGCGCCTGAGCAAGCCGATAAGAAAACAATGGGATTATCGTGTCTTATTCAGGCAAGGGAAACAGATAAAAAGCACAAATTTATTGCTCCGTCTTGGGCAAGAAAGTTTACGAAAGAAGACTTACCGTATCGTTTGCCCGATATGAATGACCCCGAAGAAAATTTTTGGTATATGGAACTCGGCGGTGAAGGTGACACTATTCACGACACAGAAAAACTTCGTGATGAGCTTATAAGCGTCGCATACGGTATATGGGATTTTGTGAAAAACAGCGGTGAATATAATGCTGATAACTGGGAACTTGAATTTGTCGGATTTCTTCCGGGAAAACGTGAAAGTCGCAGATATGTCGGAGATTATATAATGAATCAAAACGATGTCAGAGACGGAGGTCATTTTGATGATATTGCAGCATACGGCGGTTGGACAATGGATGACCACAATCCCGCAGGGATAAACACTAAGGATAAGCCTAATATATTTCATCCCGCACCTTCACCGTTTGGAATACCTTACAGATGTTTATATTCGGTTAATATCGAAAATCTTTATTTTGCAGGCAGAAATATCAGTGTTACGCATACTGCAATGAGCGCATCAAGAGTTATGGCTACTTGTGCATTGCTTGGACAAGCGGTCGGAACTGCGTCGGCAATAGCGATAAAAAACGGTGTAACACCGAGAGAAATTTCTGAAAAATATATTTGCGAGCTGCAACAAATGCTTATGGATGATGATTGTTGGTTGCCTTACTGCAAAACAAAGATTTCAGAACTTACAAAAAGTGCAACAATTACATCAACAGGCGAAGATGCCGAATTGCTTTTAAACGGTATTGAAAGACATTACGGTGATGATAAAAATTGTTGGAGCGGTAAAATCGGTGATACTGTAACATTTTCATTTGACAGTGAAAAGGCAATAAATGAAGTTAGATTTGTATTTAACAGCGACCTTAACAGAGAAACAACAGGTGCGGGAAAATATATTCCCGAGAAAATGAATACCTGTAATGTACATAAAAATGCTCCGGCACTTAACGTACCGAAAACTCTTGTTAAAAATATGAAAATAGAAATTAAAAACGCTGATGATAAGTGGCAAGAAATTGACGGGATAAAGGAAAATCATCAACGTCTTGTAAAAATCAAAATCGGAAAAACCACAAAAGCAATTCGTTTTACTTTAACATCAACCAACGGAAACGAAATCGCAGATATTTATTCAATAGATTTGAGATAATATATGGCACGAAAGGAGCTGACAATAATTGAGATTCAGACAGGTACATCTTGATTTTCATACAAGTGAACATATTGAAGATATAGGCAAAAAGTTTAATAAAAAACAATTTCAGACTGCACTGAAAAAAGGACATATAAATTCGATTACACTATTTTCAAAATGTCACCACGGTTGGGCATATCATCCGTCAAAAGCAAACGAAATACATCCTCATTTGGATTTTGATTTACTTGGAGCACAAATACAGGCGGCACACGAGATAGGCGTTAAAACTCCGATATATTTGTCAGCAGGTCTTGACGAAAAAATGGCACACAGACATCCGGAATGGCTTGTAAGAAATCTTGACGAGTCTACTACTTGGGCAAAAGATTTTACAGAACCGGGATACCATAAAATGTGTATGTCATCTCCGTATTTGGATTACCTTGTAAAGCAAATTGAAGAAGTTTGCAAGAACTATGACGCAGACGGAATATTTCTTGATATAGCAGGTGTTCAGCCGTGTTATTGTCAAAACTGTATTGCAAAGCGAGAAGAATTGGGGCTAAATCCGTATGATGAAAATGATGTGCTAAAACACGCAGAAACGGTATATAAACGCTATGCAGAAAAAACGCGTGCGGCAGTTGATAAGTATAAACCGAATTTACCGCTTTTTCATAATGGCGGACATATAAGACAAGGCAGACGTGACCTTGTGAATTACAACACGCATTTGGAACTTGAAAGCTTGCCGACAGGTGGTTGGGGATATGACCATTTTCCTTTTTCGGCAAGATATTGTCAAGGACTCGGAGTCGATTATCTTGGTATGACAGGGAAATTCCACGGCTCATGGGGCGAATTTGGCGGTTTTAAACATCCTAATGCACTTAGGTTTGAAGTGGCACTTGCCGCCGCAAACGGTGCAAAATGTTCTGTAGGAGATCAACTTTCACCGAGCGGTGAAATGGATATGGTAACATACGACTTGATAGGCTCTGCATATTCAGAATTGGAAGAAAAAGAAGAATGGCTTGATAATGTTGAATCAGTAGCAGATATTGCAATAATCAGTCCTGAGGCATATGTCGGTGATTTGAGTACAGGGCAAATGACAAAAGTCGATGATTCGGGAAGCGGTGTATGCCGGATTATGCTTGAGGGCAAATATTTATTTGATGTTATTGACTTTGAGTCGGATTTAAGTAAATACAAAGTTATAATTTTGCCTGATGTTATCCACGCTGATACTGATTTTGCAAAACGTTTAAGAGAATTTTGTGATTGTGGAGGAAAAGTTCTTGCAACAGGTAAATCTGCACTGTATGAAAACAGCAATGAATTTTGCCTTAATCTCGGTGCTGAATGGATAAAAGAAAATCCGTATAAACCGGATTATTTCAGACCTTTAGAAAAAATAAAAGGTATGGGTGATACCGGATATATAATGTACGGCAACGGTGAAAAAATTCGTTGTATCGGTAACGAACTCGGAATAAGAGAAAATCCTTATTTTAACCGTACAAGAGCACATTTCTGCTCACATCAGCATACTCCAAACAGCTGTGAATACGGCGGTGCGGGAATGACAGAGGGTAAAGACGGAATATATATTGCGTGGAATATATTTGCCGATTATGCTCAAAGCGGCGAATTGCATTTGAAACAAATGGCAATATTCGCTCTTGACAGATTACTTGACACTGCAAAGACTTTAAAAACAAATCTTCCTGCACAAGGAATAGTAACGTTGATGAAACAGAGTGACAGATTAATATGTCATTTGCTATATGCAAGTCCCGTAAAACGAGGAAACGGTATAGAAGTAATCGAGGATATAGTGCCGATATACAACGTTGAATTAGCTATCAAAACTGATAGGAAAATAAACAAAGTATATCTTGCACCTCAAAAGGAAGATATAGATTTTACTTATGATAATGGCTACATATCAGTAAAATTAGCTAAAATAGAATGTCATCAGATGGTTGTGTTTGAATGAGGGGAAACAAAATGAAAGTGTTAGCTATAGGAAACAGTTTTTCAAACGACGCAATGCGTTATTTACACGGAATTGCAAAAGCGGACGATGTGGATATGAAAACGGTTAATTTGTTCATAGGCGGTTGTCCGCTTTCAAGACATTATGCAAATATACATAATGACGCGGCGGATTATGATTTTGAATTTAACGGTGTGAGAACAGGCATAAAAGTGTCAATAAAACAAGCTCTTCAAAGCGATATTTGGGACGTTGTAACATTGCAACAAGCCAGTTCGCTTAGCGTTGATTATAACACATATCAGCCGTATCTGAATGCACTTGCCGATTATGTACATATTCACGCACCGAAAGCAAAAATTATGATACATCAAACTTGGGCATATGAGCAAAATAGCAAAAGACTTAATGAAGAAATGAAATACAAAGATCAAATTGAAATGTTTGCTGATTTAAAATCAGCATATGAACAAGCCGCAAAGGACATCGGAAATGTAGAAATTATCCCAAGCGGTGAAACTTTTCAGAACCTTATAAAATCGGGTATAGAGAAAATCCATCGTGATACATTTCATTCTTCTTTTGGCGTAGGAAGACTGGCTTTGGGATATATATGGTACGAGATGTTGACAGGCAAAAGTTGTATTGGAAATACTTTTAATGAATTTGATGAAAGTGTCAGTTGCAGTGAAATGACTATTGCACAACATTGTGCAAATGAGACTGCAAAAATGTATAGAAAGGTAGACAAAAATGTATAAATTTAATGACAGGGAAATAACATTTAACAAATATAATACACCTACACCATGGATGAATTACCTTTCAAACGGTACGTTTCATACAATGATTTCACAAGCCGGCGGAGGTGTTGCTTTTTATAAATCTCCTCAAATATGGAGAATTAATCATTACCGTTTTTTCCATTTACCAACCGACAGAAGCGGATTTTATACATATATCAAGGATAATGACGATATTTGGTGTCCGACAAACGAACCTTGCAAGTCAAAGCCTGATAAGTGGAGTTCCACACACGGTATGGGATATACAAGATTTGAGGCTGAAAAGAATGGACTTGAAATAACAAGTACATATTTTGTCGGTGAATATGAAAATGCACTTATATGGAATTTAAAGATAAAATCAAATTATGACCGCAAAATTACTGTTTTTCCGTATGTTGAACTGGGTATGATGGAATTTATGCGTGAATTACAATGGCAGTGCTATAACAAACATCAATTAACTGCTTACAATATGGGTGATATTTTAGTTTATAAATACGGTGTTGAGGACCAACCGCGACCTGACCCAACACCTTTGGTATATTTTGCAACAGATGTACCGGCAACTGCATTTGACTGTGACAGAGATGAATTTATAGGCTCATACAGAAGTGAAGAAAATCCGCAAAATGTTGAAAACGGAAAATGCACAAATTCTACTCTTTACGGCGGTGATCCGTGTTTTGCATTGCAAATAGATTTAGATTTGAAAGCAGGAGAAGCAAAAGAAGTAAATATTTTTCTCGGAACAGCTATGACGGAGGATGCAGTAAAAGCAAGTGTACATCATTGCAGAGAAAAGAATTTCGTTGATAATTCTTATAAAAAGTTGTGTGAATCGTGGGATGACTATTTGAGTAAATTCCAGTGTGAACTACCGGATAAAGATACTCAACTTATGATTAATGTATGGAATCCTTATCAAGCCGAACGAAATTTTCAATTTTCAAGAAATATAAGCTATTACGCAACAGGCACATTTCGAGGCGTTGGAGTAAGAGATACCGCACAAGATATTTTGGCAATGATTCCGTTTAACTTACGCAGAGCAAAGAATAAACTTAATTTACTGTTTACACAACAATATCGGGATGGACATTGCAATCATTATTGTTTCCCGTTAGAGGGCTGGGAACCAGTTAAAAGAATACACAGCGATAATCATTTATGGCTTGTAATGACGTGCTATCATATCATTATGGAAGAGGGAACACTAGATTATCTTGATGAAGTAATAGATTTTTATGACGGCGGCAGTGCTACCGTATGGGAACATATTAAAAAATCTATTGAATTTTGTATGAATAATCTCGGTGAAAACGGTTTCCCGCTTATGCTTGCATCTGATTGGAACGATATGCTTTATAAAGTATGCCGTGAGGGAAAAGGCGAAAGTATATGGACAGGTATGCAGTTCGGTACTGTTCTTAGAATGATTGCGGAATTAGCTGAACTTAAAGGTGAAGATAAGCAGAAGTATCTTGATATATATGAATCACAAAAGAAACTTGTAAATGAGAAAGCATGGGACGGAAAATGGTATATTCGTTGTATCACAGATGACGGAAGGTATATCGGAAGTGAAAAAGAGCCACAGGCAAAAATATGGCTTAATTCACAAAGCTGGTCTGTTATAAGCGGTATGGGTGAAAACGGACAAACCGCAATGGACAGTGTAAATGAATATCTTGATACGGATTTAGGTATTAAAAAAATTCATCCGTCAATGAAGGACTATCCGTCAAAAGAAGACCCATTAACTTATTACAATAAAGGTTGCGGCGAAAACGGAAGTGTATTCTGTCACGCAAATACATGGGCAATCATAGCGGAATGTATGTTAAAAAGACCTGAAAGAGCTTATAAATATTATCATCAGTTATTGCCTATGGTGGCACAGAAAAAAGCCGGAGAGTGGCGATATAAGGCAGAGCCTTACGTTTATGCGTCTAATATTTTCGGACCTGAAAGTGATAAATTCGGTTTGGCGAATGTATCATGGCTTACGGGAACTGCGGCATGGATGTATATTGCGGTTACACAATATATGCTTGGAATAAGGGCGAAGTGGGACGGACTTGAAATTGACCCATGTTTGCCGAAAGAACTTCTTCCGGCGAAAGTCACAAGAGTTTTCAGAGGGAAAAAATATAATATTACAATAACAAAGAACGAAAAAATCTTTATCAAAGACGATGATAAAAACGTGAACGTAGTTATTTGACGCACAAAACAGGAGGACGCTATGAATTTTGAATATATGAAAAACTTTATGGATAGTCTGACAGAATGGATTATTCCGGGTAACAGTGTCGTTATTTATAAAGACGGGAAGAAAGTATTTGAATACAGTTCGGGATATTCTGACCTTGAGAAAAAAATAAAAAAGACAGGTGAGGAGCAGTTATATATTTATTCGTGTTCAAAGGTGGCAACGGTAACGGCGGCACTTCAGCTGTATGAACAGGGAAAATTTTTGTTGTCTGATCCGTTATATGAATATCTTCCTGAATTTAAAAAAATGTATGTAAAAGACGGTGACAGAATAAAAGCGGCAGAAAATCCGATAACAATTCGAGATTTGTTTACTATGACGGCCGGTTTGTCATATGCTACAAACACACCTGCATTTGAAAAAGCAAGAAAGCTAACCGACGGTAAAATGGATACAAGAACAGTCATCAAATGTCTTGCGGAAGAACCGCTTTTATTTGAACCGGGTGCAAGATGGAATTACAGCCTTTGTCACGATGTTTTAGCGGTATTGGCAGAAGTAGTTTCTGGAATGAGATTTTCGGAATATATGAAAAAATATATATTTGAGCCATTGGATATGAATAATTCATATTACCATACACCGAACGATGTTATAATATCTCCGCAATATATATACGAAATACAAGATACGAAGAACATTGTAGAACTTCAGCAAAAAGAACATACAAGCGGAGTTGTCAAAAGAGCATACGGCAATGAACTTGTATTCGGTGAGAATTATGACAGTGGAGGTGCAGGAATAATAACGACTGTCGATGATTATGCCAAGTTTGCGGCGGCTTTGGCAAATAGCGGAACAGGACTTAATAATAATCGTATACTTAGCAGTGCCACAGTAAAACTGATGAAAACAAATCAATTAAATGAGGCACAGCGTAAAACTATGAATTGGCGACGTCTTAGAGGTTACGGTTACGGATTAGGTGTAAGAACGCTTATAGATAAAGCCGAAAGCGGTTCAAACAGTTCAATCGGTGAAATCGGTTGGGGAGGTGCGGCAGGTGCGACAATAATTGCCGATACAGAAGAAAAAGTTGCACTTTTCTATGCACACCATATGTTAAACCCACAAGAAGAATATTATCAGCCAAGGCTGAGAAATGTATTATATTCATGCTTATAATTAATTAAAAACAGAAAGGAAGTAATAAAAATGAAACCAAGAATAGGAATAAGACCGACAATAGACGGTCGTTGGGGCGGCGTCAGAGAAAGCCTTGAAGAAAAAACAATGGCTATGGCAATGGCTGCAAAGGAACTTATCGAAAGTAATGTGCATTATCAAGACGGAACACCTGTTGAGTGTGTAATTTCACCTTGTACAATAGGTTCAGGTGCTGAGGCGGCTAAGTGCAACGATTATTTTTCAACACAAAATGTATGTGCAACATTGGCTGTAACACCATGCTGGTGCTATGGTTCAGAAACAATGGACTTAAATTCAGATACAGTAAAAGCTGTATGGGGCTTTAACGGAACAGAACGTCCGGGTGCGGTTTATCTTGCCGCAGTAATGGCTGCATTTGCACAACGCGGACTTCCTGCATTTTCGATGTACGGACACGATGTGCAGGACATTGATGATAACACAGTTCCTGAAGATGTTGCCGAAAAAATGATTCGTTGGGCGAAAGGTGCTGTTGCGGTCGGTCAAATGAAGAACAAAGCATATGTGAACCTTGGCAGTGTCGCAATGGGTATTGCAGGTTCATATTGCGATATGTCATTTATGCAAAAGTATCTTGGTATACGAGCTGAATTTGTTGATTTGACAGAAATATTGAGAAGAATTACTCTTGGTATATATGATAAAGATGAGTATGAAAAAGCATATAAATGGATAAAAGAAAACTGCAAAGAAGGCTTTGATAAAAATGCAGGTAAAAACTTGCCTGATATTATTACAAAATCGAAAGTCGTTTCGGCAGATAAGGATTGGGAATTCATCACTAAGTTTACGTTAATCGTAAATGATATTCTTTACGGAAATCCAAAACTTGCCGAACTTGGTTGGCATGAAGAGGCACTTGGAAAGAATGCAATAGTAGGCGGCTTCCAAGGTCAAAGACACTGGACAGATTGGTTGCCTAACGCTGATTTTACAGAGGCAATTATGGCATCGTCATTTAACTGGAACGGCAAAAAAATGCCTACTCCGTTTGCAACCGAAAATGATACATTAAACGGTATTTCGATGCTTTTGGCAACACTTGTTACAGGTAAAGCACCTGCATTCCACGATGTTCGTACATATTGGTCACCCGACGCCGTAAAACGTGTAACAGGTAAAGAACTTACAGGTAAAGCCGCTAACGGCATTATTCACCTAATTAATTCCGGTGCAACGGCACTTGATTGTACAGGTGCGGCAAAAGACGAGAACGGCAACGGTACACAAAAAGAATGGTGGAATATGACTGATGAAGATATTCAAAATTGTATTGACGCTACAGATTGGTGCAGAGCAGATTATGAATATTTCAGAGGCGGCGGTTTCTCAAGCCACTTCAGAACAAAAGCAGAAATGCCTGTAACAATGCTTAGAGTGAATATCGTTGAAGGTATTGGACCTGTTATTCAGATAGCAGAAGGATATACTTGCAATCTTGATGATGATATTCATGATAAACTTGATAAACGTACAGATCCTACATGGCCGACAACATGGTTTGCTCCGATTCTTACAGGTAAGGGCGCATTTACTGATGTATACAGTGTAATGGCTAATTGGGGCGCTAATCACGGTGTGACAATCGGCGGACACGTTGGTGCTGATTTGATAACACTTTGCTCAATGTTGAGAATACCTGTAACGATGCACAATGTAGCTGATGAAAAGGTATACCGTCCGCACGTATGGTCGTCTTTCGGTACAGAAGATTCTCAAGCGGCAGATTATGCGGCTTGCAAAAACTACGGACCTATATATAAATAATTTTTATAATGTGATATGCGGCATTATGCCGCGTATCACATATATTAAACCAAAGGATGAAATGATTATGTATTGTGATAAGCCTATTATAATATTGCCTGAAAAAATTTCTGTTTTAAGAGATGTCAAAAATCAAAGTATATATACAGACTTTGAACAGTATTCGATATATTATAAAAATATTATTTATCCATACTCTGAAGAATATGATGTTCAGATAGAGTGTGAATTTGGCAAAAATCTTGGTAATTGTTGGCGGTTGGAAGAGTTTAATGACATAGCCGATACTTTTTTGCTTACGTTGAAAATTTATGGATATTACGGCAAATTGCTCACTGAAAAGAGTTGCCGCGTTCAAATATTTGAGAAAAAAGAATATCCGACCGTTAATTTGCTTTGTATCGGTGACAGTATGACTATGGCTGAAACTTATATTGCTCATACGGTAAATAAACTAAAAAATATTAATACAATAGGTTTAAGAAATATCAGTCATAATGTAAATCACGAAGGAAGAGGCGGTTGGACTTGCAGTGCGTATTTTGAAAAATATACAGATGACGGTTGGGGAATTTCTCCGTTCTTATTTCCTGAAGGATTTGACGGTAAAGAATATTACGGTGATAAAAAATTTTATGAATATATGCTCAATTCAAATACAGATTACAGTCATATAGGAACATCTGTAACGCCAATACAAGACGGAATGGTTATTTGCGATAATGATAAACTGTATCGTTATAGTAAAGGAATATATGATGTTGTTTGTGAAAATCCGGTGTTCAAATTTGATTTTTCAAAATATATGGAGCGTTATTCAATGCCGACTCCTGATATTGTTTCAATTTTATTCGGTGCAAATGAATTTCAAATATGCAGTTATTCTGAATTTGACAATGAATTAAATAAATTTATATGCAATCTTAATAATATGATAGAGGCGATACATAAATATAATCATAACATAAAAATTGTCATAAATCTCCCTATATGTGGTGGCGATCAATATTCATGGGGCACACAACTTGGTTGTAAAAGCAGTACAAAACAATATGAATATTGTATAAAAATGGCTTGCAGTGCAATTACAGACTTGTTTGACAGACGCAGAAACGAGAATATTTTTGTATGTCCTATGCTTGCTGTATGTGATACAGTGAATGGATTTCAGAGTGATTACATAAAAAGTAATATATATTCAGAACATTTTGAACGACATATAACTAATTGGGTACATCCATCTGAAATAGGATATAAGCAGATGGGAGATGCTTTAGCCGGTGTTATTGCCGATATATGTGATAATTGATGGAGTTGATTGTTGATTTCAGAATATACGGTCTACTTGTTACCCCTAATAAGATTTCTTCTCTCCCTCTTATTTTTCTTGCCGTGTATTCTGTAATGAACATTCAAAATAATATAGAGTAGTATTTTTGCTAAATCTATATTTTTCACATATTTGTCTAACCGGACAGCCGTTATGCTTTAATTCAATAATTTCTTTGTTACATTCTTGTATATGACGATAACTTCTTGACATAAAATTGCCTCCTATGGTTTCATTTTACCATAGGAGGCTCTTTTTTGTTGTCAGTTTTTTGAAATTATGTTCACTTGGGCTTGACACCTTTTTAACTATTTTAGATTAACTGTTACGGCACTGTCAAAATCAAGAGTGTAGTAATCTGTTTTAACAACACCGAGTTTTGTAAATTGCTGTTTTAGAGCGTCTGCTTTTGAACTTTCGGGTATCGGTAATAGTTTACCGTTATCGTCATATGCTTCAAATACATATCTTGCAGTATAGCTGTTAGTTTCGTAATTTACATCGGTGTATAATGTTGAGCTGAATTTATCGCCCGGTTCTGCATTTTCGCCGTTGTCATTTTGAAGAACAAACGCAGGATCATATGGAACAAAACCGTCTTTGTAATAATCAATGTCAATTTCACCGTCTGTAATTCTGATATCGGTTACAATCACTTTGCCATAGTCGTTAATTTTGTATTCAATAGGATATGTTCCGACACTGTTAAATATTGTATCGCAATCTTCTGTATTGTATGAGTATTTAACAGGTACGAATTTTAACTGTTTTGTATCCTTGTTTGCTTTAAGAAATTCAAGTGAATTTCGTGAACTTCCGTCACCATTTACACTTAAATCAGAGTTTAAAATATCAAGGCAAGTATCGTTTTCGTCATACAAAGCAAAACTGTCAATATTTACGATGACATTATCAGGATCACCTGTTGATGGGGTTGAAATCACAAGCTGATTGCCGAATGGTGAAAATACGGCTTTTTCAACAGTAGCGTCGGAATTAGGCAATTTTAAATTTATGTCTTTTGTTATACTACTAATCTTGACTTTTGATTTGTCAATATCGGTTGAAATGTACCACACTGCGTTTTTATCGTTATCGGTTATACCGTCATATTGACCGTTAAACAATTTGGTAAATGCGACAGGGTAATTTTCTTCGGAAGTATCTGCTTTTGATATAAATGCAAACAATTCAAGACTGAATTTATTCGGAATATTATATCCTGACACATTGTATTTTTTCGCACATTTATATGTATGTTGGTCGACAAAATATCCGTTTTCGTGATTGTTGTTGCTTAAGTTTGTAAGCTTGCCGTTTATAATACATTGAATATCTGCCGAAACATTTAAACTGTTGCTCCAAATAGGTGCGTTATTGTCAGAGTTATTGTAAAAAGGCTCATTTTCAGAAGTAACTGTATAAAATACATGAACAAAGTTATCATCAGCGGCTACGTTGTCGAGAGTAAGTGTGTAACCGTCCTTTGATATGCTTTTTCCGATTGAGTCGTTAAAATTTGCAAGCTGTTCAAGGCTTGTCATTTCTACAGCATTGTCATTTTGAAAATATGATATAATTTCGCCGATTTTACTGCTGATTGAATCAGCCGCAAATGCGGTTGTAACCGCAAGTGCACATATAACGGCGGCGATTGATGTTATTTTTAAATATTTTCTTTTCATATAAATCTTCCTTTCTTCAGGAGAAACATTGATTTTGTTGTTTACGTTTTTCAGAATAATATCCGTACTCGGCATATTATGAGTATCTGAAACATCTAATTCTTTTTGTAATTTAGCTAAACGTTTATTCATCATTAGCCCTCCTTTTTATAATAGTGTTTTTTAATTTTTGTTTACCGCGATACAGTTTTGTTTTGACTGTCGACAGAGAAATATTCATTGCTTTTGAAATTGTTTTGATTTTTTCGTTGCAGTAATAATATCTGAAAAATATTTCGCTGTCAGGCTCGCCGAGTGATGTAATCAGTTCGGTTAAAAGTTGACCGTTTTCTGCTTTTATTATATTGTCTTGAGGTGTTAAATCGCTTGATATAATTTGCTCATTCAGAACTTCATTTGAATGATATTTGCGAAGTTTATTCTTTGATGTGTTTCTGGCGATAGTTGCTAAATATGAACGCATATTGCCTTTGGTTTCATCAATGTTTAAAGAGTTTTGCCATAAAAGAAAAAATGTATCGGAAACGATTTCTTCCATATCTTCTTTTGACAATTTACAGCCGACTGTATTATAAACAATCACGCTTACATACGGCGTGTATATTTTTATAATGTCGTCTAAGCTGTTACGATTTCGCTTTTTGAGATTATGTAAAAGTTTTTGTTCATCAATCAAATTATAAGCCTCCTCTCGTTGTAAAAAATAGCACTATTTTTTGATGTGTACGCTATTATATACACAAAAAATATATAAAAAGTTTCAATATTATAAAAATTTATTTTACTGTATCATATTTTGTAGGTGAAAAACAAGCAAAACATATGGCAAAATACAGAGTAACGTGATATAATTAAATAAAAAAATAGGAGAATTAATATGGACAAACAAGAAATTTTCCCTGACGGAACTGTTATAGATAAGTGGTTTTACGATATAACAATACCCGAATTAAGTGATTTGGGTAAGCAATATGTATTAACCGATAACAATGTCCTTGATGACGGCAAGATACATACGAAAGAAATACAGAATTTGATTGACAGAGCATATGAAAACGGCGGCGGAGTGATTGTAGTTCCGAAAGGAACATATCTTACGGGTGCGTTGTTTTTCAAACAAGGGGTAAATCTTTATATTGAGGACGGCGGAGTGTTAAAGGGCAGTGATGATATTTACGATTATCCGATAATGCAAACTCGTATGGAGGGTGAAACGTGTCCGTATTTTTCTGCATTGATTAATGCAGATAATGTTGACGGTTTTAAAATGTGCGGAAAAGGTACAATAGACGGAAACGGTTTGAAATCGTGGAGAGCGTTTTGGCTGAGACGTGAATGGAATCCAAACTGTACCAATAAGGACGAGCAGCGTCCAAGACTTGTTTACATATCAAACAGCAGTAATGTCACAATAGCCGATTTGCACTTGCAAAATTCGCACTATTGGACTACTCATATATACAAATGTCATTACGTCAAGTATATAAACTGCAATATATTTTCACCGGCAAAGCCGATTAAAGCACCGAGTACAGACGCTGTTGATATAGACGTGTGTACAGATGTTTTGGTTAAAAATTGTTATCTTGAAGTTAATGATGATTCGGTGGTACTGAAAGGCGGAAAAGGTCCTTGGGCGGATAAATTATCCGAAAACGGCTCTAACGAACGTATTTTAATCGAAGATTGTACATACGGTTTCTGTCACGGTTGCCTAACTTGCGGTTCGGAATCTGTACATAATAAAAATATAATTCTAAGAAGAATAAATATTAAAGAGGGTAAAAATTTGTTGTGGCTTAAAATGCGTCCCGATACACCTCAGCATTATGAATATATCAGTGTTGAAGATATAAACGGCAAAATTGACAGTTTTATTAATATAAACCCTTGGACGCAGTTTTACGATTTGAAAGATAGGGAAGATGTGCCGCTTTCTTATGCGGATAATGTTGTAATGAAAAATTGCGAATGTGAGTGTAATACATTTTTTGATGTCAAGACAGATGAAAGTCAATATATATTGTCAGATTTTGCTTTTGAAAATTTACAGATTAAAGCAAAAGTAAACGGCTTTGATGAAAATGCAATACGAAATGTTAAAATTAAAAATGTAAAGGTTACTTTATGAAAAATTTGTTCGGTTGATTAAAACAAAAAAATTGGAGGTACTAAACAGATATGGAATATGATGATAGAGTGATGTGTCCGCTAATTGATGAAAAGATAGACCCGATGGAGTGCGTTGATGTTGTAGATTGTGTTCTAAATCCTTTGTTTTTAAATAGTTTACCCGAAAAGTATAAAGCAAAAGAAAATTTTAAAGATATATGCAAACAATGCAAATGGCACTGTTATTGAGGAGAATACAATAGTCGGAATGCAATATGATTTTATATATTTAGTTGTAACAATAAAGTATATGTGATACAATAAAACCTATATGTAAATCAAAGGCAAAAACAATGGAGGGATACACAATGGGCAAAGAAAATTTACATATATTCAGAGGAGAATTGGCACTTGCGTTGGCGGTTATAATCAACAGTTTCGGAGTTGTGCTTATGTTACATTCGGGTGCGGGAATTTCGGCTATATCAAGTGTTCCGTATGCGTTTTCGGAGGTTATTCCGAAAGTATCGCTCGGAACGTGGACATATATTTTTCAAGGATTGCTTGTTTTGAGTTTAATGATACTTAGAAAAAAGTTTGTTCCGCAATATTTGTTCAGCTTTGTGGTGGGCTTTATATTCAGTGAATTGCTTGATGTACATAAAATGTGGATAGACATTTTGCCGACCGATTTGGGTTGGTGCGTGTTATACTTTGTCGTAAGTTATTTCTTGCTTTGCATAGGCATAGCATTATCAAACAGATGTAAATTACCGATAATACCGACAGACCTTTTCCCAAGAGAATTGTCGGAGATTATAAACGTTTCATATTCAAAAGTTAAAATAATTTTTGACGTAACGTGTTTGGCTGTAACAGCCGGTATGACGCTTATATTTCTCGGACGTCTTGACGGTTTGGGAATAGGAACTGTCCTTGCGGCGTTTACTATGGGTAAAACGGTCGGCATTATCGGCAATATGATGGATAAAAAGTTCAGATTTGTTTCGTTTTTATCTAAATAAATTATAAATAAGAACGCATATCAACGATAAGTTCTTCTTCAATATTGATAAGTTTTTTAGCAATATCTTTTGACTTTTCATCGGCGGCTTTGTACTTGTTAAGATATTTGTGCAATGTTTTAACACCCATATTACAGCCGTCGGTGATAAGGTCGGCAATCGTATTATCCGAAGAATCGGCAGAAATTTTTATATTCGTTTTAAACCACGACATACCTTTAGCCATAGGATTAGGATCTTTGCCGTCGTCGTGGTATTTGTCAAGAAGTATTTGAATTTCATCTTGAAGTTGTTGGTGGTCTGATTTTGCTTTTTCAAGCATTTGCTTGAAATTACCGTTGTTTACATCACCGAGAACTTCTTCTATTGAATACACGCCCATTTTTATACCGGCGTCACATTCTCTTAAAAGTTTTACAGTATCTTGTTCTATCATAATATCACTCCTTTTGTGTATAGTAATAACCTTAAAAATGTATTTTATTCGGTAAATTGAGATATGATACATATATATTTTGGTAATATATCAAAATAATTTTAACTATGATGTTGAAATCGGTATGTTTTTGATATATAATGTATTATTGGTAAAATATACGACTTGGAGGAAACATTCTATTATGAAAAAAATAATCTCGTTAATATCTGCAGTGGCGATTTGTGCGGCGGTATCTGCACCTGTTATGGCGGCAGGCTGGCAGGAACAGTATCCGTGGGCAAAGGAAAGCGTTGAATATTGCTTGGAAAACAATATAATTTCAGGTGATGAAACAGGTGACCTGATGCTCGGCGGAAATCTTACAAGAGAACAAATGGCGAAAATATTTACAGATACATTTAATTTACAATCGAATTCAGCAGTTCAATTTAATGATGTGGAAAAAAATAAGTGGTCATATAAATATGTACAGGCATTTCAAGATTATATGCCGAAAAAAGGCTCGTTATTTAACGGCGGTGAATATGTAACGCGTGAAGAATTCGCGGCGTCATTGGTAAAAGCAAGTGGTCAAAAGGCAGCTGACAGTTATACAATCACAAATTACAGCTTTAAAGACGCTCAAAGCGTTGATGACGCATATAAAAATTTGCTTGAAACCGCGGTAACAAATTTGTATATGCTTGGTGACAGCGGTAATATACGTCCGAAAGATTTGCTTACAAGAGCGGAGGCTTGTACGTTCCTTTACAGAGTGGTAAATCCTGCGGCAGACAAAACTTCAATCACAGGTAACGCACAGGTGACGGTTGAACAGGCACAGGCTTGGGCAAAGGCAAAAGGGGCACACCAAAGATTTATTGATATAGCACCGATTTATTGGTATTACGGAGAAGTTTTCGGAATCAGACCGGAAGTTATGTATGCGCAAGCCGGCAAAGAAACAGCATACGGAAATTACGGCGGCGCTGTATTGCCTGAAATGAATAACTGGGCAGGCATAAAAATTAAAAAACCGACAGGTGACAAAACAGAGGATCACGAAACTTTTGCAACACCTGAGGATGGTGTAAGAGCACATTATAATCATATGGCTGCGTATGTCGGACTTGCACCAGTAGGAGAGCCGCACGACAGATATTATGTTGTAAAGAGTATAGCTTGGGCAGGTACGGTAAAGTATGTCGAGCAACTTGGCGGACGTTGGTGTCCTGATATTAATTACGGATATGACATAATGACAATGGTTGAAAATATGTTGAAATACTAAAATACAAGGAGTAATTTATGATACTGCTTAATGGAAGTAATATAAAGAAAATGTTTCTTGATGAAACGCTTTTTGACAGTGTATCGTTTAATGTTGACAGTAACGATAAAATCGGTTTTATCGGTGTAAACGGTGCGGGAAAATCAACCCTTTTTAAAATAATCACAGGTGATATGGATTATGATGAGGGTGAAATTTTTAAGAATAAAGGCTTGCGTGTCGGTTACCTTGATCAGTATTCCGTAAACGGCAGTGAAAAGAGTATATGGGAAGAAACTCTTACTGTGTTTGCCGATGTAATCGACATGGAAAATCAGCTTGATGAAATTCGTTTCGATATAGAAAATAATAACGGCAATATCGACGAGCTTGTAAAACGTCAAACTTCTTTGCAGGAAGCATTTGCCGAACGTGACGGATTTTATTATAAATCAAAAGTTAAAAGCACACTTACGGGACTGGGCTTTTCGGAAGATGAATTTGACTTGTGCGTTGACAAATTGTCCGGCGGTCAAAAAACGCGTGTCGCACTCGGTAAAATTCTTTTGTCCGATGCAAATTTGTTGCTTTTGGACGAGCCGACAAACCATCTTGATATAGAGTCGGTTGAATGGCTTGAGGATTTCCTAAGAAATTATAGCGGTGCATTTATTGTAATATCGCACGACAGATATTTTCTTGACAGAGTTACGAACAAGACTTTTGAACTTGAAAACGGTCATTTCCGTTCGTATAACGGAAATTACAGTGCATATATGGCACAAAGGGAGATTGACAAAAAGACCGAACAGAGAAATTACGATAACACAATGCGTGAAATTCAGCGCCTTGAAAATGTTGTTGAGCAACAAAGACGTTGGGGCAGAGAGAAAAATATCAAAACTGCCGAGAGCAAAATGAAAGTTATCGAAAGACTTGAAAAAGATTTGAATGCACCTATGCAGTCGCCCGAAGAAATGGAGTTTACGTTTAAGGCTTGTGCAGGCGGCGGACAAGACGTTGTGCAGACGGAAAGTTTGGGTATGGCATTTGATAATAACAGATTGTTTTCAAATGTTGATATGCTTATTAAAAAGGGCGAAAAGGTATTCCTTTTAGGTCCGAACGGCTGCGGTAAAACGACGTTGCTTAAAATTTTAATGGGCGATTATGAGCAGACGGAAGGCTCATATAAAATCGGTGCGAATATCCATATAGGATACTATGATCAAATTCAAGAAAATCTTAATATGGATAAAACAGTTATAGACGAGGTATGGGATGAATATCCTAACCTTACTCAAACTCAAATCAGAAATGCACTTGCAGTATTTTTGTTTAAAGACGAAGATGTGTTTAAGGAAATACATAAGTTGTCCGGTGGTGAGAGAGCGAGAGTTGAACTTGTAAAACTTATGCTTAAGAGTGTTAATCTGCTTATAATGGACGAACCTACAAACCATCTTGACATTGAATCGAGAGAGGCTCTTGAAAATGCACTTTCCGATTATGACGGTACTATGATAATGGTATCGCACGACAGATATTTTATAAATAAACTTGCTGACAGAATTTTGTATTTGACGCCAAACGGTGTCGAAAGTTACAGCGGTGATTACGACAGCTTTGTGGCACGTGAAACGGTTAAGACAGAACAGAAAACAGAGTCGGCAGGTCATCTTGATTATAAGGAGCAAAAGCGTTTGGAGGCTGAAAAACGTAAAACGCTTAATCGCTTTGCAAAGGTTGAGGACGAAATATCAAATAAGGAATCGGAGGTTGAGGAACTTTCTAAAGAGCTTGAAAATTCCGATATTGCAACCGATTATGTCAAAGCAGGCGAGATAACCGATAAAATAACAGAATTGCAGGACAAAATCGAAAGCCTTATGGAAGAATGGGAACGCTTGCAAATGATAATAGAAGAAAGTGGGTATGACATATGAGAGCGGTTGTACAGAGAGTAACGAATGCCGATGTTAAAATTGACGGTAGAGTGAACGGAAAAATAGATGACGGCTTGCTTGTTCTTCTCGGTGTCGGCAACGGTGATACTGAAGAAGATATGAAGTATATCGCAGATAAGATTATAAAGTTGCGTATTTTCAGTGATGAAAACGATAAGATGAATTTGAGCCTTGAAGATGTCGGCGGAAGTATGCTTGTTATATCGCAATTTACTTTGTACGGCGATTGCTCACACGGCAGACGTCCGTATTTTGGCAATGCAATGGAGCCTGTCAGTGCAAATGAAATGTACGAAAAATTTGTTGCATATATTAAAGAACAAGGTATACATACCGAAACGGGCGAATTTGGTGCTGATATGAAAGTGTCGCTTACAAATGACGGACCTGTTACAATAATTTTGGAGAGCAAGAACTGAGGTTGTGATTATGCGAAGAAAAGAACGTGAAGTTACGGATTACAATAAAATGATTGAAATATTGAAATCGTGTGACTGCTGTCGTATAGGGTTGGTGGACGATAAAGGTGCGTATATTGTTCCGATGAACTTCGGATATGAAGATAATAACGGCAAAATTACATTGTATTTTCACGGAGCGACAGAGGGGAAGAAGATTGATCTAATCAATAATCAACCTGAAATAAGTTTTGAAACAGATACGAAACATGAGCTTGTAACAAGTGATACTGCTTGCGGTCATTCGTATTTGTATCAAAGCATTATGGGTAGGGGACAGGTAAAAATACTGGTAGACAGGGACACTAAAATTAAAGGACTTAATCAAATCATGCACCACTATACAGGTAAATCCGATTATGAATTTAACGAAAACGTGCTTGAACGCACGGTTGTCATAAAATTAGCTGTGACAGAATGGTCGTGCAAAGAACATTAAAACTTTTAAAAGCTATTGAAAACAGTGTCGATTAATGATATAATTAAAATAATATAATAAACGGAGGAAAGAAAATGCAGAATGAAACAGTAATTGTGCTTGACTTCGGCGGTCAGTATAATCAGCTTATAGCCCGCAGAGTACGTGAGTGTAACGTATATTGCGAGGTTATGTCATACAAAAATTCTATCGAGAAGATTAAAGAAAAAAATCCGGTAGGTATCATTTTTACTGGCGGTCCGAACAGTGTGTATGACGAAAAATCACCACACTACGATAAGACGATTTTTGAACTTGGTATTCCTATTTTGGGTATTTGTTACGGCAGTCAGCTTATGGCATATACTCTTGGCGGTCACGTTGATACTGCTCCTGTAAGTGAGTACGGTAAGACGGAAATTACAACTTCTGAAAGTAAGTTGTTTGAAAATGTTGATAAAAATACAGTAGTTTGGATGAGCCATACGGATTATATCGATAAAATCCCGGAGGGCTTCAAGATTACTGCTTATTCTAACGATTGTCCGTGTGCGGCTTATGAAGATGAAGAAAAGAAATTGTATGCGGTACAGTATCACCCGGAAGTAAATCATTCTCTACAAGGTCAGCAGATGTTGAAGAATTTCTTGTTTAACGTTTGTGGTTGTAAGGGCGATTGGCTTATGTCTGATTTTGCCGAAAAATCAATTCAGGCTTTGCGTGAAAAGATTGGTGACGGTAAAGTTTTGTGTGCTCTTTCAGGCGGTGTGGATTCATCTGTTGCGGCAGTTATGCTTCATAAAGCGGTAGGCAAGCAGCTTACTTGTGTATTCGTTGATAACGGACTTCTTCGTAAAAATGAGGGCGATGAGGTTGAAAATCTTTTCAGAAATCAGTTTGATATTAACCTTATCAGAGCAAATGCGCAGGATAGATTTTTAGGTAAGCTTGAGGGCGTAAAAGAACCCGAAAAGAAACGTAAGATTATAGGTGAGGAATTTATCCGTGTGTTCGAGGCGGAAGCTAAGAAAATCGGTAAGGTTGATTATCTTGTTCAAGGTACAATTTATCCGGACGTCATCGAAAGCGGTGCAGGTGATGCGGCAGTTATTAAGAGCCATCATAATGTAGGCGGACTTCCGGAACACGTTGATTTTAAGGAAATAGTTGAACCGCTTCGTGATTTGTTTAAGGATGAAGTGCGTCAGCTTGGTATCGAACTTGGTTTGCCTGAAAAATTCGTATGGCGTCAACCGTTCCCGGGACCGGGATTGGCTGTAAGAGTTATAGGCGAAATTACAGAAGATAAACTTGAAATTTTGCGTGACGCAGACGCTATATTCAGAGAAGAAATCGCAAATGCAGGTCTTGAAAGAGATATAAACCAGTATTTTGCCGTTATTACAGATATGCGTAGCGTCGGTGTTATGGGTGACGGCAGAACATATGATTATACTCTTGCTTTAAGAGCCGTAACCACAACCGACTTTATGACAGCTGATTGGGCAAGAATACCTTTCGATGTCCTAGAAAAAGCATCAAATCGTATCGTAAACGAAGTAAAACACGTTAATAGACTTGTCTATGATATAACTTCAAAACCACCCGCAACTATTGAGTGGGAGTAAACAGAAAAATCCCCGAAGTCCGCATAAACAGCGGATTTTCGGGGTTTCTTTTTGCCTTTTGAGTACATTTTGAGTACATTTTATGCTTTTTTGCTTTCAATAGATTTCAATGTTTCGCCATTTTCGCTTTTCCATGCCTGCGGACCACTTATGCTATATCCAGCTGCAAAGGCTGCTGCCGCAGAAGAACTTGCAAATATCTTATCCACTTGCAATGTGTCATCAACAATTTCGCCGACTGCTCTGCTTTGTTCAACTTTCTTTTTAATTCCTTTATCAAGCGAACTTGCAGATTCCTTATGTATCTTCGAACCTTTAAGTAAAACAAACCCATCCGTAGTTTGAATGCAATGGGCAGTTCCGTTTACAAATTTCATATGATATAACTTTTGCGATTCTTGAGTCTGATTGTTGGAATCGGAAATCTTTTCAAATACTTTGTGTCCAAGAGCATTTACAAGAATTTTAGCATTGTATATAAACTCTTCCAATTCAGCTTGATCTGCTTCAGAAACAGTAGATTTAGTTGGTATATTAGAGTTGTCAATTGAATATCTGCCGGCTTCAGTCGCAATTCTGTGAAATTCGTGTTCAAGATATTTGATATGAGCTTTATTGAGGTTATCGTCTTTGCTGATAAAAGCAATAACTTCATTCCAATTGTCTTTTTTTGCAATATGCTCTTTTAATCGTTTTATTATATTTTCTGCCTCACCTACATATATGAGAGGTCTTTCTTTATCATCGTCATATCCAAATAAAAAATAGATTCCCGGAGAAGATAATTCATCTCTACTCTCACTTTCTTTAACCATATTTCTCGGAATCTTATAGGCTACGCCCGTCCAGTTTGAAAGTTCACATATCCACCTTTTATTTGGACTTCCGTCCAATAAAAATAATTTTATCACTTTACCAAAAGCCATATTTATATACTCCTTCATTTAATAATTATAATTATGCGGAATTTTAACCGAGATACCACCGCCAGTATTAAGTGAAATATCCGAGTGTTGAAGTTCAAGTTCAACAACTTCTTTTTGCTCTTTTAGGCTATTTAAAATATTTATAAGCTCTTTATCTGATGTGCCGTGAATTTCAGCGGCACATTTTTCATATCTGTGATTTATCCGCTCCCATTTCAAAATATCACTCAATATTTTATCGGATTTTAAGTAGTACATGATTTTATTTGCAGAAATCTCTGCACTATCATTTTTTGCATTGAAGAAATTTGAGATAAACGGATTTATTTCAACGCTGACAGTTTGGGAGTTCAGCATACCGTTTTCTTCTCTTTCGCCGTTTAATGATATGATTTTTGTCTTTATGAGCATAATCATAAGTCCCATAAAATCACCGACTGTTTCAAGCCGTATATTATTCTCAATTCCGGCAATCGCAAAAGAGCTTATGCCGAGAGCCTCCGCTATTCTGTCAATTTGCGGAGATTGCGGCACCATTTTGTTCGTTTCATATTTTCTTATGGACACGGGGTGTATTCCCGAAAGCTCGGCTAACTTTGCTTGGGTTATGCCTATGCGTGTGCGGAAATACTTTATTTTTTCACCGATAGTCATAATATTTCATTCCTTTTGTAGTTTAGTCGCTATTATTATAGCACATAAAAATAAAAAAGTCCATACCATTTAACAAAAATCATCAAATGTTACAAAACTATTAAAATTCAAAATTACTCCTTGACATATTGTAGCGACTGCGCTATAATATAAATGTAGCGACACCGCAACAACAAATTGAGGAGGTAATTTGTATGGCGGATAACAAAATTTACATTACGGCTCGTGAGCTTTCAGATATGTTGGGTGTATCTATGGGATATGCTTATAAAATCATAAGAAAGCTGAACAAGGAGCTTGATAAAGACGGTTTTATTGTAATCGCAGGGAAAGTGCCGAAGGGGTACTTTGAAAAGCGATGGTTTGGTTATAATGCAAAGGAGGCTTGATTTATGAAGGCAGAAAAAGACAAGAAAACGGGAAAGTGGCTGATTCAGTTCAGATATACAGATTGGCAGGGTGTTCGCAGAAAAACAACAAAACGCGGTTTCGCTACAAAACGAGAGGCTGAGGAGTATGTCAGAAATTTTCTTGCGTCACAGCAAGCAGATTTTAATATGAATTTTCAAGAATTTTTGAAGCTCTATTATGATGATATGACTCCTCGACTTCGAGAGAATACTATGAGAAACAAGAAATACATAATAGATTTGAAAATCTTGCCGTATTTCTCAAACAAGCGAATGAACGGCATAACCGCTGCTGATATTCGTAAATGGCAGAATGAGTTGATTTCGCAAGGCTATTCACAAACATATCTCAGAACAATTAACAATCAGCTTACGGCGGTATTCAATTATGCAGTTCGATATTATGACTTGCAGAATAATCCTTGCCGCAAAGCCGGTGGAATGGGTAAAAACAAGGCTGATGAAATGAAATTTTGGACAAAAGATGAGTTTTATAAATTCATTGACAGTATTATGGATAAACAGAAATCGTATGCTGCGTTTATGACTCTGTTTTGGACAGGTATGCGATTAGGTGAATTACTCGCTTTAACTCCGGCTGATATAGATTTTGAAAACAAGACAATCAGCATTTCAAAATCATATCAAAGGCTTGACGGAAAAGATGTAATAACACTGCCCAAAACATCAAAAAGCAAACGGACGATAACTGTTCCTGATTTTTTGCTTGCTGACCTCAAGGATTATATGAATTCGATATATTGTTTGGAGGATACCGACAGATTATTTCAAGTTACCAAATATTTTATGGAACACGAAATGCAGCGAGGTATTAAAAACAGCGGTGTAAAGCGTATTCGAATCCACGATATTCGGCATTCACACTGCGCACTTCTTTTTGAAATGGGTATTACACCGCTTGAGGTTGCTGACCGTTTGGGACACGAGCGAGTGGAAACAACGATGAATGTTTACGCACATATTTATCCGAATAAACAAAGAGTGTTGTCGGACAAGTTAGAGAAAGTTTATCGGGAGGATTTGAAATGAGCGGACTTGATAAAAACAGATTTCGCAACACAACAATCAGCTTTCGGGTTTCGTCGGAGGAACGGCTTGCACTTGAAGCAAGAATTAAAGTTTGCGGAATACCAAAAGGCGAGTATTTTATAAAATCTTTGCTGTATCAACGCATTGAAATTTCTGTTGGTAAATACAAAAGTGACAGATTGGCTCTTGAATTAAAAAAGCTGCGTGAAGCATTTGAAAATGCCGAATGCGAAACAGCAACATTATGCGAGTGCAAGGCACTTTTGAAACAATTGCGGGAGATTATGGCTGATAACGAAAAATTATCAGCCGATGACTTCAAAACGATAACTTAAATTAGAAAGGCGGGTATTTGTGAATGGTAAATTCTTTACAATGCAAAATGATATATTTAAGTGCGGATTATCGGCGTATGAGTTTATTGTGTATGCGTATCTTGTGATGAAAGCCGATAGAAAGACAGGGACTTGTTATCCGTCAGCAGCTAAAATCGCAGCGGATTGCAACATAAGCATATCACAGGTGAGAAAGGTAACGGCTTCTTTGGAAGAAAAGGGATTTATCACAAAAGAAATGCGGTATCGAAAAACCGCAAATGACAAGAATCATCAGACAAGTAACCTATACCATATAGAGCCACTGCCTATATAATACGGAGGCACTCCCTCCGTATTAAACACTCACCGCCTATCCGATAAAGACGGGAAATAAATATATCAATAACCATTTAACAATACTCATTTATCAAAAACCACTACAACAAGAAGGTGAGGTTGTGGATTTAGAAACAGAAAAATTCACTTATTATCTTGACGAATGTTATTTTCATCCCGAAAGAGATAAGGAATTTTCAACCAAAACCGAAAAACAGCTTGCAAGGAAAGCTATGGAGCTTCTTTGGAACAAACCTAATATAACTGTCAACGGGGTGACCTACACAAATCAAGATATACGGTCCAAATTACTTTATGAAATGATGCCGGAAATTTTGGACAGAGCTATGGAATGTTACAGAGATGCCAAAGATGTAAAATCCGAAACGGCATACCTTGCAGGTTGTATTTTCAGAACGCTTATAGACTATGACGCATATATAGAACGGCTATTTAGACAAACATACAGATTTTGAGGAGGAATTACAATGAAATCATTATTTGAAAAGAACGGCGGTACATATACAAAAGCGGGAGATTATTATCTTCCAAATTTGGAAGCTCCTAACGGCAATTATAAAATCGGCAGATATGGCAGGGCAAGGCGACAGTATCTTAAGGAACATAAGAAGGGAGAATATACGGCTTTAATGATTAGCGGAAAACTGCATAAACATTTGCACGATGTCGATGTCAAAGCACAGAAGATTTTGGATTGCTTTATCAAAGATGCGGAGAAAACCGCACCCGATAAAGCTACACACCAAATGGAATGGGTTGGTCATATGAACAATGCTCAGCATAGAGCAGAGGAGGTAATAAATCATAGGTTGATTTATATTTAATGATTTAACAAGCATTGAATTTGGCATTACAAATTCAATTTTAAGGGATACCCCTAACACCCCAAGCTGAAAGGAGCGACAGAGATGAGAAAGCGGACAAGGACATTTTCTTCAAGATTAAGCGACGAAGAATATGAGAATTTAAACCGAGCAATCGCAAAATGCAATATGACAAAATCAGCATTTATGCGAATGATAGCAAAGCATTATTTGCCCAAAGAGCGACCGCCGGACGGCTATGATGAGATTATGTCAGAACTTATGAAAATTGGAAATAATCTTTATCGTATTTCCAATATAGGAAGTGCCGATATGAAGGAATTAAGTGAGCAGGCTAAGCGGTTGGATAAGGTGATATTGAAAATAAATGAGATTTTTACAGTTCCCGAAAAGATGAGGTTGGGTGATGAAAAATGGCTACAACAAAGATTTGGAATATAAAAGGCAGACTCGACTGTTTAATAAATTATGCAGCAAATCCCGAAAAAACAGACGAAAACCAATATAACAAAGCTGAAATGCAGGCATTGCACAATGTTATGGCTTATGCGGCAGACGGGTATAAAACAGAAAAACGATTATATGTATCGGGCGTTAATGTTACGCCCGATACCGCTACATATAAAATGCAGCAAACAAAATTACGCTACGGCAAAACGGACGGAATTATTGCATTTCACGCTATACAGAGTTTTAAGCCGGGTGAAGTTACACCGGAACTTGCACATAAAATCGGAGTTGAATTTGCAAAAGAGATGTGGGGTGATAGATTTGAAGTTTTGATAGCAACGCATCTCAACAGACAACATTTACACAATCATTTTGTGATAAATTCTGTATCTTTTGCAGACGGTAAAAAGTATTACGACAACCAAGAAAATTATAATCTTATGAAAAAGATTTCTGATAGGCTTTGTGAGGAAAACAATTTGTCAGTCATAAGAAATCCCAAAAGCAAGGGCAGGCACTATGCGGAGGTAATGGCGGAGAAAAACGGCTATCCCACCATACGAGGACAGATAAAAGATGAACTCGATGAAATTATCAAGTGTTCATATACCTATGAGCAGTTTTGGAAAATATTAAAACAGCGAGGGTATGAGGTTAAGCGTGATGTTAGGTATATTGCATTAAAGCATGCCTATTCTCAAAGATATATCCGTCTTAAATCGCTCGGCAAGAATTATAGTGAGGAAGCAATAAGACAGCGAATTATAGCGGCAAGAAACGGCATACGGATTTTGGATAAGCCTGCAACGGATTATAACGCTTGGCTTAAAAAATACGAGCCGATAAAGCTGCACGGATTTAAGGCGTTGTATTATCATTACCTATATCTGTTTGGCAAAATACGCAAAAAAGAAACACCGCAGAGAGTGTCATTTTATATGCGTGAGGAGCTAATAAAATTTGAGCGTTATCAAAAGCAGTTTCATTTTTTAATTGATAATGATATTGAAACGACAGAACAGCTGAGCAGCTTTAAGGAAAATACAGAATTAAAAATTTCAGAATCGGTAATTCAACGAAGCAGGCTATATGGTAAAACCGATTCAACAGATGAAATCAAGACAATCAACGCAGAATTACAGAAATTTCGGAAGGATATGCGTATGTGTAATAATATTTTTCAAGATATTGAAACAATACGGGAACATCAAAAGACGGTGGAACTGTTGGAACGAGAGGCTTCAAAACATAGTGATAGAAAGTTATATCAGTATCAGAGATGCCAATGATAAAAGATATTTTGCCCTAATTGCACAAAAAGCAATTGGGGCATTTGTATTTATAGTAGAAAATATAAATGTTGCTTAAAATCGGTTGACTTATTTGCGGTTTTATGATAGAATTTATAATGTATAGTTATAATCAGTGATAATATTGTGAGGGTATGAAATGATTACTGAAAAAATCGGCAATCGAATACGGGAATTGAGAAAAGAAACAGGCTTGAGCCAAGAGAAATTTGCAGCAAAAATCGGAATGGATAGAACATATTTTGCCAGCGTTGAGTTAGGTAAAAGAAATATATCTATTGTCAACCTTGAAAAAATTGCTGTTGGATTAGATGTTTCGTTATATGATATGTTTAAAGGTATATAATAATTGTTAGGAGCAAAGATGTGAGTTACGATATATGGAATAGACGATACACCGGAAGTAAATATAAGTTGGCAGAATGGATCGTTAGCTTGATAAATGAAAATTGTGCTGGAAGTTCATTTTGCGATATATTTGCCGGTACAGGAATAATGTCATATTCGATGCTAGGCAAAGTGGATAGTTTGTTTATAAATGATTTTTTGTTTTCAAACGAAATAATATACAGGGCTTTTTTTGGAGCCGATCCGTATAATGAAAAAAAACTCGAAAACATAAAAAGCAGATATTTGAAATTGAATGCTAATGATTTGTCTGATAATTATTGTTCACAATGGTATGGCAACAAATTCTTTTCATATAATGATGCTAAAACTATCGGATATATAAGAGAAGAAATTGATTTATTAAAGACTGATTTAACACAAAAGGAAAGAAATATTCTTATTGCCTCACTTTTGTATTCGGCAGACAAAGCAGCCAATACAGTTGGTCATTATGATGCATACATAAAAGGTAAAAAATTTGAAGATAAGTTTATGTTTGATTTGGTGAAGCCATATAATACACAAGCAAAAAACATAGTTATAACTAGAGAAGATGCAAATAAATATGCAAATGAATTGAAGTGTGATATAGTTTATATAGACCCTCCTTACAATTCGAGACAATATAGCAGATTTTATCATGTTTTGGAAAACATAACTTGTTGGGATAAACCGACTCTATATGGAGAAGCATTGAAACCAGAACCTCAAAATATGAGTGAATACTGCCGTAGTAATGCTCCAAAGGCTTTCAAAAACTTAATTGATAAATTAAACTGCAAATATATTGTGGTTTCCTATAATAATACATACAAATCAAAAAGCTCATCTTCAAGAAATAAAATAACTCTTGAAGAAATCAATGGTGTATTGGAAACAAAGGGTCAAGTGAAAGTGTTTAATAAACCTCATCAATATTTTAATGCTGGAAAAACAGACTTTTCAGACCATAAGGAGTACATATTTATTGTAAAAGTAGGTGAATGATGTGATAGCAAAAGTAAAGGAAACATTTAATAGATCTCCATTTTTTTATGTTGGAGATAAATTTAAACTACTTCCACAATTAAAAAAGAACTTTCCCGACGATATAAATAGATTTATAGAGCCATTTTGCGGTGGCGGAAGTGTCTTTTTGAATGTTGACGCTAATGAATATCTTTTAAATGATATAGATACTTATATGATACAATTACACGAATTTTTAATGTCATATAGTGATGACCAAGAAAACTTTTGGTGTGAATTGGAAAATTATATTAAGAGATATAATCTTTCAGCAACATATATGGGGAGAGATGTACCGCAAGATTTAAGGAAAGAATTTGTGAAAACATATTTTGCAAAATATAATAAGGAAGCGTATATGAATTTAAGAGCGGATTTTAATTCAAACAAAGACAATATGATGTTATTATATATGCTTTTGATTTATGGGTTTAATCGAATGTTAAGGTTTAATCGAAAAGGTGACTTTAATTTGCCTGTAGGGAATGTCGATTTTAATCAAAATGTAGTAAATGCGTTAAATACCTATTTTGATTATGTTAAAGATAAGGAAATTGAATTTTACAATATGGATTTTCAAGATTTTGTAAATCAAATTGAGCCTGAGGCGGATGATTTTGTGTACTTAGATCCTCCTTATTTGATTACTTTTAGTGAATATAACAAGCTTTGGGATGAAGATAGCGAGATGAGATTAATTAGATTTCTTGACGAATTAAATGAACGTGGGATAAGATTTGCAGTTTCTAATGTGTTGTGGCATAGAAGGCGTTATAATGGTACTTTTAATGAATGGGCACAGCAATACAATATTGTGAGAATACAGAGTAATTATATAAGTTATCACGATAATACAGAAAAGGATTCTTATGAAGTTTTAGTAAAGAATTATTAAGGTGGTGGGAAATATGCCGAAAACAAGAAAAGCCGAGTATAAGCCATTGTCATTTTCGACAACGATGAGGAACCCTGAAAGAATTGTTGATTTTCTAAATTGTATATTGCCTTATGAGGGACAAGTATTAAATAATACGGTAATAGAACAGGTGGCGACTAATCTTATTCGAAATAAGTTGTATTGCCCTGTTTATATTAACCGAACTCCGAGATTAAAAAGTATTTTAGAAAGTGATGATTGTTTTGAAATTTCAGATGTGAAAGAAATAATGGAAAATAGTCCGCAAGACCATAAGGAAGCTGGATTTGAAAAAGGTTGGCCTTCAAGATTTGATACTTGGTATAAGTTATCTATGGAGTTTGGCTTTATTTACTATGAAATGGACAAGCCTATTGAAATTTCAACAACGGGACATATGTTAATCGATGCGTTGAATGAAGAACCTAAAAATGACGAAAAAATAAGAAATGTATTTCTTAATGCTTTGATGAAATATCAGACTAATAATCCATTTCGTAAAAATGCTAATGCAAATGCAGCACTTCCCTTGTTGCTGCAAGTTATTAAAATGCTTAAAGAAGATGAAAGTGAAAACGATGCAGGGATTTTTAGAAAAGAACTTTCCCTTTTGATATGTTGGCCTGATAGTGACGCTAAAGCTTTATATAACAAAATAAAAGAAATAAGAAGTATTTACCGATATAATTATGGTGACGAAATTATTTATGAAGCTTGTTTAGAATTGTTAAAGGCTACTGATGAGCAGAAAAATAAGTTTAAAATGAATCAGATAACAGGAGAAGCTGTTGATGAGTTTATTAGAAAAATGCGTATTACAGGTATAGTATCTTTGCGTGGAAATGGTAGATTTTTAGATTTTAACTCTTTTGAAATGGAAAAAATCAACTATATATTAGATAATTATGTAACATACAAAACATATACAACAAAATATGATTATTTTAAATATATGGGTGAGATTGACAGCAATATTCTTATAACAAAAGAAATCAAAAAAGATGACATTGATGATGTGAAAATAAAAACACTGACTCGTTGGGCAGAAGAATATAGCAAAAAAGATATTATAAAAGAATTACATATAGTTTGTGGAAAAACAGAAAGCAAAAATGATGTGCTTAAAATTATTGATAAGCCTACAAGGTTAGAATTTTTAACAAGTATAGCCTTGAAACAGAATTTCGAGGATTTAGAGGTATATCCTAATTATCATGTCGATGATGAAGGTCTACCGACTTTCACTGCGTCAGGTGGAATGGCTGACATTGAGTGTTTTGATAATGATTGTAATCCACTTGTTGAAGTAACTTTAATGTGTGCAAGAAATCAATCCACAAACGAAGTACCGGCTATAACAAGACATTTGCAAGAAGCTATTACGAAGTATCCTGATAAAGTGGTATTTACTATACTTGTAGCACCATCAATACATGCCGATACAAGATATATGACAGAATTTTCAAAGAGTCGTTATGAGGTGGATATATTACCATTAACTATACTTGAATTCTTAGAACAAATACAAAACTACAATAAAGTAATTGAAATATTAGAAGGTGTAAAATGTGACTAATGATAAACTTTGCTGGGGAAAGAACCCACAACTTGTTTTTGAAAGTTTAAATGAGTATTATCGGGCATTAGGTCATTTGACTAATGAGGAAGGATATTCTATTTCCTATGAATATAACAAGAAAAATGGTTCTTATTCGGATGCTTGTAGAATTCATATATTGAGCAAAGTAAGAAATATACCTAAAGCTTTTGAAAACAAAAGAACTACGGCCGGCAGAATTAATTGCAATGAATATGTTTCCAACCTCATTGAAAATCATTGTTTTATTCAAAGCGGTAATATTTATTTGAGAAATTTTGATGATGTTTTGTCAACAGTTCCGAAAGAGTATATTTCGGATTTCTTAATTGGTTATGAGGAAGCAACTGAAAAAGAAACACCACCAAGAGTTTGTTATACGGCGGAGGCTATAAATACAATGGGGAAATCTCTAAAACAATATGAGCAACCTTCAAAGGTTTCAAATCAACTCAATTTTGCGAAAGTTGTAAAAAAAGGAAAACGAGATTATATAACTCAATATATTAAAGATTTTGAAATTGGCGAGGCAGGAGAAAGTCTTGTATATAAGTATGAGTGTAATATTATTGAGGCTGCAAAGAAAAAGGGGCAAATTGGTGAGGATATATTTGTGAAGTGGGTATCTCGAGATGATGATTCTGCTGGATATGATATCTTATCATATGACTTAAAAACAAAAACCACAAAATATATCGAAGTGAAATCTACTTCTGGCGGAAAAAATACACCATTCTATATTTCGGAAAACGAGTTGAACTTTTCAAAAAGGAAATCGGACAAATACTATATTTATAGAATATATGGATTAAAAAATAAAGATAATTCGTTAATTGGGTTTTACATAATTAACGGCGATTTGGAAACTCAAGAAAATTTTGAATTGTCAAGAAAAGATTATTTGGTAAAATTAAAATCCGAATAAAAATGGTTATACTACATAAATATTTGTTTATATTTAGAAAATAAATGAGAAAAGTACAAGTTGAAAAGTTTGATACTTAAAAATGTGAGGTGTTTTATTTGTTATTTAATATTTATTATTTAAACTTTTCAAAAGTATATGAAATAAAGATGATGTTAAGTAATGTTATAAAAACTGATGGTATAATTGAAACCCAAGAAGAAGGCAAGATTGATGCAGAAATGCAAGCAAAAATGGGTACTAAATTCCTGAAAATATTTAACGCGAATGTTGGTACTGATATTAGGTCAGGTTCTACAGATTCACAAAAGGTGCTCGAAAACTTTAAAGTGACTATGACTAAATCTTTAATTCTAAGCGAAGTTATGGAACAATGTAAAATTGTAATGTCTTTTTCGAATGATATTAAAGAGGGACAACTAGTGAGAATTGATAATGTTTCGCTTTCTCTGGAAAATGAAACAGAACTTCGGACGGTAAAAATGTTCTCTAATGGTTCTTTTAAGGGAATGCGACTTCCTGAAGCGGGCGGCTTAGATGTTAATAATTTATTTAATTCAATGTTTAAGGATTATTCATATAAGTTGAAAGGCGAGATATTGGGAAGCGACGATAAACTCATAATTAAAATACCTTTAACATTTGAAAGTGAATTTGAAAACTTATATAATGTGGATGATCTTTTTATTGGAAATGTAACAATAATTGGAATATACAAAGGAAAAACTAAAATTAAGAACTTAAAGAATTCATTTGAATTTTTTCAAGAATTGGGCCAAATGACAAGTGATGATGTAGATTCAGAAGTGCATAATAGCCAGTACATTCAACCCAATGTCATAAAATTAAAAAGTGAAGATGATGTGGCAGATTATCATTATATAGACTTGCTAGCGATAGTTCAGGTTGTTCAGCCAAATGTAGTTGATGTTATTGACTCTAAAAAGAAAACACGAAAGAAAGTTGAAACATGAGAAAAATATTTTTTTATGATAGAAATCAATTTTTTAACTTAAAGAAACAACAGATGTCATGTGGCGGCGAATTGCTCAGTATGTCTCAATTCCTTTCATCTCAAAAAGTAAATGAACTCGATGAAGATGTGAATTATTATGTTGATTTATCTTCGTTGGTTGGTTTCATAAGAGTAAATGACACACAGACATGGAACTTTGAACAATTGTTTAATAATTTTGGCGAAAATATAACTTTTATATGTGATGAAGTATATGAAGAAGACATAAAATACTTGCTAAGATATGTTTTTGATGAGTTTGTTGATATAGATGTAGAGGCTGAAAATATTTCGTTAGACCAAAGTGAGGATGAACATAAAAAAGTGAAAAAAGTCAGGAAAATAACTGATTTGGATGAAACGGAACTAGAAGCCTTTTTTAACATATTTGATTCCAGGCTTTATGGTCATAATAGATTTAAAGAGGAATTCAAAAGAATCGTTGAATCATTTCGCGTGTTTAATAAAATTGGAGAACATAAAATATTATCTTTGTTTTTAATGGGAGATTCGGGGGTTGGTAAAACAGAGGTGGCTCGCTCCATACATAAAGCATTAGGGAGCAATGCCAAATTGGCAAAAATCAATTTCGGGAATTATAGTAGTCATGATGCGTTAAATAGTTTAATAGGTAGCCCTCTAGGATATATAGGAAGTGATGGCGGAGAGTTAGTCAAAAGAATGTCCGAATCTGATATAGGTCTAATTTTGATTGATGAATTTGAGAAGGCAGATAACGCAGTTTTTAATTATTTTTTAGATGTTTTGGAAAATGGAAAGGTCGTCAATTCTCAAGCAGAAGAATACGATGTAAACGGATATATTATCGTGTTTACTTCGAATATAAGTAAGGAAAATTTTAAAAAGAAAATATCACCTGAGTTGCGTTCAAGGTTTGATTACAAAGGAGTTTTTAATCTCCTTACAGAAGAAGACAAACTGAAATTTATGCATTTCAGAGTTAATCAAATTGTTGATAAATATAAAAAGTTTGTCACAGTTGATATACCTGATAGAATACATGACGACATTGTAAATGAAATTGATGTATCTCAATATAACAATATGCGAGAACTAAACAAAAAGATAAAAGATACTTTTGTAGCCAAAATTAAGAGTTAGGCAAATTAAAATATATTCACTGAGTACAATTTGAGTACAAAAACTTTTGCAAAACAAATCACGGCACGAAAAACTGTGAAATTCAAGAAATATAATCACGATAAATTAAGAAAAAACACCTTGGTTAACTTCCACTAAGTCGAGTGGGAGTAGTTCCCTTTGGTTTAGATGTGCCGAAAAACCCAGTATTTATGTGCCTTTCGGGACTTGGCACTTTTTGAACAACCGCTTTTGCAACACTTTTGCAACACTTTTTTCAAAAACGTGTTTTCGGGCAGATGAAATAGTCCCCATTGGCTTACAACTAAACCTAAAAATCGCATAATTTTTAAGGCTTTTGCCCTGTTTTGGGCAGAAGCCTTTTTTGCATATTTGATAAAATTTTCTCTTTAATATATCATCAAATCAGATAAAAACAGCGAGGTGGTTGCTTTGAAAGAACAGAAATATCATTTATATCTTTCCGATGATGAATACAGACAGACTATTCAGTCCCTTGTTCGCTTGAAGAACAACCTAATTTCACAAGGCAGATCTCGAATACATTATTTTGTTCCAAATGCCATAATAGCCGTTCCTGATCCTCTCTCGATAGTTTTGATAAATGATATGTAATTTGAGAAATGTAATCCGGCTCGACATATGATGAAGCATCCAATAACAGTTTATCAACCGAAGTTCCTAATGCATCAGCTATATTAACCAATGTATCAATTTTTATGTTGATTTTTCCTCTTTCAATTTTTGAAAGATGTTTCTCCGATATGTTAGATAATTCGGCTAATTTTTCTTGGGTAAAACCTCGCTGTTCTCTATAATTACGAATGTTATCACCCAATTTTTCGTAATCCATATTTGTAGTATCACTCCTAACATAATTATACTAGTGCTTTGCTGTTTTTTTAACTGCTCCAATGCTTAATTTAGTAATCACGCAGGATAATACTACCCACATAAATAAAAATAGAGCTACACACATTTATATGGTGTAGCCCTAATAAACTTTTGATTATTATGGAATGTATGGATTTGGATTAAATAAAAGTATAATCAAATCTATCAATATTTTAGCTTAAAAAGTTCATAGTAATAAAAACAAGCTTTTCAATATCTATTGTATAAAAGTTATATATTGTTTACATTACTTTCAATATAATAATTAAATCTTCTATGTCAATCAAGCCGTTACCATCTAAATCGCAATGTTTAAAATCGTTCCAATCAATAGATTTTTCACCCATTCGATAAAATTTTTGGCAATATGTAATATCAAGAAGATCAACTACTCCGTCAGCGTTTACATCACAGCTTGACTTTTTAGTGACATTTGTATTTGCGCTTTCGGCGGTAATCTTAGTTGTAAAGTAAACTGCTTTTCCGTTTTTATCATATCCTGCTGCCGAAACATCAACAAGCCTTATTCCGACCGGCATATCGTTAAGAATTTCTTTGAATTGAACCTCAGCTGCATCGAAAAGCTCATTTTTGGTTAAGCTTCCGCCCGCACCGTTTTGCAGATAGGACAGTGCTATTGTTGCGGTGTTATCATTATTCCACTTAATTCCAAGGGAAGTAAAACCGTTCTTACCGATTAGGCTTTCAAATTGCAAAGCATCGTCCTTTTGAAATGTAAATGATACGGTAGCCACCTTTTTGATATTTCCCAGCTGAAACCTAAAAGGAATTATATTTCCCGTAAGAGTATTTTTCTTTACGCTAACTGCTGCTGTGATCGGAAGTGTTTCAGCTTTCTTTTCATTGACTGTAATATCACAGCTTGCTTTTATTCCGTTTACTGTTTGAACTGTAATCACCGCATTTCCTGCCTTTTTTGCCGTGACTTTTCCGCTTGCTGATATTTGTGCAACATCGGTGTCGGATATGCTCCAAGAGACAGTTCTGTTTGATGCATTTTGGGGCATAATCTCGGCATTCAGTACCGCACTTTCGCCCTCGGTTAAAACAAGTGCGGACTTGTCAAGTGTTACCGATTGCGGATATATCACCTCGGCTGCGGAAAGCGAATAATAATCAGAAATATAAGTATTTCCGGCATAATCAATCAGTGCGATTTTCGCCTGTGTCAGTCCTTTAAATCCGGAGGCGGATAAATCAAAAGTGATTTCCGATGTTGTATCTGCCGATGTGGCATCGGGTTCTATCCATTTGGTAATCGGCTCATTTCCCGTTGCGGTTGCACACACTCCTTGAATAAAGTGATTGTCATGGACGGTTACAATCCACTTTGTCCCCTCAATACGGCTTGAAATTACCTCCGGCGGCACACTGTCAATCACAATCGGAAAAGCTTTTGTTTCTTCGTGTCGTCCGAGTGTTGCCGTTATTTTATAAACATAATTTCCGTCATCGAGAGGAGTGTTCCATACATCAAACGGTGCCCAGCCCTTTGCTGCCATTGGTGTGTAATAGCCTTCAGAGGAATGATAGCTTTTTGAAACATTTGTCGAGCTTTCGCTGTAAACGGTATTTCCGTCAGAGTCATCTACCGAAAAAGTCAGTTTATCGACATTTCTGAGGAGTGAAACGGCGGCGGTCACATTTTTGCCGGTTTCGCTGCCTTTTATCGCAATTTTATTTGCGTTATATTCTGTCGCTCCGTCGACATAGTAATTATGACCGAGAATATATCCGCCGCCATCACTGTTTCTGAACTGTCCGATTTGTGTTTCGCAGATTGAAGCAGGTTCATCATCATAAATATCCGAGTCAAATATGTTAAGCGCTTGCCAATCTCCAAAAAAGCCCATAAACGGATAAGAAAGTGATACTTCGTCATTTTGTATCGGAGTCATCGTCACAAATCCCTCAATATAAATTCCGTTTGGAAATTGAGCTTTGAGATTTGCCTTTCCTTTTTCCGTCAATTCAATTTTGACATTGACCGGAGTTTCTCCGTTTGGATCAACTGTGATTTTTTTCGGAATTGTTACGGAAACCTCATCGTCCGAAAGCTTTCTTGCCTTTTGCGCCATATAAACGACACCGTTTTCCGAAACCGTATCTTCCGTCAAAACGGTTATTGTTGGCTCATATTGAACCGTATCATCGCCAATAGATACTGCTTTGAAATCAAAGCTGAAATTTCCGCTTTCATTATATCCGATTTCTGCTTTCGGTTTTGTATTATCCGAATTTAAAAGAAAAACATCGGTTTTTACCGCATTTTGTAGTTGTACAAGACCCGAACCTTGTTTTCTCGGTGAGTACGGAATACCGTTTTCGTCCCGAACGGGAACTGCCGTACTCATCATCAGTGCATTAAAAAGACTCGTTCTTTGCTCGGCTGTCATATTTATTCCGTCACGATTTTCCGAAATGTATTGTTGCATAACCGCTGCCGCACCTGCCATATGCGGTGACGCCATTGATGTACCGCTCATATTCCCGTAAAGTCCGTTCGGAAGCGTTGAGTAAATATCTCCGCCGGGGGCAGTGATTTCGGGTTTCAATTTTAAGTCGGAAGTAACACCCCAAGAAGAAAAATCACTCATTTTTCCGCTGTAATTATCTTTGAATGTGTCAACATAATCTTCGCTTACTGAAAGTTTTTTATCGGGCTGTCCGCAAAGATATTCACCGTCGGCTTTGCTGATAAATACGCAAGGTATTTTGTTATCGGTGGACATATTTATAAGCGCACCGTCAACATTATCATAAATGATGGCGGCAATCGCACCGGCATTTTTTGCATTACTTTCCTTTTGAGCAAATGTCAGAACTTCCCCGTTTTCTTCACCGGCACGCTGAATCAGAGCAATTTTACCTTTAAGGTTTTTGTCTGAAAAATCTGTTGTAGCACCGATGCCGCAATCGACATATTCAAATGTGCCGGAAAGAGATATAAGCCGGTCGCTTTCTTTTTCTGCTGTGTCATTATAACGAATTTTTCTGCCATTTGAAAGCAGATAGATGGATGTCGTTTCAATATTGTTCATACTCGCAACCGAAAGAGCGGCTTCATAGGTTGATGGTGAGGCTACCACACCGTTATCGGGTTCTGTCGCTTTCGGCAAATCGTTTCCGGCTGCATTCTCATATGTTGAGCTGTATTCGTTTCCGGCTGCACAGTATAAAGCTATTCCTGAATTTTTTACACGATTATAAACTTCACGCATAGATTTATATGCACTTTCGGAAAAGCCTGCCGTTGAGCCAAGGCTCATATTTATAACATCAACGCCGAATTTAACCGAATCGTCAAGCGCTGCCAGAATATCGTCATCATATGCACCGCCGGACGAGTCGCCGAACACCTTCATGATAAACAGCTGTGCGTCCGGTGCGACACCCTCGACCACACCGCCGCTGTTTGCACCGACAATTCCAGCAACGTGCGTTCCGTGCGATTCACCACCGGAAACATTGGTGTCAACATCGGCATAATCATATGCGTATGGGATTTTATCGTTGATATAGACCTTTGAAACATTCAACTTTCCAATCGTCATTTTATTGTTTTTTATAACGCTTTCAATATCCTCTTTGGAATATTTCGGACTGTTCACTGATGAAAATGCCGGGTGCGATAAGTCAAGTCCGGTATCGAGAATTGCTACGGCACTGTTTTTGCCCGTAAAACCCAAATCGCCGACAATATCGCCTCCTATTGCAGATACTCCGCCGCTTGAATATGTGTCTATCGGTTCAGGCAAAGAGTAAAATTCTGCAACAAATGCGTCTTTTACACCGTCGGTTTGTTTGATAGCATCCAAGTCCGCAACATTCGCTTCAACAGCTAAACCGTTCATAATTGTAGAATATTCACGCTTAACAGTAAAATCCATACCGCTTTGAACAAGGCTTTTTTTGACAGACTTGCGATTCTGCTCAAGCTTTTGCTCTATCTCTTTTGCTTCTTTTGATGAAAAAAAATCAGAAACAGTAGAATATGTATTGATTTTTTCACTGTAAGAAAGCAAAGGCGAGTCCTCAAGTTCAATAATAATACGAGTGTTTTTATTCTCATCACTCTTGCTGATACAATTTGACGGCGGAACAAAAATGTCATTAGTTTCGGCAAATACAGCTGAATTTGAAATTATAAAAAACGCCGAAATAAATGCTGAAATCGTGCGTTTGAAAAATTTATTATTCATTTTATTTTATTAAAACCCTTTCGTAAATAATTGGCGTTATTTACGGTTAGTGACGACTAACTACAAATAATATATCACAAATGTTTCGATTTGTAAAGTATCTACAAATATTTTTTTCAGTATTGACAAATTAAATTTGTTGTGATACATTTTATTTTGTTAATTATGGTGTGACGACCGAATAAAAGAGCCGAGAACAGGGTTCTTTTTAAAAATACTACGGTTAGTTAAGACAAACCACAAATGAGGAGTGATGTACGAAATATTTATTTTTTTTACAGGTAAGTTAGTTAAAACTAATCTAATAATCAACTAAAGCAGCGAGGTGATCAAGTGAACTTACGCAAAAAAATAATCGGAGTAATTGTAATTGTGTTGATTGTAATAACAAACATTGCTGTCTTTGCACAGACAGAGAAAAAACCGCAAACCACATTAGCGGTTGAACCAAAACGCACCGAAGCAGGGATAGAGTATAATTTATACTTAGAAAACACGAACTGTTTAAGTACGCTTTTCTTTGAGATGAATTTTGACGGTAAAAATGTCGGAAAAGCAACTCTTGAAAAGAACGAATGCTTTGACATATTGCATACAACTTGGAATACCGACAACAGGATTTCTGTAAAAGGATACCTCGGAAGAACTGGTAATAAAATGGGGTTTTCGTCAAACGAAAGAATTAAGGTTGCGAAAATCGTCATTCCGATTGATGTTTCCTCAACCGGGGAGTTTATTGCGGATATATCAAATGTGATATGTGCCGGAATTACCGAAACAGACGGTACTGCGGTAAAAGGAGAAGTAAAAGTTTACGAAACAAGTATAAAGTATTCCGCAAAAGAGTGCAGCATTTTAGATTTCAGTCAAGATGCGGTTGATATTCTTTCTTCCAAAGCTCAAAATGTCGATGTGATTTTTGTGGCATATGACGAAAACGGCAAATTGGTAAGTTCTCACAAAGAAAATGTTGCATTACAGCAAGGTAAAAATAAACTTGATGTCAGCGGAATTGATTTCACTAATTCCGACTCTATATCAGTTATGGTATGGGATAGTATGATATCAATGTGTCCGCTTGCGGATAAAGCAACGATAAATAAATAGAATGGAGATTATGCGATGAAAAATTTATTCAAAAAAACAATGATAACGATGTGTTCGGCGGTGATGCTGATGGGAATCGGCGCGGTCAGCGCCAATGCTGCCACTACAACGGTCGGAGATTTTACGGTTGACCGCTCAAAATCCGGCTACTCCTCGCCGTATGTGGTAAGCATTTCGGCATATAACGGCGAAGGCGGCAAAATCACTTTGCCGACAACCGCAGAAATCAACGGGAAGGAATATCAGATAACCTCTGTCGGCAATGCATTTGAGGGAAACGAAAGTATTACCGGCGTCACGATTCCGGACGGATATACGGAAATAGGACTCAGTGCGTTCAAGGATTGTACGGGACTGCAAAGCGTTGAAATCCCCGGATCTGTGGATATGATTTCAACAAACGCATTTTCCGGCTGCACAGCACTTAATACCGTAAATTTTGACGATGATACGGCAGCGTCGCTTACGATCAATTTAGGTGCATTTGCAAATTGTACCGCACTCATCTCTATTGAGCTTCCGGCAAGACTCAGCTCGACAAGATACAATTTTCTGTACGGCTGCGATGCATTGACATCAATCACAATGAAAGACGGTGCGCAAAAGTTTGCCACTGTTGATAATGTACTTTACAATGTCAGCGATGATGAGGCGGTAATGGTTGTATATCCCGGCGGAAAACCGGAAACGGAATACACCATTCCGACAGAAGTGAATGGAAAAGCAGTAACTTCCACTGCAATGCACCTTTTCAGAAACAACTCTGTTTTGAAAAAAGTTACCGTTCCGGCAAGCATTACAAGCTTGGGTGGCTACACATTTAACGGAATGAAAGCCATTGAGGAAATTGTCCTTGAGCATGAAACAGCTCCGTCAATCGGCTCGGAAATTTGCACCGAGATGAATACCGGCAGCAAGGTCATTGTGAAAAACGAAGAAGTTGCAAAGATTTTTGAATCCACATCTGCATATACCAAATATTATACACCCGAAAAAACAACTATAACTGTTGCGGGGCAAACTCCTGAAGTCAAGACGGTTTCCACAAGCTTTTCTGTTTCGGCAGAGCCGGAAATAAAGGACGGAAAAGCGGTTTACAGCATTTATTTTGATAACGCCGAAAATGTGAATACGGTTCTTTTAAAGGTGTCATTCGATGCGGCACAGGTTAGTGAAGGTACGGTTACGGTTGCAAATGACAAATTCACAAGCGGAACATCAAACTGGACAGAAGAAAACGGAAAACTTATCTTAAAGGCATATGTCGGAATTACCGGAAATGTTTCGGGATTTTCTTCAGCAGAAAAAACAAAGCTTGCAGAAATTGCCGTTCCTTTAAAAGCCAATGCAAAGGGAAATATCACTGCAAAAATAACCGATGCGAAAGCGGCAGGCGTTGTCGGTGAAGATGAGTCGGCAATGAACGGTACAGTCACAATGGGCACATCATCGGCAAACGTATTTGTTCCGAATTATGATGTAAATAGCAACGGTACGGTCGATATTATTGATATTACCGAGGCGCAAAGATACTATCAGGTAGCATCATCGGATGAAACTTGGGCAAAAGCAAAAGCAATGGATGTAAACGGCGACAACAAGGTTGACATTCAGGACTACATAGACATATTCAATCATTTAAGCGATTTCTAAAAAGGAGTATATATGAAGAATAAAATTTTTAACAGATTATCTTCTCTTGTAGTGATTGCGGCTATGCTGATGGGATTTACCGTCAGCGTATCTGCCGGCAATGACGGACTGATTGGTGCAAATATCAAAGACGGCCAGCTCCTCGGTTATTTCGGAGACGGCGGAGATATAAAAATTCCCGATACCGTCACCATTATTGCGGGAGAGGCATTTTTAAATAACGATAATATCACAAGCGTAACGATTCCAGGCAGCGTACAGGTAATCGGCTACCATGCATTTGACGGCTGTACCGAATTGGAACGGATCATATTTGAAGACCCGACAGACGGAGCTGATTTGATTATCCGACTGGATGCTTTTGCAAATTGCCCGAAGCTTACGGAATGTGAAATTCCCGCAGTGGCAAGCTATGTGACGGCGAATGTATTCAAAGGTTGCAGCAGTATGGAAAAAATAAAGGTACATCCGCAAAACCCGTATTATTTTACGGACGATAATGGCGTTATGTTCGGACCGCGGGTCAATGAGGGTGAGCCGCAGTATGACGATCCGAATTTGACATTGACGGCTTATCCGAGCGGTAGAGAGGGATTATACAGTATTCCCGAAAGCGTTCAAGGAAGAACCGTCGACCGCATTTGGTCAGGGGCATTCAAAAATGCCGAAAAGCTGACGGATATAGAGATTCCCGAAACCGTAAAAATCATCGGAGGCAACGCTTTTGAGCATTCGGGATTAACCGATGTAACAGTACCCGATACGGTAGAGTCGCTGGGTTCCGGGGCGTTTGAAGATTGCACAAAGCTTACGCATATTCAGTTGCCGAAAAATCTGACAAGCATACCGCACAGCATTTTCAAAGGCTGTACAAGCCTTTCGTCAATCGAGTTCCCACAAGCGGCGACCAATATTGAAATGTATGCATTTGCCGATTGCAAATCGCTTACAAATCTAATTCTTCCGGACGGCCTTGTGAATATTACACTGGCGGCATTTGAGGGATGCACCAATCTGCAAAGAGTGGTGATTCCGGCAAGTGTCACGGGATTTCCGAATGATGATACGCTCGGAGCTTATGATATGTTCCCCGACAGTCCGAAAAGCCTTGTTGTATATGTAGAGAAAGGCTCAAACGGAGAGCGATGGGCGGTGAATAATGTTGCCGACTGGGGTTATCAATACAAAATTCTTGACAGTGTATCCAATCTTGACGGTGTTGATTTCGGAAGCTTTTACTTAATCAATCTCGACAAAAAAGTCAGGGTTGAGGGAAAGTTTTCAATTAATTCGCAGCTTGTTGTGAATGAGATAAATTCGGGCAACGAATATGATGCATTTCAGGCAAAATCGGAAAACGGAATTTTGAAAGTATATGAAGTATCCGCAACCCACGAAAGCGATACCTATACAATCAGTGTCGGACTTCCGGACGGCTGCTCCAAAAATGCAAAGCTGTATTATTATGAAAACGGCGAGGCGGTGGAAATTTCATCATCACAAGTAAGCAAGACCTTTACCGTACAGACGGACAGTTTGGGATATTTTGCAGTAATTGATTCTTCAATATCCGGTGGAGAAGATCACGAAGTAACGAAAGTAACGCTGAACAAAACCACCGCAGCTATGAAAAAGGGCGATAAACTACAATTATCGGCAACGGTACTGCCACAAACGGCAACGAATAAATCAATTCGTTGGGAGAGCTCAGACAACACGGTAGCGACCGTTGACAGCAAGGGCGTTATAACCGCCGTTTCGGCAGGTAGTGCAAAAATCACGGCAACGGCAGTGAACGGTGTAAATGCTACTTGCACAATCTCCGTTACGGATTCCGAAACCCCAAAACCGGCAGAGGAAAAAATCGAAACCAAAGTATCGCTTAAAGCGGATAAAGCGGTTTCCGAAAAAGGAAAATCGTATTTCACGCTTGCACTTTCCGAATCGTCAAGGATTGCAAATATTCAAATTACTTTTGAAACATTAACCAATGATGTAACAGTCAGCGGAATTAACGGATTTACCGTTATTGGCGACGCAGAGGACGGCAAAGTGGTTTTGGGTTATCTCAATGCAAACGGCGAACTGTTTTCCTCGGCTCAGTCCGCAGATATTGCAAAAATTACTGTCAACGCCGAAAATGCTACACTGAAAATCACCGATGTCAAGGTATCGGGTTGGGACGCCGATAAAACCGTAAAATACGGCAAAGTGAACGGAATCGACCCATCCGAGGCAACCTTTACGGATGCACTTTCCTATGACGTAAATCAAGACGGAACGATTGATCTTTTGGATATTACCGAAGCACAGCGTTACTATCGTGCAGATAAGAACAGTTCAAACTGGAATGATGCATCAAAATGCGATTTCAACGATGACGGCAGAATCGACATCGAGGATTATATGGAAATTTGGCTGAATTTTACAAAATAATGACGCATGATACAGGGCTGTATTCTACTATAGCCCTGTCATTTAAGTAGGAGGATATTATGAACAAAATAGCAAAAAAGCTGTTTTCGGCTGCTGTGATTGTTTGTTTGAGTATTTCGTCTGTTGCTGCCTATGCGGCACAAATCACGCCCTCAAGCACAAGCATCACGCTCGGTAAAAACGATAAAGAAATTTCGTTTGATATTTTTTTAGAAGCTGACAGTGCATATGCAGGGGCGGAATTTGGTATTAAACCATCACAAAGCGATGTAGAATTTAAATCACTTGTCTTGTCAGATGAATTGCAGAATGAGTCAAAGGTACAGACTATAAAAGACGGATGTCTGTATTTCGGATTTTTTTCAAACACCAACAAATACAGCACCGAAAAAAAGAAAATAGCTACATTAAACTATACTTACAGTGGCAGCGGAATAAGGACAATTTCCTTAGTTGAATCAAAAATAGTAATAGTTGATAAAACAGGTAAAACAAACGGAGATACCTCATCAAGCCCGTTTACCGTTTCAATAACCCGACAAGGAACATCCGGCGGCGGTGGTGGCAGTTCTTCAAGCGGAGGAAGTATAAAGGAACCGGATATAACCATACCCATTCCTGACACGTCAAAAACCTATTCAGACAAAAAATTTGAGGATATAAACGGTCATTGGGCGGAAAACGATATTTACAGCGGCGTAAAGAACGGCTTGTTCGCAGGCATATCGGATACGATTTTCGATCCCGACGGAACTGTTACAAGAGCAATGGCGGTTACCGTTCTCGGTAGGTTTTCAAAAGATAATACAGAGAGTGCAGTATCGGCTTTTACCGATGTTACGGCAGATAAATACTATGCAAACTATGTTTCATGGGGTGCGGAAAACGGTGTTGTAAAAGGTATTTCCGAAACAGAATTTGCCCCCGAAAGTGCAGTTACTCGTGAACAGATGTCGGCAATGATTGTACGCTATCTGAATTACGAAGAGATCCCTTTACCGACCGGCAGCGAGAAAATAAAAGAACATAGCGATTATGAGCAAATTTCTAATTACGCAAAAGAAGATATGGCAATCTGTTATGAAATGGGACTGATAAAGGGGCATGACAGCGGACTTATCGAACCAAACGGAAATTTAACCCGTGCGCAGCTTGCTTCGATTATGGCAAGAATTTCAACTTATTTTAAAAATACAAAATAAAATTTAATAAAACTCTTGACAAAAAGATATAACACTGTTATTATGAATATAACAGTGTTATATTTTGCTTTGCGGAGGACTGAAAATGAATAGAAACGAAAATAATACGCTTGATGATATTCTGTCGGCTGCAAAAGCTGAATTTTCCGAAAAAGGCTTTCAATCGGCATCACTGCGCAGAATCGTAAAAAATGCCGGCGTGACAACGGGTGCATTTTATGGTTATTTTAAGAGCAAAGAAGAATTGTTTGACGCACTTGTCGGCGAGCAATATGACACGCTTATGGGTATGTTTTGTGAAACGCAAAATGCTTTTACAAGGCTTTCACCGAAGGAACAGGCACAGCAAATGGGCGAGCTTTCCGGCGAGGGAATGATAAAAATGATGAATTATTGCTATGCCAATAAAGATGAATTTAAACTTATTCTCTGCTCCTCTGACGGCACAAAATATGAAAATATAATTCACGATATGGCGGAAATCGAAGTTGACGCCACGCATAAGTTTGCAAAAACAATGGAACAGCTCGGCTATCCGAAATACAATGTTGACAAAACACTTGAGCATATATTGGCAAGTGGATTGTTTTCGGCATTTTTTGAAGTGATTATTCACGATATTCCGCACGAAAATGCGGCAGAATATCTTGAGGAGCTCAAAGCGTTCTATACTGCCGGCTGGAAAAAAATTATGGGATTTTAATCCCTATATTTTTTGAATATAGGTTAGGTTAAACTAACCATAAGACAACATAAAACAAATCAATGCAAGGAGGAATTGTTTTGAAAAAACAATCAAATTTATCACGGCTTTTATCTTATGCCGGCGTACACAAGTATTTTACTTATGCCTCGTGGGTGCTGTCCGGCATATCCGCACTGACTGCGCTTGTGCCCTTTTGGTACATTTGGAAAATTATCAACGAGGTATTGGAGGTCTCGCCGAATTTCGGCAGTGCCGCAAATCTTACGCATTACGGCATAATGGCAATGACTTATGCGATTATATCGTATTTAATCTATATCGGCGCATTGCTATGCTCGCACCTTGCGGCATTTCGCATTGCGGCGAATATGCGTATTGACATAACCGAACACATTTCAAAACTGCCCATCGGCTTTGCCGACAGTTTCGGCAGCGGAAAACTGCGCAAAATCATAAACGACTCCACCGCGGCGACAGAAACCTATCTTGCACATCAGCTGCCGGATAAATATGCGGCAATGGCGACACCTGTCGGACTGCTTGCACTGCTGCTTGTTTTCGATTGGCGGCTCGGACTTTTGAGCTTGGTGCCTGTTGCCGTTGGATTTGCGGTTATGTCCGCAATGACCGGAAAACGAATGGAAGAAAAAATGCGGCAGTACAGCAATGCACTTGCGGCAATGTCTAATGAGGCTGTTGAATATGTCAGGGGAATACCTGTTGTGAAAACATTCGGGCAGTCGGTGTTTTCTTTCAAAAAATTCAAAGCTACGATTGACGAATACAAGAAGTGGGTGCTTGCATACACAAAAGATATGCGGCCGCCGATGATGCTTTACACGGCGGCGATAAACGGTGTATTTGCGTTTTTAATACTCGGTGCGTTTTGGTTTACAAACGGCACGGTTACAAGTGAATTTTTCGTAAACCTCTTGTTTTACATAATCATAACGCCAGTTATCTCGGTCACGCTCACTAAAATTATGTATATGAGCGAGGAGGGTATGGTTATCGGCGACGCTATCGAAAGAATTGACAGTGTGCTTAATGCCGAGCCTATGAGCGTCGGAAACAATCCGCAAAATCCTAAAAGTACATCTATTGAACTTGAAAATATTCATTTCAGCTATGACGGCAAAAAAGAAGCTGTTTCAGGTATATCGCTGAAAATAAAAGGCGGACAGACGGTTGCATTTGTCGGTCCGTCCGGCGGCGGAAAATCAACGCTTGCAAGCCTTATTTCAAGATTTTTTGATGTAAATTCGGGAAGTATCAAAATAGGCGGCGTTGATGTTCGTGATATTCCCAAGGACGAACTTATGAACACGGTTTCATTTGTGTTCCAAAACAGCAAGCTCATCAAAGCGTCCATTCTCGATAATGTTAAAATGGGCAAGCCCAATGCCACCGATGAAGAAGTTTTAAATGCGCTTAAATCGGCGCAGTGTATGGATATTATCGAAAAATTCCCAGACGGCGTCAATACCGTTATCGGAAGTCGAGGCATTTATCTTTCCGGCGGTGAAATGCAGAGAATTGCCATTGCCCGTGCGGTGCTGAAAAACGCTCCGATTATCATTTTGGACGAGGCGACCGCCTTTGCGGATCCCGATAATGAGGTAAAAGTACAGACGGCTTTTGCAAAGCTTTCCGAGGGTAAAACGGTTATTATGATTGCACACAGGCTTTCAACCGTTCGGAATGCGGATTGCATTTATGTAATTGCCGACGGAAAGATTGCGGAATACGGAAACAGAGCGGAACTCATAGAAAAGAAAGGTATGTTCTATAAAATGCAAAATGACTATCAATCATCCGTTAGCTGGAAAGTATCAAACGAAACGGAGGAATCGAGAAATGATTAAGCTTATACAAAAAGCCACGGCATCGTCAAAAGACGGTGCGGTAGGGTTAATAAAAGGCATTATCGCCTGCGCCTTTCAGAATATGGCATTTATGCTGCCGACAGGACTTTTATATTATTTGGTCAAAGATTTACTCGGCGGCGACATGGGCGGAAAAGCAGTTTTTTACACAGTCGGCTGCGTTATATGCTTTGCGCTTATATTAATTACAACTTGGTTTCAGTATAACAATACATTTTTTACGACATACGAGGAAAGCGGAAAACGTAGATTAAGCTTAGCCGAAAGGCTCAGAAAGCTCCCTCTTTCGTTTTTCGGCAAAAAAGACCTTGCCGACCTCACAAGTACGATTATGGCAGACTGCGAAGTTTTAGAAAAGGACTGCTCGCACTACATACCGGCGCTGTTCGGCTCGGTGATTTCCACGATAGTTATTGCACTCGGTTTGTTTGCGTTTGACAAGGCAATGGCGCTTGCGGCACTGTGGGTAATTCCCGTATCGGTGCTGATTATTGTGCTAAGTTACAAGGTTCAGGACAGATCGCAGCAAAGGAATATGTCGGTCAAAATGGCTTGTGCAGACGGAATACAGGAATACATAGAAACATTGCGTGACCTCAAGGCAAACAATGCGGAAAGCAGTTACCTTAAAGGTTTAAGAAGTAAAATTCGTTCCGTTGAAAAAGGGGCTTTCAAAACGGAAATAACCACCGCCGTTTTCGTAACCTCTGCCGGAATGGTATTAAAGTTCGGCATCGCAACCGTTGCGCTTGTCGGTACGTCACGGCTTGTCAGCGGAAAAATAGATGTTTTAACGCTGTTTATGTTTTTGCTCGTTGCCTCCCGTCTTTACGACCCGATGCAGGCGGCACTTCAAAATCTTGCGGCGGTGATTGCGATGCGGACAAATGTTGCTCGAATGAACGAAATCTTAGATCACGAAATTCAGCAGGGCAGCGACACTCTCACAAATAAAGGCAGCGACATTACATTCGACCATGTGGGCTTTGCCTACAAGAGCGGAGAAACGGTACTTAGTGATGTGTCGTTCACCGCAAGACAGGGCGAGGTTACGGCGCTTGTCGGTCCGTCCGGCGGCGGAAAGACAACCGTTTCACGGCTTGCGGTCAGATTTTGGGATAATCAAAAGGGCAAAATTACTGTCGGCGATATGGATATTTCAAAAGTCGATCCCGAAAAGCTGATGACGCTTTATTCTATCGTTTTTCAAGATGTAACGCTTTTTAATAACACCATTATGGAAAATATCCGACTCGGCAGAAAAGGCGCAACCGATGAGGAGGTTTTGGCGGCGGCACACCTTGCGAATTGTGATGAATTTGCCGAAAAGCTCCCCGATAAATGGAATACCAATATCGGCGAAAACGGCTGCGAATTGTCAGGCGGCGAAAGACAGCGGATTTCAATCGCCAGAGCATTTTTGAAAGACGCACCGATTATACTTTTGGACGAGGCAACGGCAAGTCTTGACGTAGAAAACGAAACTGCTATACAGACGGCTCTTTCAAGACTTATCAGGAATAAAACGGTTCTTGTCATTGCGCACAGAATGAGAACAGTTGCCGGAGCCGATAAAATAGTTGTATTATCGGACGGTGTTGTTGCCGAGCAAGGCACACCGGAGAAACTTTTAAATAAAAACGGAATATTTAAGAGAATGGCTGATTTACAGCTTCAAGGACAGAATTGGACGGTGAGATAATGTCATTTTTTGAAAACACTCGTAAACCTGTGGGATTCGGCGGGAAAGTTATGACCGCAATGATGAATATAGGGCACAAACCTGTGGCACATTGGGGACTCCAATTTTTGAAAGTTTCGTCAAATGCCAAGATATTGGACTGTGGCTGCGGCGGTGGAGCGAACATTAAAAAGCTTCTTAAGAAATATCCGCATAGCATTGTAAATGGTATTGACTATTCTATTGTCAGTGTGGAAAAATCTAAAAAAGTCAATAATAAGGCTGTTGCAGAAGGACGCTGCACGGTTCTGAAAGGTAATGTGATGAATATGCCGTATTCGGCAACTTGTTTCGATGCTGTTACGGCTTTTGAAACCATCTATTTTTGGCAGGATTTGCCGAAATGCTTTTGTGAGATCTATCGGGTACTGAAACCCGGCGGAACATTTCTAATATGTAATGAGGTTAGCGGTGATGAGGCTAAAGATGAGAAATGGACAAAAATCATTGAGGGAATGACCATATATAAAGATACAGAATTGAAAATATATCTCGGACAGGCAATGTTTCGCAATATTCAGATTCGGAAAAAGAATAATTGGTTGTGCGTTACGGCGGAAAAGTGAGGGATATTATGTCAAAAAAAGCAACGGAATTTCAGCGTGTGGCAATGAGCCGGATTTACCGCGGAAAAGAAATATTTAATCCGCTTAACACCGGGTGGATTGATGAAAATGTCGCTTGCGTAAGAGAGTGGGTTGCAAATATATTTTTCCATCGCAGGGGTGAAACAACAATTATGATTGACGCAGGCTACAACTATGACAGGCTTGCGGAGAAAATGGGCTGGCTTGGGATTGACGCAAAATCAATACGGCATATTCTTATAACGCATCAGGACACCGACCACGTTGGGGCGGTTGAGGCAGACGGCTTGGGATTGTTCAAAAAGGCAAAACTTTATATCGGAGAAATCGAAAATCGTTATCTTACGGGCGAGGTTCGCCGAAGGGTTATGCACCGCCTATATAAGTTGCCGCAGGTGACGATAAATAACAAAAAGCAACTGTTAAAGGACGGCGAAACCTTTAAAATAGGCGATATTAAAATCCACGCATTTCTTGTTCCGGGTCATACATGGGGACATATGGTATATATGATTGATGATAAATATCTGTTTACCGGAGATACGATTTGGTTTGGTGCAGACGGCGGTTACAGCTTTATTTCAGCACTTGCGGAAAGCAATAAGCTGGCGGTGAGATCGCTCGGGATTCTTGAGCAAAAACTGAAGAAAATGTGTGTTAAGCCGCTGTTTATTACGGGACATACAGGTTTTACCGACAACTTTGAATTTGCATTTGCACATAAGGAAAAGCTGTGTTCACCGTTTAAAAAGAAAGTTCATGATCCGTCGGCACCGTACGATGCCTATGATGAGTCTGATGATACGGAGGAAAATGCAAAAAACGGATTTTTAAAGGCAGCAGGGAAATAAGAGGACTGAAATAACGGAGGCAAGCTATGTTTTGGGATAATGTTGCGTGTGTATATGACGTTTTTGCAAATGTTATCAACCGAAAAACAAATGAGGAGCTTTGCTCTGTGGTGAAAAATCTGATTCTGCCCGAATATGAGGTTTTGGAATGTGCCTGCGGCACCGGATTACTCACAAAAGAAACAGCACAGCGGTGCAAAAGCCTTGTTGCAACGGATTTTTCCGAAAAAATGTTGGAGCGAGCAAAGAAAAAGTGCCGTAAATATGCCAACGTACATTTTGAAAAAGCGGACATCATGCACCTTGATTATCCCGATCATAGTTTTGATGCAGTAGTTGCTGCAAATGTGATTCACTTGCTGGACGAACCGTACAAGGCTCTGCACGAGCTTGAACGGGTATGCCGCCCGGGCGGAAAAATCATTATTCCGACATATATGAACCGTACTGAAAATGGCAAGATCAATGGTGCTTCAAAGGCAATCGAAAAAGCCGGAGCTGACTTTAAGAGAAAATTCACTCCGGAGACATACAGAGATTTTTTTGCTGCTGCGGGATATGCAGAAGCAAGCTATACTTTATGTGAAGGACGGATTCCTTGTGCGGCGGTGTTGATAAAAAAAAGAGCGTTACTATGAAATATAAAATTGAAAAGAACACTGTACAGGAAACGCTTATTATTCCGCTTTATGCACGGAAAATGTGTTCCGAACTGTATCCCACATTGTATTATGATGAAACAGCGTCCGAACTGATTGATAAAATTGATTATGACTTTTCGGATGTTGCGGAAAAATCAAAGAGCCTTATGCAAAGATTTGGATTTTTAGAGGTTGCGATGCGCCCAAACGACCTTGCGTGGGAGATTCGGGATTATTTAAACGCACACCCGAACGCTGCAGTTGTAAACTTAGGCTGCGGACTTGATAACACCGGGCGCTGCTGTGATAACGGAAAATGCAAAATCTACAACCTTGATTTCCCTGATGTTATAACGGTGCGAAATAAGCTGCTGACTGCCGGCGAGCGTGAGAAGAATATAGCGTGTGATATAAACGATATAAGCTGGTTTGAAGAAATAGACGCATCGGACGGAGTTGTATTTTTTGCCTCGGGCGTATTTTATTATTTTCGCACCGAACAGGTTAAAAGGCTTGTTCGGGCTATGTCAAATATGTTTGGCGGCGGCAGAATGGTGTTTGACGCCGCCGGGAAAACTGCTGTAAAGATGATTGCAAAGACCTGGCTTAAGGAATCAAAGATAAAAGACGTCGGCGCTTACTTTTCCGTTTCGAACGCAAAGAAAGAGCTTTCCTTATGGAGCAGAGATATGAGCATTTCAAGCAGAGGGTATATGCTCGGTTACGGCGACCTAAAAAATGCGCCTGTCGGCAGATTTTTTAGGTTTCTGGCAAATGTCGGCGATAATGTTATGAAGATGCAGATTGTGCGTCTTGATTTCGGAGGTGCAAAATGAAATATATAGGAATACCGCTCGGAATGTGGGTGCTGTTTGAAAAATCGTTCAGAAAAAATCTTGTTTCCGAATTCGGATATAATAAAATCACAGCCAAACAAATATCGAAAAACGCAAAAAGCAGATACAAAAGCATTATCCGTAATCTGCCCGAATTTGAAAAGGGAGATCAGTTTAAAACAAACATTGTCGGCTGTGCAATGCTGGGTGCTTTTGTACTCTCTATGCCCAAAAGACCGAGCGTTGACGAACTTACTGAATACTATTCAAAAGCGATGATGACAAGGTTTATGAGGTGGCTCTGCCGCCAAAGCGGAAAGAAAAAATTCACCGCCAAAGACATTGCAGAAATGAAAAAAACTGCCGAATTAAAAGCTGCCGACCGCAACCCGTACTCGTGGAATATGGATTTTTATGAATATTCGGACGGCAGCGGCTATGAGGGGCGATTTACAAAGTGCGGAATTTGCGTGCTGATGAAAGAGCTTGGACTGTTCGATTTGACGCCTGCAATGTGCCGCTTGGATTATACGATGAGCGAGGCAGGCGGAGCCACGAATTTTGTGCGCCGATATACCATTGCGTCCGGCGGCTCGTATTGCGATTGCGGCTATAAAAAGAAGATTTAACGGTTGTTCGTAAATCGAATTTAAAAGGAACTGTAAATAATGCCGTTTTTATTGCATTGTTGTATCTAAAACATTAACAACTTTAACATCCTTGCGATCGGCATAATCTATTGTGTTCTTTGTCCCACTTGGCTGACCGTTTCAAACGGCAATTACAAGGCTTGAACGGTCAACCATCCATTCATTGCGTTTTTGATAGCAAGCTCTATAATAGTGATCGCTGATTATGGTTACATAATCGGCATTTTTTAATATGCGGTTATACCGCCGTTCTTCAAAGAATCCACGCCGTTTCTCAAAGTCGGGGTGCGGTATGGCACAGATGAGGCGCAGAGCGTCATTCCGCTTTTTCTTTTCAAGCACAATTTCAACCGCCCATATATCCGTACCTTTTGCCATACCCGTTATAAAAGTTACATATCCGTCCGCTATTGCATTGTCAATAGCCTTTTCCAAAAGATGTTTTACCTCATTTTCGGAAAGGCTTAATTTTTCCGGGCGATGTCCCGTAAAGCAGCACCTGTGTAATCGTTTTTCATTTTCCATAATAAATATTCCTTCTTCCGTTGAAAATTCAATGCAATTAAACTATTTTTCAAATTCTTTATTTAATATCTCATACAACTTTTCGGGGCTTTGTATAAGTTCGCTGATATGATAGTATGAATGTTCTACATCATCCCAGTAAAAAATCATATAACCGTGTTTAAGCAGAATAATCTCAATGTCGGGATTATTACGAATATCATTTTTGAAATACGATAAAACCTCGATATATTCCACAGAAAACTCCTTTCTCCGTCAAATGTTTAATTACAACGATTTTTGGACAAAATAAAAAATCGTAAAACTGATAGTTAAACGATTTACACTTCATATTATTTGAATTTTCAGGCATTTTATGAATATTTGACGGCTTATCAAGACGGATTATACATTTTTCCGAGCCGATCCATTTCTTTCGCCTTATGTTCCGGCAGAGAGTGAGCGTATATGTTCAGCGTTACTGTCGGCGAAGCGTGTCCGAGTATTTCGGACAGAGTTTTTATATCCATTCCGATTTCCAAAGCTCTTGTGGCAAAAGTATGCCGAGTTGTATGAAACTTTACATCACGAATGCCGAGTTCCTTCAAAATCGCCTTATATCGCCGTGCATAAACAGTCGGCTCAATAAACTTTCCCTTGCGGTTAATTAAAAAACCACCTCCGTGTTCAATCGCTTTGAGCTTTGCGGTTAAGATAATCCATTATTACCTCCGTATAAATGCAGAAAATCACGCAAGAAAGGGATTGCGTGACTCTCACATTCATTAGAATTTGCTGTTTTGATTTTGCCAAGTTGATTTATCGGCAATAGTCTCCATTACATCCCAATGTTCTGCAATTTTGCCGTTTTCAATTCTCCACAAATCATAATAAGATGTAGGTGCTCCGCCGAAATATCCCTCGCTGACTGCAAGCACATAATTGCCCTGTGCAAGCACCTGATGAACAGTAGTATAAATCATCTGGATGCCCTGTTTGCCGAGTGATTCAAGTGCTGCACCAAGTCCTGAAAGCCCGTCTGCAACACCTGTGTTATGCTGAATGTAAGTATCGCCATCAAAGTAATCAGGCGTTTTTTCGGGACGATTGTCTTGCATTACATCATAAAGGAAGTTTTTTATGAGCCCACGGTTTGACTCTGTCTTATCAAGGTCGTTGATTTCCATAGTGCCGTCTGTTTGTGTGTGACCTGACGGGTTCGGCTCTGCCTTGTTTGCAAGGTTGTCCTAGTGTTCTGCAATCTTGCCGTTTTCGTCGAAGCGGAAAATGTCAAAGGCAACCTGCTCGCCCACACCTGCAAAGTTATAAACTGTCTGCAAGAACACCTTGTCGCCGTCCTCGAAAGCACGAATGTTGTTTACAGTTGTTTTTACGGGAGCTGAAGCAAGGTAGGAAACAGAGCCTACAAAAGCATCCCTGCCTGTGCCGTATGCGAGATTGTGCTGAATGTAATTTTCTGCAAGAAGCTCGGAAGCCTTTTCTGTATCGCCTGTGGCAAAAGTGTTAATAAGTGCAATAGCTTTTTCTGTATTTGTCATTGTGATTACCTCTTTCTTGTCGTTTTGGTTATTACCAAAGATTTTCTTAAAAATATTCATTTTGGATTTCTCCTTGTCTGTACTTTGAGTTACGAAACGGCCGTTCTTCGTAGCTCTTGTCACTATTATATCTGCGTCGGTATCGCTTGTAAAGTAAGCGCAATATTGTGCCGTAGTTACCTGAAAGATACTATCGGGCGGTTACTGAATTGAAACTAATGCGTAAACACAATGGTTTTCGGAATTTTAAACGCTGAAAAATTTTTTAAGATTTTTTTGCTTTATGATGTACTTGACGGCAAATAGGGCGGTATGGTACAATTAAATTGTAAATAACGATTAGATATTATGGCGGAGGTAGCATATGAAAGAGAAAACAAAAGAGCTTCCGGCTTGTCCTGTGGAAACCACCTTGACATTGATTGGCGACAAATGGAAGGTTTTGATATTAAGGGATTTAATGCCCGGAACAAAGCGTTTTGGCGAGTTGAAAAAATCCATCGGTACGGTATCGCAAAAGGTGTTGACTGCACAGCTTCGTGATATGGAAGCGAACAGACTTGTGCACAGAGAGGTATATGCCGAAGTTCCGCCAAGAGTGGAATATTCTTTGACGGAATTAGGTTAAAGCCTCAAACCTATACTTGACGCTATGTGGAATTGGGGCGAGGACTACAAAAACAGCGTAACAGGAAATTAAAACTTTTGTGTGACAACATAATGACAACAGGAATTATGATATACGGTAATTCTTGAATAATTCTTATAACTTGTGCCAAACGGTATATATAAAATCGTTTAAGTCACAGTTGTCAGGAGCGAGTTGGAGTAATATTGTGAAAATTATGATAGGTGATAAAAAATAAGGAGTTTTGAAATGACTATTTTGGATAATACTATAAAAGCATTAAAAAACCTTGGAGGAAAAGCGTCATATTCGGACATATATGCAGAATATGAAAAGGTGTTGGTAATACAATAACTAAAAAACCAACAAGCTGGAATAAGAGCTTGTATTGAACGAAATTCTTCTGATTCTGAGGTGTTTAAAGGCAATGATGTATTTTATTCTGTTTATGGAAAGGGGAAAGGATACTGGGGATTGAGATAATCTTATAACATTAACAAGTCTAATTGTTATAATATAATATAGACATCCTGTTAATTTCATTAAATAAAAAAACAAAGATAACGTATAAAAATGGAAATAATAAAAAACACTTCAAAATCATTTTACTGCGGTTTTGGAGTGTTTTTTTATTCTGTTACAGTTTATTGTAGAAATGTATTTAAAACATATTGAAAAAAATGTTGTTATATGTTAAAATAAATTGTTAAAAGAAATGGAGGGAGAACATGAAAAAAGTTTTATATATTTTAATCGCAGCGATCTCGATAATGGCATTTTCGGGGTGCGGGATGAAAAACACGGTACAGATCGGTACGGGTGATGTGAACGGTACATATTATGCTTACGGTACGGAGTTAGCGGAAATATTAAACAACAACAGTGATGTTTATTTTAAAGTACGAAAAACAGCCGGTTCGGCGGCAAATTTACGCTTAATATCTCAAGAATATGTTGACATTGCATTTGTACAAAGTGATGTTATGAAAGACGCATACAACGGAACAGGATATTTTGACAAGGAATACAAAGGTTATTCGGCTATTGCCGGGTTATATACAGAGGCGATACAAGTGGCAGTGCCGAAAGATTCGGATATAAATTCAATAAGCGATTTATACGGAAAAAGTGTATCGCTTGGAGAAAAAAAATCGGGTGTATTACAAAATTCAAAACAAATATTATCGGCATACGGTTTAAATGAAAGTATGGTTGACGCTAAGTATTTATCATACACTGACGCAGCAAAAGCGATGAAAAACGGAAATCTTGACGCATTTTTCTGTACAGCCGGAACACCGACTCGTGCAATAACAGAAATTTCAGACGATATAAAGCTTATCCCTATTGACGGAACTGCTGCGGACAGACTTACAGAGCAATACAACGGATATGTAAAACATACAATAAAAGCAAACACATATGACGGACAAACAGAAGATATTGAGACACTCGGTGTGAAAATGGTACTGATTGCGAGTGACAAGATGTCAGACGACAGAGTAAAGTCAATCACAAAAAACATCTTCGGCAACAGCAACAAGTTTGGTTTTGCCAAAGATGATACATTTGATATGAACTTTGCAACAGAAAATGTTACTATACCGTTCCACAAAGGTGCAAGCGAATATTATGCGGAAAATGGAGTAAATGTTGCAACAGAATAAATAAAAAGGGGAAATGCAAAACATGAATCAGATTTCTTTAGATATGTACCAAACGCTCGGTATGGCGGTTGCAGTATTGTTTTTGGGAGCGTTTTTGAAAAAACGGATAAAATTCCTTGAAACATTTTGTATTCCGTCACCGGTTGTCGGAGGGTTGATATTTGCGATTGTTTCGTGCATACTGTATGCGACAGGAATTTTGGAAATATCATTTGACGAAACACTTAAAAATGTATGTATGGTAATATTTTTCACGTCGGTAGGATTTCAAGCTAACTTGAAAGTATTAAAAAGCGGCGGACTAAGCCTTGTGGTATTTTTAGTTTGCGTAATAGTGCTTATTATAAGCCAAAACCTTGTTTCGGTGGGATTGGCAAAGTTGGTCGGGGTAAGTCCGCTTATAGGACTTAGCACAGGCTCAATACCTATGGTCGGCGGACACGGTACAGCCGGAGCATTCGGACCTGTACTTGAGGACTTAGGAATCTCGGGTGCGTCAACACTTTGTACAGCGGCGGCAACATTCGGATTGGTAGCCGGCTCACTTATGGGCGGCCCTATTGGCAGACGACTTATATTAAAGCACGACCTTTTAAAAACTGCCGTTATGGAAGATGACGCAACACTTGTTGAGGATGAAAAGAAACACAAGAGAAGTGTAAGTATGTATGCACCTGCAACATATCAAATTGCCATAGCAATGGGACTGGGAACGATTGTTTCGTGGGCACTGAGCAAAACAGGAATGACCTTTCCAATATACATAGGTGCAATGATAGTTGCGGCGGCAATGCGAAACATAAGCGAACACACAAACCTCTTCACCGTAAATATGGGTGAAATAAATGATATAGGTGGTATATGTCTTTCATTGTTCTTGGGCATAGCAATGATTACATTGAAATTATGGCAACTTGCATCATTGGCACTTCCGCTATTGATACTTCTTGCAGGACAAGTTGCGTTGATGTTTGTATTTACGTATTTCGTTCTATTTAACGTAATGGGCAGAAATTATGACGCGGCAGTGCTTGCGGCAGGTACTTGCGGTTTCGGAATGGGTGCAACACCTAATGCAATGGCAAATATGCAGGCACTTACAGAAAAATATGTGCCGTCAGTAAAGGCATACTTGCTTGTACCGATTATAGGCAGTATGTTTGCAGACTTTTTAAATAGTTTAACAATAACTTTCTTTATAAATTTGTTCTAAGAGTGATATGGAGGGATTTATTATGAAAAAGAAACCATTTATAACAGTTGAAACAGAAAATCTTGCAGTACCGGAAGTTCACATCGACAAAGAAGATGTAGAAGAAACAACCGATACGGACGATACAGAAACCATTACATATGACAACGTGGCAGTGCCGGAAATACATATAAAGCGTAAAAATAAATAGTAGATTTTCACATTTTACTTATAAAATGAATAGAAAACCATAAAAAGCATATTATAAATTCATACAGAAAAAAACTTTACGGAGGATATAAGTATGAAGAAAGTAATATGCTTTTTTATTTGCGTATGTTTTATGATGCAGAGTGTTGTTGTATTTGCCGAAGGCAATACCGATTTAGGACTTAATGCAAAATCAGCAATACTTATGGAGGAATCGACAGGTAATATACTTTACGAAAGCAATCCCGACGAGAGATTACCTATTGCAAGCGTTACAAAAGTTATGACTATGCTCCTTATAATGGAGGCTGTTGACAGTGGAAAGATAAGCCTTGACGATATGGTCACTGTAAGTGAAAATGCAATGAGTTACGGCGGAAGTACAATGTTTTTGGAAACAGGAGAACAACTTACTGTAAATGATATGCTGAAAGGTATTGCGGTTGCAAGTGCGAATGACGGTTGTGTGGCAATGGCAGAACATCTTGCAGGCAGTGAAAGTGCGTTTGTGGATATGATGAATGAAAAGGCGAAGGAACTTGGTATGGAAAATACTCATTTTATGAACACAAACGGACTTGATGAAGATGACCATTATTCAAGTGCAAGAGATGTTGCGATAATGTCAAGGGAATTGATGAAACATGAAACGATTTTCAATTACACGTCAATATGGATGGACACACTTCGCGGCGGAAAGTTCCAGCTTGCGAACACAAATAAATTGATACGTTTTTATGACGGTGCAAACGGACTGAAAACTGGCTCAACATCAAAGGCACTATGTTGTTTGAGTGCAGCGGCAAAAAGAAATGATATGCAGCTTATAGCCGTTGTACTCGGTGCACCGACTTCGGCAGAAAGATTTGCGTCAGCAAAATCACTTCTTGATTACGGATTTGCAAATTATGCGGTAAACACACAAATAACCGCCGGAGATGAAGTGCAGAAAATAGCGGTTGAAAAGGGCGTAGACAAAGAAGTGGGCGTTGTTGCAGGTGACAGTTGCTCAACGCTTGTGAAAAAAGGACAAGAGGACAATATTACCAAGGAAATAAAAATAGACGAAACGATTACCGCACCGATAGAGGCAGGACAAAAAATAGGAACTATGACAATAAGCCGTGATGGTGAAGTTATAGCGGATATTGATTTGAATGCGTCGTCGGCAGTTGAGAAAAAGGGAATAGGACTTATAATAAAAGACTTTTTCGCAACTATTTTCTTCGGAAGCAATAACGATATAGAAGAAAACAGCGAGATTTAAAAAAATATAATAAAATTGTTGACAAAATAATTTATGTATGGTAGTATATATATGGTTAGTGAAAACTAACCATATATTTTTAATCTGCCGTTAGTTTATGCTAACTAAGAATAAGAGGTGTGTTAAGTGAGTATTGTAATAGTAGGCGGTCACGACAGAATGCACTGCCGATATAAAGAAATATGCAAAAAATTCGGATGCAAATGTAAAGTGTTTACGCAATGTCCTGCGGATTTTAAAAATCAGATAGGCAATCCGGATATAGTTATTGTGTTCACAGGAACGGTAGCACATAAAATGGTAAGAGTTGCGTCAGGTCAGGCTGAAAAGTCGGGTGCAATTATAAAGCATTGTAATTCATCAAGTGCTTGTGCATTGAATGATGCACTTACAGAATGTTTCTGCAAAGCAGTATAAATATTTTTAATACTGGGTTAGTCTGAGCTAATCAGAAAAAGGAGAAAATTTATGCCGACAGAGTATATTTTAGCGTATCATTGTGCACCGGCATTTGCGGGTATAAAACCGTCTAATATAGCCTCGTGCAGTAAGAGTGACAATCCGAATATAGCGTGTCAAGTCAAAACTCTTAATGAACAGCTTAATAAAAATGATATTTACATAGATGTTTTGTGCGAATGTGGTGAACGTGTGCTTGTTATGGTATATCGAAAGCAGAAACTGTGTGAATATCTGCAAAGAGAGGATATAAAATCGTTTTTGTGCGATAACGGTTATCCGAAAGAGTTTTCATTAACAAAATATTTGGCAATACTAAAGTCAAGGATATATGCACAAAGATTGATGAATAAGGAATTTCCGCACGAAATCGGAGCATTTCTCGGTTATCCTTTGCATGATATATACGGTTTTATAAATCATAAACATCAAGGCTGTCTTTTGACAGGCGAATGGAAAGTTTATGAGAACACAGAGCAAGCTGAAAAACTATTCTGTCGATATAATAAATGCCGCAGGGCGGTAATTAAAAGAATTAACGAGGGCAGAACTCTCAAAGATTTATTCTGTATAGCATAACTGCAAGGGCAGTTTGTTAATAATTATTTTTTCAGGAGGTTCATACAAATGAGCAAAACAGCAATTATTTATTGGAGTGGTACAGGTAATACCGAGGCAATGGCAAATGCAATATTTGACGGCGCAAAAGAGGTTAATGCAGATACAAAACTATTTTCAGTTGACCAGATAACAGCTGACGAGGCAAAGGATTATAATAACTTGATTTTGGGTTGCCCTGCAATGGGTGCAGAGGAACTTGAAGAGGGTGAATTTGAACCGTTTTTCGCAGAACTTGAGGTTAATCTTTCGGGTAAAAATGTAGCATTGTTCGGCTCATACGGTTGGGGCGACGGTGAATGGATGCGTGAATGGGAAAAGAGAGTTACTGACGCAGGCGCAAAGCTTGCCAATGAAAGCGTAATCGTAAATGATTCGCCTGATGAGGACGCTGTAACGGCGTGCAACGGTTTAGGTAAAATTGTAGCAACGCTATAATTAAATAGACTTCCCTAAGAGAAAAAATCTGAGTAGGTCATATTGGCTTGCTCAGATTTTTTTTGCAAATAAATGCTTGTATTTTTATAGTATTTATAATATAATATAATCTAATATAATATAATAAAAAGTGCAGGTGAAGAAAATGAAATATTACATAGGAATAGATTTAGGCGGTACAAATATTGCCAGCGGATTGGTTGATGAAAACGGCAAAATATTGAAAAAAATATCAGTACCGACAGAAGTTGAGAGAGGGGAAAATGCGATAATAGATAATATCGTCGATTTGTGCGGGAAAATTTGTGATGAAAGCAATATCAAGCTGTCGCAAGTTGAAAAAATAGGAATAGGAGTACCGGGAACGGTCGATTCCGAAAACGGAATGATTATGTTTGCGTGCAATCTTAATTTTAATAAAGTAAGTATAAAGCCGATTGAAGAAAAGTGCGGTGTATCGGTTAAAATATTGAATGACGCGGATGCGGCGGCATACGGTGAATATGTTGCGTCGGGAAGTAAGGCGGATAGCTTTATTTGTATAACTCTCGGAACGGGAATAGGCTCCGGGATTATAATAAACGGCAAGATATATAACGGTTTTAACGGTGCAGGCGGTGAAATCGGTCATACTACGTTGATAAAAGACGGTGTACAATGCTCGTGCGGTCGAAAAGGGTGTTGGGAAAAATATGCGTCAGCTACCGCACTTGTTGCACAGACAAAAGCTGCGATAAAAAATAATCCCGAAAGCATAATGTCAAAAGAAACAGTTATAAACGGACAAACGGCTTTTCGTGCGGCTGATAAAGGCGATGAAACCGCATTAAAGGTTGTAGAAAAATATATTGAATACGTTGCAGAGGGATTGATAAATGTAATTAATATATTCCAACCGAAAAAGGTTGTAATCGGCGGCGGTATCAGCCGAGAGGGTGAGCCATTTATAAGCAGAGTAAGAGAATTTGTTTATAAGTATGATTATAATAAATACCTTGATAAAACCGAAATAACCGCGGCAGAATTGTTTAACGATGCAGGTATCGTCGGTGCAGCATTATATTAATTAAATATAGGTAGAAGAAAATGAAAAAATTATTTACCCTACTAACAACGGCAGCTATGCTATGCAATATGTTTGCGGTTACGTCTTTTGCGGAGAAAAGTGACAAACCGACAAGCAATACAGCAATAACTGCAGTCAAAACAGCACAATGGCGAGCGACCAAAAGCGACAGTACAACGTATGATTTGCGTATTCACGGTTGGTCAGGATGGGGAACGGCGGCATATATGGGTTTTGAATTGCCTGAAAATTTCAATGCGGAAAATGTAGGCAAGGCAGAACTTGTACTCGATACAACTTCTGTCACAAATTCGGGAACGGCATACTTATATGAGGCTGATTATTCGGCTTTTGAAAACGGTATGCAATACACTGTTGCACCGACATATACCGAAAAAGAAATTAAGTCGCAGAACAACAACACAAACTGGAACATCGGTTCATGTACAAACAGCGGCAATGCACCGAAGATTGTAATAGGCGATGATGATAATGTAATAAAAAATGCGTCATTTTCTGACGGTGATGCAAATTGGACTATTACAAACAGTGAAAATATGACAGTATCTGACGGCAGGTTAAACGCAAGCGGTACAGATTACGAGGCACAAATCAGTCAAACGGTCGGAAATATGGAAAACGGAACATATACACTAAATGCGTATTTGACTAACGACACAACGGACGGTATTTGCTATTTGTATGCCAAAACAAACGGTCACACAATGGCGTCAACGTCAATACCGATAAGTGACAATGAAAGCAAGGTTACAGTGCCGGGAATTATCGTCGAGGACGGAAAATGTGATATAGGACTTTATATAAAAGGCTCGCAAAATCTTACTCTTGACAAATTGTCTTTTGCAAAGTCGGAGGAGAGCAGAATACCTTTCTTAAAAGGCGGAGAAATTTCAAAGCTTACATATGTAGAAGACAGGGGCGGCAAATTCTATGACGAAAACGGTCAAGAGGGTGACGCACTTCAAATTATGGCTGAAAACGGCTTTAATTTTGCAAGAATCAGAGTTTTAAACAATCCGGGAAAAGGTCACGGAAACGAGTATTATTTGCCTGAAGGCTATCAAGATCCCGACGACTGTCTGGCAATGGCAAGACGTGCAAAGGATAAAGGTATGCAGATAGAATTTACATTTGCATATTCTGATACTTGGTCGGACGGTGAAAATCAGCTTATTCCATATGATTGGCGTCCGTATATTGAGGAGAATAATCTAACGGGTGATGAGCTTGCAACATATCTCGAGGGTAAAATATACGAATTTACAAAGGATATGATGCTTAAATTAATCGAACAGGGAACTTGTCCTGAATATGTTTCGATAGGTAACGAAATGCAGTACGGATTGCTTTACAACAACCATAAGAACAATAACGGGTTCTACAACAAAAGTGATTATCTTACCCGTTTTGTAAATGCAGGTGCAATGGCTGTTCGCGAAACGTCACCGGAAAGTAAAATTGTTCTTCACAGTGACCACGGCGGTGAACTTTTGAGCAGAAGAAAGACCTTTATTAATGCACTTGCAAATATTGATTTTGACGTAATCGGTGTTTCGTATTATCCGTATTACACTAAGTCTATTTCGATTGATGATGTTGTGAATGAATTCAATACACTTATAAATCGTTATAATAAAGATGTTATAATAATGGAAACGGGTTACAACTGGAATGAAACAAAGCCTGATGGTTGGGACGGTCAACTTCAGGACAGTGGATATTATCAAAATATTTACGGTGAAACTCAATCGGGACAAAGAGCGTTTTTGACGGAATTGTATGCAAAGCTGAAACAGGTGCTTGGCGGCAGATGTATAGGTGATTTGTATTGGGATCCGGTAATGGTATATGATGGCGGAACAGGTCAAATCGGTTGGGCGATAGATGAGGCAACCGATACAACTCAAGGCAATGTTGTGCCGAATTCGACTATATTTGATTTTGACGGAAAAGCAGTTGAAGGACAAAAGGCGATGAAATACAATACAAACGCAAGCGACAAAATTAATATAACAGGTACAGTCAGCAATGATAAAGGCATTGTTAAAAATACAGAAATAACATTTACGGTAAACGGTGAAAAATATAACGTTTCCACTGACAGATTCGGTAAATACATCGTGTCTGTGCCATATCCGAAAGAGAATAAATTTGATATTTCGGCTAAAGGCTGTACGGAAAAATATACGCCGGACGCACCGTATTACGGCGTATTTGTAGAGAATATTAATTTTGAAACATATGCTGACGGAACAGAACCTGACAGTAAGAACTATATCTCAAAAGTAGACGGTACGATAGAAAATTTAATGTTAAAGTATGATGTTGAATACAGAACAGATATTGCAAATGCAAAGTTTTATGTTGCCGTATATGATGACAGAGGTAATGTGGTTGCGATAAGCGACAAAAACAGAGATAATATAAATATCAAAAACGAAAGCAAGAGTTACACGATAAAGGCGATGTTGTGGAACAGAAATTTAAAACCGTTGTGTAATGTAGAAAGTAAGACTGTTGAAAGATAAAAAGAGCCTGTCAACAAAATGTCGACAGGTTTTAGCGACACTTGTATTAATAAGTGTCGCTTTTTTGTATAATAGCATAGAATGGTATAATTGCTGTTTTGTGCTATCTTTTTTTTTCGAACACAAACCTTTCAAGAGCAATGTTTGTTGCTATTCTACATAGAATAGACGGTGAAAATGAGGAAGGCGAATGTAAATTTGAAGATGTTCCAAGCGGTGCATATTATGAAAAAGCAGTTGCTTGGGCAAGCACTAACGGTATAGTGGCAGGAATATCGGCAACAGAATTTGATCCTAACGCAGATATTACAAGAGAACAAATGGCAGCGATTTTGTACAGATACGCAAATTACAAGAAGATAGATACACAAGTGGGAGATAACACAAATATACTTTCATATTATGATTATAACGATATTTCTGAATATGCAATTCCGTCAATGCAATGGGCGGCAGGCAGTGGATTAATGGTCGGAAAAACAGACATAACACTTAATCCGAAAGACAATGCCACAAGAGCAGAGGCGGCAGCGGTATTTATGCGGTTTGTAGAAAATTTTAACGATTAAAATAATAGACCCATCAAAAATGCTGGGTCTATTTGAATGTTTTTCTGAATTCGGTTGGCGTAAAGCCTGTATATTCTTTAAAATCTTTAGATAGCTTTTGAATTGTGGAAAAGCCTATTGTATCGGCTATAAAGGCGATAGAATGGTCTGTATACAGTAAATCATATTTGGCGGTTTCCAAACGCATATGCTTAATGTAAAGTGCGGGAGTTATGCCGAAATGTTTATTAAAAATCGATATAAAGTATTTCTCATTAAATCCCATTAAATTTGAAAGGGACTTTACGGAAATTTTTTCGTGAATATGATTTTTGATATAGTCATTTATAAATTTGACAAATTCATCATCTTGTATTTCATTGTGTGGTTTAGCTTTATCGAAACTCAAAAATATTGCTAAAAGCTCAATCAAAATTGATTTTATCATCAGAGCAGATACTGCGTCATTTTTTAATCTGAGTTCGCTTAATTTATTAAAGAGCGATTTTACATAATCCGGATTTTCAATATGAACAACATACGGGAAATCAATTATATCAAATAGCGACTTGCCGTTAATTGTTGCAAAAAAATCACACCAATATTTATTGTAGCAAGTTTCGTTTTGGGAGTATAGCGATACCCTTGAATTTTTCGGCAACAGTACCATATCGCCTTTCTTTGGATAAAATTCTTTACCGTTTACCGTTATTTTACCTTGACCGTCTAATATTAAATAAAAACAATCTCTCATACGAGTATGTTCTTCTCTTGACCAATCGGGACATAAGCCGTTGTCTATTAAAATAAATCTTATTTCTAATTTTGAAATGTATTGATTGAGCAGTTGATTTTGACTGTGTGGATTTTCTCCCATATGTATCACCCCTAAAAGTATTATAAGAAATATTTATTGTTTTGTAAATATATAAATCTGACTTTTTGATAAAAAGATGTGACTTTTAGATACACAAATTGATATTGGTTATGTTAAAATACAATTAACAGATAAAATGTTTATGGAGGAATGAACGATGAATAAGAAATTGATTTCGTGTATACTGTCGGCGTCAATGCTTTGCACTTCAATAGGTATATTACCTGTAAAAGCAGAGCAAACACCGTATTTTACACATCAGAATGTAGTCGGTTCACAGACGTGTTACGGAGATGATACAGCTGAAAAAACGATTGATGAAATTCCGAATGTTATTCAGGGAATGAGAATTAATCAACCTGTTTTCAGAACAAAAGGATTATCACCAAACACGAGCTATACAGTAAATCAGCTTTTAAAGGACGGAACTGTTTTAAAAACCGAAAACGTTGTAGCAGATGAAAACGGTACAATAGAATTTAAGCATATACGAAATTGCGAAGAAGTTGAAGTTTTAAACGGGAAAACGGTAGTGGCTTCTCTTAATGCGGAACTTGAATATAAGAACGGCGTTGCCATTACATCTGCTCCTATGTCATATCAAATTTATCAAAGAGATGAAAATAATAAAGCAGAAATAAAAATAAAGGGAAAAACCGAAAACGAAACATCTGTCAGTGTCGATATTAACGGAACAGAAGAAAGTGTTACGGTTTCTGGTAATGAATTTGAATATACTAAAACTCTTGATACAGGGCTTTATGATATAACTGTAACATCGAACAAGGGAGAGGTTGCAAAGTATGAAAAAGTCGGTGTCGGAGATGTTTGGGTAGCGGCAGGACAGTCTAATGTGACGGATATGGGTGCTGTTACAGATGATTTTTCACCGGAAGATGATGACCCGATAAATGAAAATATGCACATAATTTATGCTGAAGATTGTACATGGCAACAGATGTCACATCCGGCAGGAGAAGGTCGTTTCTTTAAAACGGGAGTAAGAACATCGCCGGTAACAAGTTTTGCAAGAGAAATTAGCGAAAAAGAAAATGTACCGATTGGCATTGTTCAAACATCAGTAGGCGGTACGAACATTTGGCAATGGATAGACGGAATAAGAAATGACGCAAACAGCGGATATTTATTTAATGCACTAAAATCATGCTTTGATAAAATGCCGTCAAAAAATATCAAGGGTATTTTATGGTATCAAGGGTGTAACGATGCGATAAATGAAAACTACGCATATGATTATAAAAATTTGCAACAAAAAGTATTTGATACAATGCGTGATTTCTTCGATGAAAATACACCGATAATCACGACACAATTAAATGACGCAAATCAAGACAGTAACAGTTCACAAGGTTATTATGATGCGTGGTCATATGTAAAAGATATTCAACGTCAGAACGAAAGTTTATATGACAATGTTTATGTTGTTGGTACAGGTGAATTAGAACTCGGCGATACTATTCATAATAATGCCGCATCAAATGTGAAACTTGGTGCAAAATGGGCGAAAGTCGCAGAAGCGGTTGTTTACGGAGATGAATCTGTATCATATGAAAATGCACAGATAGATACGGCAAAAGTTACCGGCGATAATGAAATAACATTAACGTTTAAAAATACCGACGGATTGAAAGTTGCCACAGGAACAAAACGTATAGGAATTACAAATGTATCCGGAGGAGGCTACAAAATTCCTTTAGGTGATTTAACAAAAGAATTTACGGTAAGAAAAGGTGCAAGCCGAAAAGTTACTGCATCAAATAAAGATAAAGGTACAGAAATGACAATAAAAAGTGCCGAAATTCAAGCTGATAAAAAATCTGTTGTAATTACAACAGAAGAAGATTTAGCGGGTGTTATAGCGGTTGATTGTATGTACGGCAAGAGATTTACGCCTACACTTGTAGATGAAAAAACGAATGAAAGTGTATTGTCATTTTATAATGTAATTGCGGAATATGAAAATAAAATTCCTGTTACAGAATCTTTTGAAATAAATGCAAAGGATTCAGCCGATTTGAATAATGTAACTAAAACCGCATCAGACAGTACAATGTATGTCAACAGTTGGAAAAGCGGAAACACGGATAATACCTCATATGGTCTTGTCAAATTTGACTTGGAAAATTATGATTTTTCAAAAATAGTATCTGCAAAGTTGGCAGTTTACGGTAATAATATCGGTAAAGACAGAAGCGGTAATATAACAATCTCGGATATAGGAACGGATTGGGACAATACAGCAGTGTATGGCAATGTGTCATATACTCCGACGGTAGAAATAACAAAGATAAATTCTAACACTGCAAGCGTATTTCCGGTAGGTAACTATTCCGAAATAGACATAACAGACTATTTAAGAAAATATTCGAAGAATGAAATTGGTATAGGCATTGCCTCAGATTATGCGTCTGATGTAACTTTGTCAGGTAAAAACAGTGAAAACCCTCCTAAACTAATTATTCAACCTGGCAAAATGGTAACACTTTCATATACTTGCAACGGAGAACATTGTGCGGATATGGAAGTGACAATAGAGGCAGTCGGTGCAACAGAATATCAGACAACAAAACATACAACTGATAAAGACGGAAACGTTGTTGTTTATTTAGCAGAGGGCAGTTATAAAGCAACAACAGAAAAAGAAATTGGTGTGAGAAATGCCACATCAAATACATTTACAGTATCAACAGACGATTTGTCAAATACATATACTGTTGAAAAGAACAATGAAGAAAAGCCAAAGCCGGTAGAAAATCCGACATATACTTTTGGTAACAAATTCAATCAGATAAAAACGTTTAACACATCATCATTATCTGAAACAAAGATTGCCGATACAGGATTGAGTATATCAACAAACGGTTCAAATTATAATAATGTTGCAATAATGGATTCGTCGAGTAAAACAGGCACAGGCTATTATCCGCTTGGAACAGGGCTTAAGGATAACGGTTACTACTTGTTTATGGGTACAGGCGGAAACAGCAATACATCAATGACTTTGAAATTCGACAATCCAATAGAGTCGGGCAAATATGTAAAGATAACATATGCAAAACCGACTTCAACCAATGACGGAAGTAAAAACAGAAGTGCCGGTAATGCTAATACAATGACAATAGACGGTGAAACAATAGATATACAGTCAAATTGTGAGTTTGATAAGTGGTACACAACAACAGTAAAATTATCAAATCAAACCTCTCAAATAGACTTTAACTTTGGCAAATGGAGTTCAGTAGCTATTTCAAAAATCGAAGTTTCTGATGACGGCGATACATTTGAAATTACGTCTGACACAACCGAAAAGTATATAACGTCGGAAACTCAAATAGTTCAGTATTCAGCAAAGGCTTATAAGAGTATCACTACCGAAATGAACGGAGTGGATATAGTTTCAAAAGGCAGTGAAGATACAACAGCGAACATTACATATTCGGTAAACAGATATAACGGTGTATCAATAGATAATACAGGTTCTCTCTCGATTACTCCGTCTGCATCTGCCGGAACGGTAACAGTTTCGGCAGAATGTAACGGAATAAAGAAATCTATAAATTTAGTGCTTAAATCACTTGGCAATGCGAATGCAGTTGAAATTTACGGTGATGAGGTTGTCAATGGTCAAACTGCAAAATATATTGCAATTCCTATTGCAGACGGTGTTGTTATTCCGGCTCGTGATACAAAATGGGAGATAGTAAATAGTGTTGAAGGAGTATCAATATCTGATGACGGTACACTTACTGTTTCGGATAATGCCACAAACGGTATTGTGAAAATTAAAGCAACACTTATTAAATCTTCTGTTCAAACATCAGAAGTAGCAAATGAATTTAACGTTACAATCAGAAAGAACAATTCAGAAAAAAGTCCATACGAAGTTAAGGGATTGCTTTTGAAAAACGGAGAAACAAATATAGAAAATGCAAGCGGCATCGACGGAATAATCGTTGATAAAACAGGCGACAGCAAAAATGATTATATTGCAGTAGTAAAAGTATTTGACGAAAATAAAAAGTTAATCATAGAGCACGATATTGCAATAGGCGAATTGACTGACGGTGTACAAAAGATTGATACTGATATTGCATTTAAGAAAGCTTCTTTTGCAAAGGTATATATAGCAAAATCAGATAATGATTATACACCGAGTGATAATGAGTATGATATTGTTAAGGTTACAAAACTTAACGATAAATTAAATACAGCTACCGTAATGCAGAATAAGAGCGAAACAGAAACAAGTGCAACACTTATAATAACTCAATATAAAGACGGAGTATTAAAACAAATAAATGACAAAAAAGTAAAACTTCAAAAAGGAACAAATAAAATCAATTTATCAGATATTGAAGTTATAGACGGAGCTGATATAAAGATTTTCTTGTGGAGTGACAATATGACACCTTTGGCAACTGCATTAACAAAGATAAGTGAAAACGAAGATTATAAAATAGGCGAAGTTGTATCTGATGAAATATTCAGTACAACCACAGGAGAGTATTCAAACATTCCTCTTGTTTCAGATTGGTTTACAGGTGCAAAATCGGGACTTGGTATGGGTGCAGGAATTATATCGCCTAACAGTGTACCGTATGGAATAGACTCGAAATTAGTTGATGTATCAACTTTGAATGTAAATTATACATACGACAATAATTATCAAGGTGCAACTTCCGATAATGCACTATGGTATAAAACAGGTGCATACCTTGCAAGTGCAAACGGTGCAAATAACAGTATATACGCTCGTGACGGTGCTGATTGGGAGCAACAGGCATTGCCTATCGGTAACGGATATATGGGCGGTATGCTATTTGGACTTCCTGACAAAGACCAAATTCAAATAAATGAAGAAACTTTCTGGGCGGCAGGATACAGAGGAACTCAAACAGGGGTTAATTCAAATACTGTAAACAGTAAAATGAGTGAAGGCATAAACGGTTATATGAGCGTCGGTAATATTTTTGTTGATTTCAATATGCCGAAAGGTGCGACTGTCAATAATTATTACCGTGACCTCAACCTTGACGAATCTGTTGCTCATGTGAGATACGAATATGATAATAAAAATTTCAATCGAGAATATTTCGCAAGCTATCCTAAAGAAGTACTTGTATTCCGTTACACAGGTGATGATTTGAATTTTGACGTAAAACCTGTTTCAATGCACCCGGGTAATGTAACCGTAAATAACGGTGAGATTAAAATTGTCGGTAAATTAAAAGACAGTGAACCGTATTCATCGGGCGGTAATGCTGCATGGAATCAAGAATCCGATTTGGAATATTGCACTATTATAAAAGTTATTGCCGATGACGGTACAGTGACAGGCGGATATAATTCGGTTAATGTATCCGACAGTACAGGTGTAACAATACTTGTAGCGGTGGCAACGGATTATGACCCGACTCAGTTTGAACTTAATGCAGACGGAACTGTCAATATGTCAAAAACACCGTATAAGAATACACAAGGAGTTAAAGCGGCTGTCGAAAAAGCAGAAAAAAGAATACAAGGTGCGTCTGAACTTAGCTATGATGAATTAAAAAATGAACATATAAAAGATTATAAAGAGCAATTCGACAAAGTACAATTTAGTTTGACGGATAATAATGAAATATGTTCAGTACCTACAAATGAATTGCAATTATCATATAAAAACACAGTAACCACAAAATCTGTTGATAATAAGACAGTCGTTTCATATGATGAAAGTGCGTATGCAAATCTAAATAAGCATCTTGAAGAACTTCATTACAATTATGCAAGATATTTAATGATTTCATCATCGCGTTCTACAACTATGCCGTCAACACTTCAAGGTAAGTGGTGTCAGTCAACCGCTGAAATATGGGGTTCGTGTTACTGTATTAATATCAATATGGAAATGAACTATTGGTTTGCAGGCGGTGCAAATCTTCTTGACAGCGGTAAATCACTGATAGGTTGGTTTAATTCACAAATTCCGGCAGGACGTATAACGGCTAAAAATATGTATAAAGTTACTCCGAAATCGTATACGTTTGAAAACGGCAAGATGACGTTTGCAGACAGTACAGATGATAAAGATGATGTATTTATTATGCACACAAAGCAAGCGATAATGGGTACAACAGATATGACAGGCTCAACAAATATTCAGTCGGCAGGTAATACCGCATGGCTTATGTATAATCTGTGGGATTTGTATCAGACTTCGGGCGATAAACCACTTTTGGCGGACGAATTATATCCGATAATGCGAAAAGCGGCAAATTTCTATACGCAGTATTTGTATCAAAATCAACGCAGAACTACAACAGATACTGAGAAGTATCCTAACGGATATTATTATACTACTTGGGAAGGTCGTTCACCGGAGCAAGGACCAACAGAGGAAGGTATAAAATATGACTTACAGCTTGTTGCGGGTATGTACGACTATACTATAAAAGCGGCAGAAATATTAGGTGTTGATACCGATAAGGTGAGTGCGTGGAAAGAAATAAGAAATCATCTTGAAATACCTGTGGAAATAGGTGGTGACGGACAGATTAAGGAATGGAAAGAAGAAACAAGCTATAATACAGACGCAAACGGAAAAACGTTGGGTGACCCTGTACACAGACATATTTCACATCTTGTTGGTTTGTACCCGGGAACACTTATAAATCGTGACACACCGGAATTGTTAAACGGTGCGAAAGTAGTACTTGAAAACAGAGGTGATGATTCAACAGGTTGGTCATGCTCGAATAAATTCTTACTTTGGGCGAGATGTCTTGACGGCGATAAAGCACTTGAATTATTCCGTTATCAATTAGCACAAAAAACATATGCTAATTTGTTTGATACACACGCACCGTTCCAGATAGACGGTAATTTCGGTTCGGCGGCAGGTGTTATGGAACTTCTTATGCAGTCACAGACGGTAACTGTTTACATACTTCCTGCATTGCCTACAGAATGGAATAGCGGTGAAATAAGCGGTATTAAGGCTAAAAACGGTGCAGAAGTATCTATTAAATGGAGTGATAATAAAGCAACGGAAATAAAGATTACACCGACTGTTGACGGTAATATTACAATCGGTTACGAAAAAGATAATATATTAAAATTAAACGGTGAGAATATAAAGTTTGTAGACGGCAAGTATACTATTGAAAATGCAAGTGCAGGAGAAACATATATATTCACTGAATAATTGTTATAAAAAACTGATATTTAAAGAACGGATATTTAATTATATCCGTTCTTTTTTGCAAAAAACTCTTTAAAAATTCAAAGGGATGTGATAAAATTTTAACAATAAATACAAAAGGAGATTGTTAAATGAAAAATAAAGTAAAAATCGTTACTGCATTACTGATAACCGCGTTATGCACGACTTCGGCATATGCGGCGGAAAATCTTATAAAAAATGATAGCTTTGAAACTGAATTACTCGGAACAAACGGTTGGCGTTTTTCAGGTAGGGACGGTTGGGTTTATGAAAATGAAAACTCTGCCGATTGTACAACAGACGAAGTGCACAGCGGTGAAAAGGCACTTCATTTCAACAGTGCCGTTGTTGCACAGAGAGTTGAACTGAAAAGAAATGTGACATACACACTTGAATTTTATATAAAAGCGAAAGAGGATTGTATTGTAAATGCAGGTTTCTTTGACGGTTCACAGGATTGGCCGGGAAGTTATCCAGTAAAAACGAAAGAAATATCGGTAAATACTGATTGGACAAAGCATACAATCGAATTTGAATGTAACAATACTCAAGATTATTTGGCATATTTTAATTTGTGGGATAAAGCGGACGTTTATGTTGATGATGTTGTATTGAAAGAATCCGATGGGTACATATCACGTCTTATGACAGGCATTGACGGTGACGGTGCAATAAGTTATTCAGCCGATTATAAAGGCGGTAAGCTGTTTGGCGTGGCACTGTATGACGAGAATAACAAACTTATCGGTTTTAAAAACAATTCAACATCGGGAACTTTTGAAAATGTGAGCGGTTACGGCAAATATACAGTGAAGTCATATTTGCTCGAAGACGACAATTTGCGTTCAAAGACACAAGAAATTGAATATAACGAGGACAGCAGTAAAAATGAAGATACGTCAATCGGTAAAGCAAAAAGTCTGACATTATCGGAGCATAATGTGACAATAAATGTTGGTGATGAAAATAAAATATTGGACGCTGTTATTATGCCGGAATTTGCGTATGACAACAAGGTTGCATGGAAAAGTTCTGACGAATCAATAGTAAAAGTAAGCGAAAACGGTATTTTAACAGCTGTGTCAAACGGCAATGCTACAATTACCGTATCATCAGAGGACGGAATACTTACGGACGAATGTAAAGTCACAGTGACCGACAAAAAATCCGAGCGACTGTCATTGAATAAAACAAGTATAGAGTTAACCGAGATAGATTCGGTTTATCCGTTATCGGCAAATATTGAAAATTCCGACTTGGTTTGGAAATCTGACAACGAAAATATTGCAAGCGTGACAGACGGAGTTGTTACGGCGAAAGGCAAGGGCAAAACTACAATTACGATTTCAACTTCTGACGGTAAGCAAACCGCAAAATGTGCGGTTAATGTCAATACATCTGACAATACTATCACAAACGATACATTTTTTAAAGACACTGACGGCAATTATATATATTCACAGGGCGGTTGTATTCAAAAGTTTGGTGACAAATATTATTGGTATGGTGTAAAATATAAAGAAGCGGATATATATGCTAAAAATCCCGAAAACGGCAAAGCGGGAAATGCCGCTTACGAAACATTTACTTGTTATTCGTCGGACGATTTGGTGAATTGGAAGTTTGAGGGTTATCCTCTTACCGGTGAACCGAATGGTTGGGTTGGCAGAATGGGTGTTGTTTATAATGAAAACACGAAAAAATATGTGTTAATTTCTCAATATGCACCGGGTATGGTTTATGCGGTAAGTGATAAGCCTGAAGGACCGTTTAAGATTGACCATATTCAAAAAACGTTGCCAATTCAAAATGATGTTACAGGTGACCAAACTTTGTTCCAAGATGATAACGGCAAAGCATATATAATATGCTCAAGTGCAAACGGACGTGCTTATCAATATGTAATTCCGCTTAGAGAATCAGACTTTTTGGATATAGACGAAGAAAATATCAAAATGCTTTTCTATGATGAAGACGGCAGTTACATAGATGAAAACGGCGAAGTGGATAAGAAAGACAAAACAGGTATAGAGGGTAATTGTATGTTTAAATATAACGGCAATTACTATTATACAGGCTCTGATTTATACGGCTGGAATTCGTCAAGAGTGTATGTAATGCAGTCTGACAGCATTTTGGGCGATTATAATAAAGATATGGGACTTCCATATATAATGAATAACACACGAGATAGTTTTGCTCACAATTCGCAAGCAGGCTTCTATACAACGATTCACGGAAGTGAAAACGATTTGATTATTTATTGCGGTGACAGATGGGGCGATTTTGCAGGTAACGGAATCGGATATAATCAATGGGTACCGCTATCATTTGATAAAGAAGGCAAACCGTACTTTAACAATCTTCATCAATGGAAGTTGGACGCTGAAAAAGGTACTTGGGAAGTCGGAGAGGGCAATAACTATATTTCCAATCCAGAATTTGAGGCGGACAGAAAAATAACAGCAACACCAACAGGTTGGAAAGTGCGTGACAATGTCGGCAATTATTCTGTATCTAATGCACGCGGAAAGGTTGACAGCGGTAATTTTGTAATACAGGAAACTGCACCGGAAGATTATATTTCAGATTTGTATCAAGAAATAACCGATTTGCCTAACGGAACGTATACAATGACTGCGTGGGTAAAAAGCAGTGGCGGACAAAATGTATGTAATGTATACGCACAAAGCGGTGACGAAAAGAAAACATATTCCGTTAAAACAAATATTGATGATTGGAAAGAAATTGTCGTTGCAACAGATATAAAAGTGACAGACGGAAAATGCACAGTAGGACTTTATTCGGACGCTCACGCAAATGAATGGGTACAGATGGACAATGTGAGATTGGTTAAAAATATAGAATAGAAATGTAATTCAGAAATCAAGCTTAAATACTAAGCTTGATTTCTTTTTTTGAAAAAAATCAAGAAATATTGACAAAATCGGTTAGTTGTGCTAAACTAATTAAGGTTAGAGGATACTAACCTTAATTATGATTTAATGCAAAGGAGATATATATTATGAGTACAGCGATTATAATAGCAATATTGATAGTTATAGCGGTTATAGCTATTAGAAGTTATGCTAAAAAACTGACTTCGGGGTGTTGTGGCGGTGAAACCGAACACGTTAAGAAAATTAAGGTTGAGGATAAAGATGTGTCACATTATCCGTACTGTGTTCAGATAGGCATAGACGGAATGACTTGCAATCACTGCAAAGCGAGAGTCGAAAATACACTTAACAGTGAGGACGGCGTATGGGCAGAAGTTGATTTAAGCAAAAATTTAGCAACGGTACATATGAAAAATAATTTATCTGAATCATTTTTGAGAAAACTTGTTTCAAGTGCCGGATATATTATGACTACATACAACGCACAATAATATTTACGTTAATATAAATAGCAGAAGATTAAATTCTTCTGCTATTTTTGTGCAAGACTAACTTTCTAATTTTATACATATGTGCTATAATAGTAGTAGTTAAAATATTTGGAGGAATGTATGTAATGAAAAAGAGTAAAGGCATATCAAATCAGATGGATATGCTGAATGGAAGTATTTTTGATAAAATTTTATTATTTGCACTTCCGTTGGCGATAAGCAGTATATTGCAGCAACTGTTTAATTCGGTTGATGTGGCGGTTGTCGGAAGGTTTGCGAGCAGTGAGGCTCTGGCGGCGGTTGGAAGTAACAGTTCGGTTATAAGCTTGCTGATAAATCTGTTTGTGGGAATTTCAGTCGGTGCGAATGTTGTCATAGCAAATTATATAGGGCAGGGAAAAACAGAAAAAATTCAAGATGCAGTTCATACTGTAATGATAGTTTCGCTTATAAGCGGTGTATTTCTGCTTGTGTTAGGATTGATGATTGCAAGACCTATTCTTGAAATTATGGGAACACCTGAAAATGTAATAGATTTAGCGGTATTGTATTTGCACATTTACTTTTTGGGAATGCCGTTTTTGATGATATATAATTTTGGAGCAGCTGTTTTAAGAAGTAAAGGTGATACAAAAAGACCTTTGTATTGTCTGATTATATCTGGAGTAATAAATGCCTGTCTTAATTTGTTGTTTGTAATAGTATTCAAATTAAGCGTAGCGGGAGTGGCGATTGCAACGGTAATAGCTGACGGAGTGAGTGCGGTTCTTATAATATATTTTCTGATGAATGAAGAAGAAACAATCAGATTAAGGCTTAATAAATTAAAAATAAAGAAAAGCGAATTGATAAAAGTTATAAAAATAGGTGTACCGGCGGGCTTGCAAGGAGTGGTGTTCTCTGTTTCAAATGTCTGTATACAGACTGCTATAAACAGTTTCGGCTCTGACGCAGTTGCCGGCTCTGCCACCGGATTGAATTTTGAATATTTTACATATTTTACAATTAGTGCATTTGTACAAGCGGCAGTAACATTTACAAGTCAAAATTACGGTGCAAGAAATTTTAAACGTTGTAAAAAGATATTCGTATACAGTATGATTTCAAGTGTGGTTATATGCGGATTGATGAGTGCTATATTTGTTGTGTGGCGTGACTTCTTCGCAGAAATTTATACTACTGATAAAGCCGTTCTTGAATATGCGTCAATAAGAATGGTCCACGTATTGTTGTTTGAATGTTTGGCAAGCTCGTATGAAATAGGCGGTGCGGCATTGAGGGGATTGGGATATTCAATGACTCCGGCGGTGCTTACTGTATTGGGGTCGTGTGTGTTTAGATTAATATGGATATACACCGTATTCAATAAGTTCAGAAGTTTTGAAATGCTGATGAACGTGTATCCTGTTTCGTGGGTTATAACAGGTATTGCGGTGTTAATTGCATATGCAATAGTGAGGAAAAAGTTGTTTAAAGAAACATAATAAAAATTAAAAAAACAAATAGTATTTTTAAAATAGGGCAAAAAAATAACCGTTCATATCGAACGGTTATTTTTGTAACATCAATTACTTATTTTTCTTTGCTGCTTTTCTTTCTTGAGCAGCAGCTGCTTTAGCTTTCATATCTGATTCTTTCCATGAAGCCCAGAATGTGCTGGCAATAAAGATTGATGTGTATGCACCTGCAAGGATACCTACGATTAGAGGAAGAGCAAATTCCTTGATTGCAGATACACCAAGAATGTAAATAAGAACGATTGTAATTAGTGTTGTTATTGTTGAGTTGATTGTACGACCCATTGTTTCAAAAACACTTCTGTTAACCATTTCTGAAATAGTTTCATTCTTCTTACGTGACTTTGTGTTTTCACGAATTCTGTCAAAGATAACGATTGTATTATTGATAGAATAACCTACAACAGTAAGCATTGCCGCAATGAAGTTTGTATTAAGCGGAATGTTTGTTATAGCATAAATCGCAGCCATGATAAGTACGTTGATTGCAAGAGCTATAACAGCCATAATAGCACTTCTCCACTCGAAACGAATTGCAATGTAAATCAAGATACATATTATAGCAAGCAATGTGTAAAGCAAAGCTTTTCTTTGAATTTCGTTACCGAAACTTGCTGATGCAGATGATACTGAAAGTAAATCATCATCTGAAAGATTATACTTATCTTTTAGTGCATTGAAAATTTCAGTCTTAACAGTTTCGTCAACAGGAGGAGTTTTGATTACTGCAACCTGAGGATTGTCACCTGTTTGAACTTTTGCTGATACAGTATCAACAGTTTTTTCTTGGATTAAGTCAGCGACTTCTTTATTGTCGAAATCAGTGTGCATATTAACTTGCATTCTGATACCGCCCATAAATTCGACGTCGAAGTTAAATCCGCCGTGTACGATATATAGAACAATACCGGCAATAACAATTAGTGCGGGGATAAGCACGAATTTCCATCTGTTTTTAGTCAAATCTTTCATTATTCTTCCGCACCTCCTTTTTTTGCTTTTGCGTTATAGAATAGACTTCTGTTTTCGATACCGATACCTACAAGTTGCTTTAGAAGGAACTTTGTGATAACGATAGCAGTAAACATACTCAAAATAACGCCGATTCCAAGTGTAGTAGCAAAACCGGTAACTGCACCGATACCTGAGATGTAAAGAACTACACAAGAAATGATTGTTGTAATGTTAGAGTCAAGGATTGCTGAGAATGCCTTATCAAAACCTGCCGAAACAGACGCTCTGATAGTTTTACCAACTTTTAATTCTTCCTTCATTCTTTCAAATATGATACAGTCAGCATCGACCGCCATACCGATTGAAAGAACGATACCGGCAATACCTGAAAGACTTAGGTTAACATGGAATATACCCATTGCTAAACCGATAAGTCCGACATATATTAACAATGAAATATCTGCGATAAGACCAGGAATTCTGTACATAATAACCATAAAGATCATTATAAGAATGATACCGATTGCAGCAGCCAAAAGGCTTGTAGGAAGTGCATTTGCACCAAGTTCGGCACCTACTGTTTCCTGAGAAATAACTTTCATATCAAACGGAAGTTGACCTGACTTAATCTTGTTAGCAAGGTCTTGTGCGGTTTCAGGAGTGAAATCACCTGAAATTATACATGAGTCAGAATTGATTTCTTCTGAAACTCTCGGAGAAGAAATATCCTTTCCGTCCATTTGAATTGAAATGTAGTTTTTGCCTTCACTTGATCTTGCGGCAGCAGCCTTAGTTGCGTCGGCAAACTTTTGCTTTGCTTCAGCATTAAATTCAACCTGAACGTAAGATTGAGCCGAACCTGTCTGTGAAGTCTTACCGTATTGGTAAGAAGCGTTCTTGATGTCTGTAGCACCGTCAAGAATTACGTTGCCGTCAGCATCGTTAAATGTAAGTTTTGCTGTATCGCCAAGTAGGCTTGCAGCTTGGTCTGTTTCAAATACTGAAGGTATTTCAACAGTAATTTTTCCGCCTTCGCCTTGAGATATACGTGCTTCTGTATATCCCGCATTAGTCATACGAGTTTGGAAAATTGATTCGACAACCTGCATTTGGTCGTCGGTCGGAGCGTCTGAATCAGCTTGGAAAGTTATAACTGAACCTCCGGCTAAGTCGATGCCCTTTTTGATACCTGTTTCGCCGAACATACCGCCATATGAAAAACCAGCTATGTTAAAACCTATAAAGGCTACATAGTTAAGCAAAATGGCACATACAACAACGAAACAAAGAGTGATAATGCTCTTCTTTTTCATTTGCGTATCCATTCCTTTCTTTGTTGGGTTCTATTTGCTCATTAAAACCCATTATAAAATAGCATAAAGTTATTATATCGCTATACAACCTTTTCGTCAATAAAAATTATATTACTATAATGTAACAAAAAGGTTACAATCAGATTAATCATAGGTATAAAATACTTGCGTATATTACATATTTGTTATAGAATGATTATAAGTAAAGAATTGTTTGGAATTAAATTGACAAAAATAGGAGAGAGAAATGGACAGAAAAGAAAAGATACTTTCATATATGTGTTCAAAAGAATATATTCCGCTTAAATTTGCCGAATTGATGATTGTACTTGACGTACCGGCGGAAAATGAGGAAGAACTTCGCGATATATTAACCGAACTTTGTATTGAGGGTAAAATATATATGACTAAAAAAGGCAGATATATGAGCGTTGAGGGAGAAAGCTCAACAGTAGTAGGTAAACTTGTCTGTAATGCAAAAGGATTTTTCGGTTTTGTAATATGCGACGACGAAAACGAAAGTGACATATTTATTTCCGGTGACGATATGGGTGATGCTATAAACGGCGACAGAGTTATCGTTCATATTGACGATAACGACAATGCAAAGGGTCACCGACAAGGTCATATAACCAAGGTGCTTGAACGCGGAAACAAGGTTATTGTCGGTGTTATATATAAGGAGAAAGATCGATATTTTTATGTGCGCCCCGATAACAGAAAAATATATTCAAAAATTATTATAGCTCAATCGGACGCAATGACGGCTCAAATGGGTGACAGAGTTGCCGTACAGGTTACAAGATACAGTGACAAGAAAAAGATTTTCGGTGAAGTTATAAGTGTTCTCGGACAACAGGATTCACTTAAAAGCTGCATTGAGGGTATTATATTAGGAAATGATATTAAGCAGGAATTTGATAAAGAAACATTAAATGAGGCTGATAAAATCCCTCAAACGGTGACGGAAAGCCAATTTGCAGGCAGAGAAGATTTAAGAGATATGATTATTTTCACCATTGACGGTGATGACGCCAGAGATTTTGATGACGCCGTATCTCTTACGTTAAAGGACAACGGGAACTATTATCTCGGTGTGCATATAGCCGATGTTTCGGAATATGTAAAAGAGGGTACAGCACTTGAAAATGAGGCATACAAGCGTGGTACAAGCGTGTATTTGGCAGACAGAGTTATTCCTATGCTGCCGACAAGTCTTTCAAACGGCATCTGCAGTCTTAATCCGCAAGTGGACAGATTGACTTTGTCTGTATTTATGGAAATTACGGGTGACGGAAATGTTGTGAGCCACAAGCTTTGTAAATCGGTTATTTGCTCAAAAGAGCGAATGACATATAATAATGTAAATAAAATGCTTGAAGACGGTGACGAAGAACTTTGCGAGAGATACAAGCATATTTTGCCTACATTGAAACTAATGGAGGACTTGGCACAAATATTAAAGAATAAACGTACTTTAAGAGGTGCGATACAGTTCGATTTTCCTGAAAGTCATATAGTTGTGAATGAAAACGGAGAGCCGATTGAAATAGAAAAAGAAGTACGCGGTACTTCAAACAAAATGATAGAAGAATTTATGCTTTCGGCAAATGAAACAATCGCCGAATATGCTTTTTGGTCTGAAATACCGTTTGTATACAGAAACCATGAGGCACCGACACTTGAAAAGATAATGACTTTTAATGAATTTATACTTCATTTCGGATTGTCGTTTAAGGGTAAGATTGACAGAGATACACCTATTCATCCAAAGGCTCTGCAACAAATACTCGATACAGTAAAAGATACACCGCAGGAGCGTATTGTTGCGTCAACAATGCTGCATTCGCTTATGAAAGCAAAGTACAGTGAAGAAAATCTCGGTCATTTCGGACTTGCGGCAAAATATTACTGTCATTTTACTTCGCCGATAAGACGTTATCCCGATTTGGCGATACACAGAATATTAAAAGATTTTCTTGATGGCAAGGTTACGGGGAACAGAATTTCATATCTTGCAGGTTACGTTTCGGCGGCAAGCAAACATTCAAGCGATTGTGAAGTAAATGCGGAAACGGCCGAACGTGACGTTGACGATTTGATGAAAACGGCTTATATGTCATCATTTATCGGACAAACTTTTGAGGGTGTGGTTGCAAATGTGACTAATTTCGGTATGTTTGTAGAACTTGAAAATTCGGTTGAGGGTTTAATAAGAGTTGAAAATATGACCGATGATTATTATGAGTATGACGAAAAGGTAAATACGCTTACCGGCAGAAGAAAACAGAAGTCGTATACTACCGGTGATGTGGTAAATATAGTTGTTGCGAGAACTGATATTCTTTCAAGACAGATTGACTTTGTTTTAGCTAAAGACGCGGACCGTAAGTTACTTAAAAAGTTCGCAAAACCGATAGAAATTCCTAAATCGGAAAAACACGGTAAGAAGTCAAAAAGGAAAAAGAGTTTTAAGAAATACAATAAGAAGAAAAAGTAGGTTTACAAATGGAGAAATTTGAAATTATAATAACAACATTGTTCGGACTTGAATCGCTTGTCGCAAGAGAAGTACGTCGTCTTGGCTATGAAACAACTTCAGTTGAGGACGGCAGAGTTACGTTTATGGGTGATAATGAGGCTGTTTGCAGAGCAAATATGTGGATAAGAACAGGAGAGAGAGTGCTTATAAAAACTGCCGAATTTACTGCGGTCACGTTTGACGAATTGTTTGAAAAGACAAAATCTGTTGATTGGAGTAAATGGATTGGCAAAAATGACGCTTTTCCTGTGAAAGGATATTCCTTAAAGTCAACTCTTGCAAGCGTAAGGGATTGTCAGGCAATTATAAAGAAAGCAACTGCTGAAAGTCTTTCAAATAAATACGGCATAGAATGGTTGCCGGAGGACGGCGCAAATTATCAAATACAGTTTTCAATTTTTAAAGATAAAGTTACACTTATGATAGATACGTCTGGCGAGGGACTTCACAAACGCGGTTACAGACAACATTCAAATGTTGCACCGCTAAAAGAAACACTTGCCGCCGCAATGGTTGAACTGAGTCATTGGAAATTTGAATATCCGCTATGTGATCCGTTTTGCGGCAGCGGTACAATTCCTATTGAAGCCGCAATGATAAAAAGAAACATTGCTCCGGGAATAAACCGAGAATTTACGGCACAAAATTTTGCGTGGATAGATGATGAGTTGTGGGATAAGTCCGTTGAAGAAGCAAAAAGCCTGGAAAGAAATGTGCCGCTTGAAATTTATGCGTATGATATAGAAAACGAATATGTTGAATTGACAAATGAAAATGCCCGAATTGCAGGTGTGGGTGACTTTGTTAAAGCGGAAAAGGGTGACGCACGAAAAATTCACTTCGATATGCCGTACGGTACAATTATTTGTAATCCGCCTTACGGTGAAAGAATAGGCGAAATTAAAGAATGTGAAAAGTTGTATAAGGAAATAGGCAAAAGCTTTAATGCACTTGATAAGTGGTCGTATTATATTATCGCGTCAAACGAAAACTTTGAATCGTTGTTCGGCAAAAAAGCAAATAAAAAACGTAAATTGTACAATGGTATGATTAAGTGCAATCTATATCAATTCTTCGGAGAGCGTCCGCCTAAAACCAACAAGTAAATTTATACCGATTGAAATTTTCAATCGGTATTTTTTATAATGTCACTATTTGCAAACTTTTCTCTATAATTTGCAATTCAAAACTTCTTTATAAAATTGTATAATTTAATTAATAAAAAAGTAATTGTGCGAAAGGAGTATAACTATGAAGTGCAAAAAAGTTATAAGTCTAATTACAACATTGGCAATGTGTATATCAATGTTTTCTGCTTTTTCTGTAACGTCATTTGCAGAAAATGATAATACATATTCGTGTGATTTTACATCACTCGTCAAAAATAATGCAGACACAACATACGGAACTGCTGATGATATATACGATATTGACGATTATACAAAAGCGGTTTTGACGTATGCGGGAACATATGTATCGGCAGACGGAAAGATTTACTTAAAGAGCAGTAAGGTTACAAATGCCAGCTCGTCATACAGTAATGGAAGTTATGTATCATTTACTGCACCGTCAGACGGAAAAGCAACGTTTGAGGGAAAGGATATAGGTGTATATATAGATAACACATATAAGGGTTATTCAAATGGTAATTATGATATGAAAGCAGGAGAAACAATGTATTTGGGTTACAGAAAAGGAACTTCATATCTACAAAATATTACATTCACACCAACTGAAACTCCAAAAGAAACTGTAGCACCGACAGAAAATCCGATACAAACATCAAATCCACAGTCAACACCTAAAGCAGATGTTGAGAGAGAAGTCTTATATGAGGAGAATTTTGAAAACTGTACGGTCGGAGATAAAGCGTCGGGTAACAGTACAAGCGTTGACGGTTGGAAATCACCTGCCGGAACAGCAGAATTAAAAAGTGACAGCAATCAAACAATAAACAAATATCTTGCAGTTACTTCAGGTAAAAGCGGTACTGCACGTTCAACATACAAAGGTATAACTGAAATTAAGGATGATTTTGTACTTGAGGCAGATATAAAGACAACAAGTTATAAAACGAATGTTTCTAATTTTGAAGTTCTTGAAAAAACAGGTTCACTATATATGAATCACGGTTGTTACAGTAATGCAAAGTACACATTTAAAATGAACAGACCGGCGGACTTAAATAAATTTGTTATAAATAACGGTGTATCGGACAGCGGACTTTCGCTTGACAGATATGCTCAGCCGACTGTTTTGACAAAAGAAATATCTGATGATTGGATTCATGTAAAAGTGATAGGTGATTTTACAAATAAAACGGCTACGGCATACATAACGTCACTTGACGGAAATACGGTATATTATCACGGAAGAACAAATATGTCGGAGGATATAACATCATTTAGCTGTCTTGCACTTTTGGCACCGTCAAGCGGAATTGATACTTGCATTGACAATATCAAAATTTCAAAAGCACTTGATTCGGATTTAAGCGAAGTATTCCATACAGTAAAAATAAATAACAGCATTGATGAATTTTCACAGTATGTCTGTGACGGTGAAAGTGTTGTAAACATACCGGATATGTCGGCATACGGCAAGTATTTTGAGGGGTGGAGTGTTGACGGTCAACTATTAAGCTCTGACGATTTAAACAAATATCAAATTACAAAAGATACAACAATCACAGCACAAATATCACAAGATTATATTGAAAATATTGCAACGGTAGAATTCAATTCATTCCCGACAGACAATATGCTTGTTATGGGACCTGATTCCGATACATATGCTGACAATGAAATTTCATTGAAGATCGTCGGTGAAAGAGGAACAAGCATAGTAACAAACCCTGATTCAAGGGTAAAAGATTATAAAATTGATTGGCAGTTTGACGGTTTCAGAACACTTGGCGGCAAGCCGACAGGTGAAAGCGGAACATTCCCGGGAACACAGGTGTATTGTGACAGTTACGGAAGTGTAACGGTAAACAGTGCAAATCAAAGTTCAGTCAATTTTAAACTAAAGAATACATCTGCTAACTATTATGGCATGGTAACTGCCACAGTTACATATAACGGCAAGACAATCAAGGTATCACACCCGTTGGTACTGTTAGCTGATACAGAGGCTAATTCTGATATATACTTGCCAAAAGCCGGTTATACCGTAGATTACAACAATTACGAAAACGGTTTAGTCGGATATACAACATCGCAAAACGATATTTTAACAGGCGGTTGGTCAACAGACGGCTCTGATAAGAGTAATGTTGTTTTGAAATCAGATAACGGCGGTAAATATTTGAGTCTGTCTCGTGAACTTACAGGAAACTCATCATATATTAACAATAATGTAGGGCAGATTACATCACAAACTAATTTTGAACAAGATGTGCGTTTCGGTATAGACGGAACTGTCGGTTATATAGGCGGAAACGTGACAGAAAGCACATCAGTTGGCTTTGAATTGTCTTTTACAGATTCAAAATTCAGCTTGAACGGTACAGAAATCGGAACAGGTGAAAAGAATAAGTGGTATCACATAGTTGTAACAGCCGATCCGACAGTAAAGAAATGTATAGCAAAGATATATAACTTGGATTCAAACGGCGAGTATAACGGCAAAACTCCGTTAATGCAATCTGAATTGACAAACTTCAACGCAAATTACACAACAGGCAAGTACTATAGAATTACATTATCAAAAGATAAATCGAGTTCTATAGATATAAATAATGTTAAAATTCAATCGGCACAGGTTGACACAGATTCATTTAAAATAAACGGGCAGGATACGGTTAATATTCCTGCAAGCGACAGTGTAAAAGTGCCTATGACAGTATCTGCAAATATGACAGACGGTAATATTGCATTCGGTACAGCTGAATGGAAGATTGACGATGAATTTGCAGAGGGTGTTTCTGTTGAAACGGATAGCGCTGATTCACATTCGGCAGATCTTGTCGTAAGCTCAACGGCATCTGCCGGCGACGTATCTGTTAAAGCGACATTAGGCGGAAAGTCTGTAACAAAGACAGTAAAACTAATCGGTAAAAATGACAGTATTGCGTTTGTAAAATCACCTGTCGGTGCACAAATACCGAGCAGTAACAAATATGAGGCAGTTGTTAAAAATGGAAATGCGGAAGTATTGACAGACAAGACTGTAACATACAAACTATACAATTCTGATAACACAACAGAATATACAGGCAGTGATATAAAAATTGCAAGTGACGGTACATTAACGGTATCATCATCTGCAAAGCCGACAGATATCTATGTTAGAGCAATCTCAACCGATTCAAATGGTAAAACGCTTGAAAAATCGGTTAAGGTAAACGTATATAATCTAAAATTCAATTTCACAACAAGTGCAAAAGACGGTTATACATCAGTTACTTCTTCAACCGAATATAAGGAAAGTCGTGGCTTTGGTATAGACGGAACTTGTGCAGACGGTGAAAGCTATATGAGCGGTCAGAATTTTGGTTTTAAACTTAACTTGACAGCAGGTGAAGTATATGAAATTACGGCAGTTTATGAGGGCACAATTAAGTGTGAAAGAGTAAATTCGTCACTTACAGGCTTTGAAAGAACTAAAAAGACATTAGAAAGTGATACATATAAAACGGCGGTATTCGGTGACGGTGTGCTCGATATTACATTCTCGGGTGACGGTAAACTATCATCATTAACAGTTGAAAAAGTAGAACGCACAGCAAACAGTAAGCCTGCATGGTGGACAATAGGCGATTCTACGGTACAGCAAAACGGAAGTTGGGCTTATACGCTTAATAATACATTGTCTGATTATCCGAAACTATCAAATGTTATAAGTGCATTTTATAACAGCGGTCAAGCAGGACGTCAGCACCGTTCATATTATACAGAAGGTTTACTTAACAATGTCCTATGCGGTATTAAACCGGGTGACGTTGTTTCAATAAGCGGTATGGGAACAAATGATACATCTTCGACAAAAGATGAATTTAAAGAGTATAATAACATTTATATAGACGCTATCAAAGCAATGGGCGCAAAGGTAATATTGGGCAGTTACACACCGACAGGTAATTACGGCTCAACTCAAGACAAGGTTTATGACGCAGATAATGTATTGTTCAAAGGTATGAGAACAAACAGTTATGATACCGCAATCAGAGAAGTATATAACGAAAGAGCGAACGATACAAATATTATAGGCTTTGTCGATATTGGAAAAATTGCAGATAACGTTATGACAAATGATGTACGAACAGTATATAATACTGCAATTCAAAGCGGAAAAAACGAAATTGAGGCAAGAGCAAAAGCACAGGAAAGAGCCACGGCACTTATGAGTATGTGGAAAGATTATAATCATTATTATACAGATTTCTCAAACTATATCTTACCTCAAATAACTACTCGTGTGGCACAACTTGTGACAGGTGAAAAACAAGACGATATACCTCAAGTTATAAATCTTGAAAAGCCTGAAACGGAAAGGTTAAAAATTACAGGTACATCAATAAAGAACGGTTCAATTTTAGTTGATATTGATAAAGGTTTTGAGGGCGTTGCAATCTGTGCGCTATACGATAAAGACGGACTTTTAAAGCAGGTTGTCACTGAAACAGACAATACAGCCGAAAAAACTTTGACACTTAAAATGCCTGCAACCAAAGACGGATATGCAGTAAAAGTGATGAATTGGGACAGTTTGGATAAGATGAACCCAATCGGAAAAACGCATTCGATAAAAGTAAGCGATATAGAAGATTTATCAGACGGAGATGATTCATCAGAAGAAATAACATCATCAGACGAATATATAGACGTATCAGAGCTTACTTCGTATGATAGCAATACATACAGAGTTTATAACGGTGACGGAACATACGAAAGCGTCAAGGCAGAAAGCGGAAAAGTTCATAATACGTCAAAATCAGAAGTGACGGTAGTGCCGGAGTATAAATTTGAATTTACCAATACTTCTTCATCAAAAGATGAATATATAAACGGATATGTAAAAGTCAATGCAAATTCTTATACAGAAGAAAAAGGTTACGGACTTGGAAACGGTGATTATCATATTAACGAAAACGGTTGCTTGCCGACAGGTGACAATACTATAAAAATAGATGTACCTGACGGTTTTTATGACATTACTGTATACAGAAAAGGCGGAGCGAGAGCAGATGTTTATAATAACGGTGTTCAGATTATAAATAATACTACATCATCGGGTTCACAAAACCGTCCGTCAGGATACGGTGTAATGTATGCACCGAGAATGGAAGTTACAGGCGGTCAGATAAATCTTACAATCGGTAATACTTCGGGCGGAAACGAGAGAATTGCATCGGTTGAAGTTGTCAGAGTACCCAAAAAGTATAAAAATCAAGTTGTTTGGATAGCGGGTGACAGTGAATCTGCAAATTACTATCCACAAAATGCAGACGGTGACGACTTGGATAACAATAAAGTTATGATGACAGGCTTCGGTATGCAGCTTGAAAAGTTCTTATCACCGACAAAATATGCGGTTGCAAACTTCGGTCAGCCGAGTGCTACTGTTAAGACTTGGTATAACGAATGTTTTGAATCGGTTAAAAAGTTAATTCAAAAAGATGATGTTTTGATTATTGACTTCGGTATTAATGATTCGGTAAGTTCATCAAATAAGATTACTATTGATGAAATGAAACAGTATATGAGTGAAATGGCGGCTATGGCGAAAGAAAAAGGCGCAGTACCTGTTCTTGTAAGCCCTGTTTACAACAGTAAATATCAGCACAAAACATATTTCACATACAGCACTTCAACAAAGATTAATGCTATAACTGAATTTGCCGAGAGTATTGGTGTGGAGTACATAGACCTTAATAAATACACTCAATTATATGTAAATCAAGCCAAAACAGATACAAACGATACAAATTGGGCGGTTAATAATTATCAGGTAGGCGATAACCTACACTTGACACAACATTCCGCTTTGCTTGCGTCATCATTTATTGCGGCAGAATTAAAGAGTATGGGATATGAAACAACCGATTATTCATATATATATAAAGATTTATCGAGTCTTTCTGCTGACAGTGACAGTAAGGTTATCAGAGGTGAAGAAAATGGAGTGACAAGAGTTTATTCCGTTGCAGAGGCTGAAAAGTTTATAAAAGCCAATACAGAATCTTTACCGATAATCGAAAAGAAGTGGGACTTCACAGAAAATACAACGGCGACAGAGGGTGAAAATGAACCGGTTGTGTCAGGCTCTGCGACTTGGAACGAAACGAATCAGAATATTAAATTTAACGCAAATGTAACTGCACCGGGTATTTTGTCATTGAAATTAAACCCTGCAATCGGTAATAAGGCGAATGTTAATTTTGATTTGTACGTCGGTGCATTGGGCGGACAGACGTTTACATACACGATTAATGACAGTGAGGGTACAAATCTTGTTAATTGCTCATTTAACGTATATAACGGTACAGGAAGTATGGTTATTGGCAGTGAAGAAATTGCTGTTGACAGTGATGTTGCATCAGCGGTATCAAAGGTAAGCGGTGACGGTATGTCATCGTCAGTAACGCAAGTGTCAAACGAGATTAATTTTGCAAGTAATACAGTTACTGTAAACATAGGCTCAAAATCATTTACCGGCAAGCTCACAGGAGCAGAAACAGGATTGATTTCGGATATATCGTTTAAGTCGGAGCGTTCAAAGAAAGCTGACAGAAGTATATATCTTGACAATCTTGTAGTAAGAGAATATGAAACCGATTCATCGGATACAGACGAAACTGCGTTCCCTAAGTTTAAAAGCGGAACATATACAAAAGACGGAAGTGCACTGAAATACAGATATTATCTTCCTGAAAATTATGACAGTTCAGTATCGTATCCGGTAGTAATGTTCTTGCACGGTGAAACAAGAAAGGGCAACGATAATGAACAGCAGTTGTATAACGCACAAGATTTATTTGATAAGGTTATAGAACAGGAAAGCACAAATCCTTGTATTCTTGTTGCACCGCAATGCAGTGCGGATAACAGTTGGACTGATTTGTCGGATATGATTGACGGAGTTGTAAATGATATTCAAAATCAGTATAGTGTAAACAGTGAGAAAATATATATTTCTGGTTATTCAGAGGGTACAGAGGGCTGTTATAAGGTTGTCTCTGATAATCCCGATAAGTATGCAGGAATAATTGCAATAGCAGGAAAAGGCGATACAACGTCGGCGCAGGCAATAGCAAAAAATAATACAGGCGTAATGATTTTTGCGGGTAGCGAGGACGATACGGAAATTAATGATTCTTCAAAGGCAATATATAAAGCACTTGTCGAAAACGGTGCGACGAATGTTGAATATAAAGAAATTTACGGTGAAGGTCATAATATTCTGAAGTCAGCTGCGAATACATCAGGCTTGCTTGATTGGTTGTTTGCAAAGAATTTAACAGACAATAAGACTAAAAATACAAAAACTGTTGACTTGGCTATATTTATGGGGCAGTCAAATATGGCAGGACGTGGTGAATACGCTGACGCGACAGAATGCCCGATAGGCGCAGGATATGAATTCAGAAGTGTATCAAATGCAGATATGTTATTCGGTGTATCAGAACCTTTTGGCAAGAGTGAAAACAACGATTCTATAAATGACAACGGAAGTAACGGTGTAGACAGAAGAAGTGGGGATATGGTTTCATCACTTATGAACAGCTATTATGCCCAAACAGGTGTTCCGATTGTAGGAGTCCAAGCATCAAGAGGCGGTACAAATATAGGATATTGGAATACTGCGGCACAAAAGAATGAAGCACAGTCGCGACTTACCGCCGCTAAAACCTATCTTGAAGATAACGGTTATACTGTAAATCATATCTTTATGGTTTGGTGTCAAGGCGAGGCAGACGCGGATAAAATTTATTCGGGAAGTCAGTCGGCAGCGTCATATAAGTCACAGACGCTTAATGTGTTTGAGTATATGAAAACAGTGGGCGTTACAGATATGTTCATAGTTCAAACAGGTCAATATAACGGTGACGATGATACAGACGGCAAACATGATGAGGCGTATGTTACAGTACACGATGCACAAGCAGAACTTGCAAGTGAGAATGATAATGTTTATACAGTAGGTTCATTCCTTGAATTTAAGGAAAATATGAAAGACAATTATCATTTTCACCAAATCGCATATAATACAGTTGGAATAGCGGCAGGTAAAGCAATAGCAGAGGTATACAATAACTAAAAGAGTATTCTTTTAGTTTTGTGTAAATACAAAATGGTATAGAAAATTTTATTTAAGCGGACGGAATTAAATTCCGTCCGCTTTTGCGTTATCAAAAAATCGGCAAGTCAATAGCGGATTCTATCAGCGAAGAATATTTCCAATTATCGTATTAGTACGAAATATCTTTGATGCTCAATTCTTTCATAAGTGCTTTTGTTCGTTCCTTTCGTGCAATTTCTTCCTGTGTTCTTTTTCTTCGTAGCATAATTAAAAACCTCCATTTAGTGTATTTCTATTCTACGCTATAATGAAGGTTTACATAATACTTGAAACGAGTTACATTTATACAAAAAAGCTTGACTACAACAAATGCACATCATTTTAAATTGATGTATATTTTATGTATTGATGTTTCTAAATTCTCTTGGTGACATTCCTGTATATTTTTTGAATGCTTTTTGAAAATTACTGCTCGATGTATATCCGCAATATAATCCAATATCAGCAACGGCATGGGTGGTTGTTATAAGCATTTCTTTAGCGTGGTACATCCTTACTTCAAGGAGTGTTTCCGATATATTTTTACCCGTATAACGTTTGAAATATCGTGAAAGATATTCTCTGGATAAGTGCATATCTGACGCAAGTAGTTCAAGTGTTATTTTTTTTCCGAAATTAGAATGAATATATTTTATAATTTTATCAATTTCGTGATTTTTGGATTCCAAAGGCGTTGCATCAGTATTTTGAAATTCGTATAGTCGTGTTATTGTAATCATCAAATTATTTAATGAACTTTGAATTATTTCATTACTTCCTAATGTAAAATGATTATATTCATGTGCAATAAGCCATGATAAATGTTTTATGTTATGTGCTGCATCATCGTGTATAACAGCATAAAATGGAGACATATTAATAAGTATGTTGTACAATTTACAGACATGCACACCTATAACTCTATTATACTGTTTAATCAGCCCATTAAAAAATTCTTGATTAATTTCAATAGAGCAGACTCGCATAGGAGAGCCTTTTTCGGACGATTGAGAAACAAGTGAAAACTTTGTTTTAGGCATGATAAGTACAAAATCGCCCTCACTCAATGACTGAGATTCATTAGAAGAATATAAAAATCCTTCGCCCTCGTATACATAAAATATTGATATTGAATTTCGTTGGCAATTTCTTTTATTATGAGGGATACATTCAAAAGATAAATATAGGTTATCTAAAGATATATATAGACTATCAGTTGATGTCATTTTTCACACCACCTCTCTAAAAAATTATACAATAAATATTTTTTTGTGTCAATTAAGAATTTTCTATATCAATATTTCATACTTAGTATGTCAATAAATGAGTCTTTTTGGTCAATGTTTGATATGTACAAAAACTTACCTAACAGCTATAATATTTTCTTGATAAATGGTAAAACATAAACCAATTAAAGGAAAAAGGAGCCTGAAAAATGAAAAAAATTACAAGTTTAATCATGTCGGCGGTCATAGCCGGGCAGCTATTTGTACCTTTTACTCCAAATGTTTTGGCGGAAGATGGGGAACTTACGCCATTGCCTGTGCCTACCGGTTTGACAGAATTAGAAACAGAAGAAGATATTTTATCTATTACATTTGATAATGATGGAGAATCATCATTATATAAAATAATGGATGAATATGGTGGTACAGTAAATAGTACATCACCGAATTATACATCGATAGAAGATGCATCTGATTTAAAATATGTGAAAAACGGTGAACAACAAACTGCTACAAATCCTGAAAACAGCGGTATAAGCGGTAAAGCCTTTTACAGTCATCTTACACCGCAAAAAGGCACAGAAATCGGTAACGGATACCGTGGTTCACGTTTGACATTGGATAATGAGAAAATTCAAAGAACTGATAAAATTAAAGTGAGCTATGATTTTTCTTTGTACAACATCATAAACAATGACGGTTCAGCAAATGTCGGTATGCCACAGGGAATAACTATGACAAGTGACGCTGTTGAAAGCGGAAGTGTTCCTTATGATTTTAATGATTTGAGTTATAGTGAAATCGATGCTGATATTGCTGATGCCTCAGATTTAAGCAAACACTTGCTTACATTTGTGACAGGCCGTACAAAACGTAACGACAATGGAATTCATAGATTTGATATGACAGACAAGCTTGCATATTATGAGCCAAGATCAGCATCTGATCCGTATAAAGAAATTGAAGGTATAACACTTGCAGAAAATGCATTTAACTATTTTCATGTAGATGCAGAAATTGATTTTCTAAACAGTCAAATCAAATTTACAATAACCAACACGCAAGATACAACACAAACAGCGACAATTACAACAACTATACCTAAATATGCTTCATGGAACGGATTTATCGTATCATCACAAAAATGGGATTTAAAAGATACAACAGATAAAAAGGGACAAGATACAGAACACTACATATATCTTGACAATATCAAGGCAGTAAAAACAGCGGAAGATAAAGACAAAATAGAAACAACCGCTCCGCCGATAAGAGAACTTCCGAACGATGCCGTTACAGTAATCTCAAACAATGATTCTAATTCAACATGGAAATATAAAACATCATATGATGAGTTGCAAGTGCCGAATGAAAAAGGTTATGTTGATTATAATGCCGAAACGGCTAATTCAAGTGGATTTGGTAACAAAATAGCAACAGGTTCAAGTGCACAGGGCATTACAAGCTATACAGAGTTTGATTTCTATTTGCCGAAAAAAGGTAGCTATATAACGCTTTATAATGCGGGAAAAGCAGGTTCTACGGAAGGATACGGTAACACAATAATAATCAGTGATGCAGGAATTTGTTCTTGGACAGCTCAAGAAAAATATACAAAAGTCTATGATGAAGAGCTTGAATGCGGTAAATGGTATTCTATGACTTTGATATATGACCATAAGGGCGGTTCGGAAAAAGCATTGTTATATGACGGTGAAACTAAACTTGCTGAACAATATATACAAGCAAGAAATTTAAAAAGTACATACTATAGAGCTATATGCTTTAATCGAGGTAAAATTACAAACGGTGATGACGCACCGTATTTTGAACCGGCACAAGCAACTACATATATTGCTAATCTAAGAATATATAACAGAGGTGTAAGACAGGAATTTTATCCATACGGAAGTCAAGCTGATTCAAACGGAAATGTTGTTGATAGTGAAAACCAAGTTATAAATAACAGTCGTATCGGTTCGTATGTTGGAACATTCATAAATAACCAAGTTGACGGAACAACCACAAACAGCTATAAGTTAGGCTCTGTGCCGATAACTGCCGGTGTACCTGACGGTTATAAGTTCAGTGGATGGAAATTAATTTATCAAGACGGCAGTGATGCAAGTGAAACGGATGTAACACAAACAGGTAGTTCTACACATTTAAAATATGCCGTGCAAGCAGTACAAATGAAAGGTACAATCAGCGGTAATGTGTGGAATGATATTAATGAAGATAAAGTAAAAGCAGATAATGAAGATGCTATCAGAGGTGTAAAAATTACAATTACAGATAAAAATGATCCTACTAAAATATATGAATATACAACTGACGGAGACGGAAATTATACAACAGCAGATTTACCAGTAGGAACATATATAGTTACAATCACGATATCTGATGTATATACAATTACAACAGATAATAACAATTCTGAAATTACAGTAGAGGATGAACAGAATAAAACAGTCGATTTTGGTTTGGTGAAAACAGTTGTACCGACAGCAACACCAACAGTGACACCGACAGCAACACCAACAGTGACACCGACAGTGACACCAACAGCGACACCGACAGCAACACCAACAGCGACACCGACAGTGACACCAACAGCGACACCGACAGTGACGCCAACAGCGACACCGACAGCAACACCGACAGTGAACCCAACAGGTACACCAACAGTAAACCCAACAGTCACACCGATAGCAACTGCAACAGTTGCTCCGACAATAACACCAACAGCTACACCAAAATCAAGAGGCGGAAAAGGCAGCAGTGGTGGCGGAAGTTATGATTCAAGATCTACAGCCAAACCGACGACAATACCGATTCCTGTGACTCCGACAGCAACAGTTATTCCGACAACAACGCCAAATGCAAGCGGTAAAAATAACAATGTTCCAGATCTTAATAAAGAAGACCATTTTGCGTATATAGTTGGTTATCCTGAAGGTGATGTAAGACCGGAAGGCAATATTACAAGAGAAGAAGTAGCGTCTGTATTCTTCAGACTTCTTACTGACGAATCACGTCATGAATATTGGAAACAAACAAACAATTATAAAGATATTTCAAATGACAGATGGTCAAATAATGCAATTTCAACAATGACGAATGCAAATATTATATACGGTTATGAAGATAATACATTCAGACCGTCAAATGCCATAACAAGAGCAGAATTTGCCGCTATAGCCGCAAGATTCGATTCAGACGAATATACAGGCGAAGATAAGTTTAGGGATATAAGTGGACATTGGGCGGCTGAATATATAAACAGAGCATCTGAAAAAGGTTGGATTTCAGGTTATGAGGACGGAACGTTCAGACCGGAACAATATATAACAAGAGCAGAGGCAATGACTTTAATAAATTTATTGCTTGAACGAGTAGTAGAAAGCGATAAGATTCACAGCGATGCAATATTCTGGCCGGATAATAAATCTGATATGTGGTATTATACAGCAGTAGAAGAGGCAACAAATTCTCATAAATACACAAGAGAAAATACTAAATATGAAACTGGGACTGAAATTGACCAACCACGTGATTGGGAGAAAATTGAAAGGAAAGGTATTTTAGATTAATGAAAAGTACCTCCGAAAATTAAGTATTCTTAAAGTTTTGTGTAAATACAAAATAGTGCAGAAAATTTTATTTAAGCGGACGGAATTAAATTCCGTCCGCTTTTACGTTATCAAAAAAATCAAATCGTCAATAGCGGATTCTATCAGCAAAGAAGAACTCCAACCGAGAATGAGGCTCATATCCAATCACGACGGCGACTAATCCATTTTTCATGACGTCCATTATTGCAAGGTACAGCATTTTAAACAAACCTAAATATTTCAGGTATCCCCAAGCGGTTTGTGCACTTATCTGCACAACTAACACGATAGAAAAATTTAAAATAATACACTTTTTAAAATTTTACATCTTCTTTTCGATTTTTTCCATTGAAGATATTAATGATTTTAGTTAAAATAAAGTCAACAAATAAACAAAGAAAGGAATGAGAGAGATGTCTGAATACATTCTTGAGCTAAAAGGAATAACGAAAATATTTCCCGGAGTAAAGGCTCTTGATAATGTTCACTTTCAGTTAAAACAAGGTGAAATACATGCTCTTATGGGTGAAAACGGTGCAGGAAAATCAACATTCATAAAAGTTATCACCGGAGTACATCAAGCTGAAGAAGGTGAAATATTCATTAACGGCGAAAAAGTAGAAATAAAAAATCCTAAAGATGCACAAAAATTAAGTATTGCCGCTATTTATCAGCACGGTACGGCATATCAACATTTAAGTGTAACGGAAAACATTTTCATAGGACACGAGAAAATGACAAAGTTCCATACAATTGATTGGAAACAAATGCACAAGGATGCAAAAGCGCTTTTGGAGAGATTGGGAAGTGACATTGACCCACATTCAAGTATGGGTAATCTTACAGTTGCGGAACAACAGATAGTCGAAATTGCAAAAGCCATTTCTACAAATGCAAAAATAATCATAATGGACGAGCCTACGGCGGCTCTTTCAAAAAGAGAATGTGAGGAATTATACAGAATTACAGAACAACTTAGAGATGAAGGCTGTTCAATAATATTTATCTCGCATCGTTTTGAAGATATGTACAGACTTGCTACAAGAGTAACCGTATTTCGTGACTCACAGTACATAGGTACATGGAATGTAGATGAAATTTCAAATGAAGTATTGATTTCAAAAATGGTCGGACGTGAAATTTCTCAAATTTATCCTAAGCAAGAAGTTGAAAGAGGAGAAGAAATTTTCAGAGTTGAGGGATTATCAAAGACAGGGTACTACAAAGATGTTTCTTTTTCACTTCACAAAGGCGAAATTCTTGCTATGACAGGACTTGTCGGTGCAGGACGAACAGAAGTATGTCAAGGTATTATGGGTATTGAAAGACCCGATAAAGGAAAGGTCATTTTGGAAGGAAAAACACTTTCAATAAAACATCCGTCAGACGCTATGAAAGCAGGTATCGGATATTTGCCTGAGGACAGACAAAAACAAGGTCTGATTCTTGATTGGGGATTGGGACAAAACGTAACATTATCAACACTTGAAAAATTTACTAAGTTCACTGTTATAAACAGAAAAGCAGAACGTGAACGTTCAAAAGAACTTTTAGAAAAAGTTAAAACAAAGGCTCTTTCTGTATTTGATAAGGCGTCAAGTTTGTCAGGTGGTAATCAGCAAAAGGTTATTGTAGCAAAGGTTTTAAATTCCGATTTGAAAGTAGTTATCCTTGACGAACCGACAAAGGGTGTCGATGTAGGTGCAAAAGCACAGATATATGAAATTATGTCAGAATTGGCGGCACAAGGTTTCGGAGTAATAATGATTTCTTCGGAAATGCCAGAAGTATTGGGTATGGCAGATACAATCCTTGTTATGAAAGAGGGCAGAGTATCTAAGATTTTTGCAGATGCAACAGGCGTTACTCAAGAACAAATCCTTGAGGCCGCAATGAATATGTAGGAGGTGTGATTTAATTATGAAGTTAAAAAAATTCTTTTCATCGAATATTCGTGAAATCAGCTTAATTATTGTAATGATTGCACTTTCTGTATTTATTGAAATAAGAAGTGGAGGAAACTTCTTCACACTTGAAAACATTTCCGATATGTTCACGGAAACGGCAGTTCTTGCAATTACAGCGGTAGGCATGATGATGGTAATTATCACAAGCGGTATTGACCTTTCAATCGGCTCGATAATGGCGTTGGGTGCAATGGTCGGTGGAACGATACTTAAAAATAATCAAGCAGTTCCCGGAGTGGTAATAATTTTAGTATCGATAGCAGTCGGTATTGTATGTGGTTTCATAAACGGTACATTGGTTGCTAAACTGAAAATATTACCTATTATTGCAACACTCGGTATGATGAATATATATCGCGGACTTACATATTTAGTTGCCAACGGAAGTTGGGTAAAACAACAGGAAATGGGAACAAAATTTCTGTCAATCGCGACAGGAAAGTTTCTTGGTATAAATAATCTTATAGTTATAGCAATAGTTGTTTATATAATTGCTGCATTCTTCCTAAATAAAACCCGTACGGGCAGAAAGATTTATGCGGTAGGAAACAGTGAAGAAAGTGCAAGAGTTTCTGGTATCAAAACAGACCGAACATTAATTATGGTTTATACTATATTAGGTGCGGTAGCCGGCTTAGGCGGTATACTTTATGTATGTAAATACGGAGTTGCTCAAGGTGAAACCTGTACCGGATACGAAATGAATGTAATCGCAGCTTGCGTACTTGGCGGTGTAAGCATTAATGGCGGTACAGGCAGAGTACAAGGCGTATTGTTGGGTGCTGTATTACTTGGTATTCTTAACAATGCAATGCCGCTTATCCATGTATCTTCATTCTGGCAAGAGGCAATTCGCGGTTTGATTATACTTCTTTCAATTATAGCAAACTCGTTAATTCAAAGAAACGTTGAAATGAAAGCATTGAGAAGGAGGAATATCTGATGGCTAAAGAGTATGTAAAACAGGCTGTAAGCAGTGACGGTACAAGAACAATATCAGCCCAAAGAGGATTTTCTTGGCAGAGATTTCTTTTTCAATGGGAGTGGATGCTTGTATTAATGCTTATATTGGTAAATATATTTAATATATCCGCGTCACCGTATTATGCACACGCAAAATCAATTTTAAATGCAACTCGTGACTTCTTGGATAAAGCAATAGTAGTATTTCCGATGGCATTCGTATTAATGCTCGGTGAAATCGACATCAGTGTTGCGTCAATTATGGCTCTTTCAGCAACAATTATGGGTGTTGCGTTTGATGCGGGAGTTCCGATGATCGGTGCAATCGGTCTTGCACTTGTTACAGGCACTGTATGCGGTTTGATTAACGGAATTATCCTTGTAAAATTCCCTGAATTGTCAAGTATGATTGTAACACTTGCAACTCAGATAATATTCAGAGGAATAGCGCAGATTATTTTGGAAACCAATTCGGTCGGAGGATTCCCGAGTTGGTTTACAAAAATCGCAGCCGGCAAAATCGGCGAAATGGTCCCGTATGCCTTGATATTTGTTGTAGTTGAGGCTTTATTCTTCGCATATCTTCTTCACTATACAAAATTCGGCAGAAGATGTTATGCAATGGGTAATTCAACAACCGTTGCAAAGTTTTCAGGTGTAAAAACAGATAAAATTAAAGTTATCGTTTATACAATGACAGGTTTACTTTCGGCAGTTGCCGCAATTTATCTTGCATCAAAAATGTCAAGTGTTCGTCCCGACGTTGCAAAAGGATATGAACTTGATATTATAGCAATGGCTGTACTTGGCGGAGTATCAACTTCAGGCGGTAAGGGAAGAATACTTGGTGCAACGCTTGCGATTATGGTAATCGGTTATCTAAGATACGGTCTTGGTCTAATCAATGCATCAAGCCAAATCATTATGATAGTTGTAGGCTTGCTACTAATTATTGCGGTAGCAATTCCGAGTTTCAGAGATAGTATCGGTAATATGAATTGGTTTAAAAAGCTTAAAGCAATGACAACCAAATCAAAAAAATAAATAAGTATCAATCGAAGTTTATGACTTCGGAAAAATAAAGGAAAAACTTAAAATAAGAAAGGTAGGTTTTAAACATGAAAGCAAGAAAACTATTGGCATTAGGTCTAACGGCAATAATCGGAGCAACTATGATGGCAGGTTGCGGAGGTGGTGGCGGAAGCACAACATCTCAAAGTTCAGACGGCTCATCGGCAAGCGGTACATACGCATTTGTGGCGAAAGATGTACAAAATCCTTATATGCAGAAAGTATATGACGGTTTTGAAAAGGCTTGTAAAGAAATCGGAGCAGAACCTCTTTACAAAGGTCCTGAAGCAGCCACACCGGAAAAGCAGATTGAAATTATCAATCAGCTTGTAGCACAAAACGTTGCGGGTATTGCTATTGCGGCTAACGATGCAGACGCATTGCAACCTGCATTGACAGAAGCTATGGACGCAGGTATTAAGGTTATTTCACTTGACAGTGCTGTAAATAAAGATTCAAGACAAACTCATATTCAACAAGCTGATCCTGAAAAAATCGGCAGAGGACTAATTCAAGCGGCTTATGAAATGGTAGACGGTAACGGCGGTATTGCTGTATTGTCAGCTACTGCACAGGCTACAAATCAAAATCTATGGATTGAATGGATGAAAAAAGAATTAGAAGAAAATCCTGAAAAGTATGCAAATACACCACTTGTAAAAGTTGCATACGGTGACGATGACCCAACAAAGTCAACATCAGAAACACAAGCACTTTTGACAGATTCATCAATTAAAGTTATCATTGCTCCGACAACAGTAGGTATGCTTGCTGCAGGTAAGGTATTGCAAGATAAACAGTCAGATGTAAAACTAACAGGTCTTGGCTTACCGTCAGAAATGGCTCCGTTTATCGAAGACGGTACTTGCCCTTGGATGTATCTATGGAATCCTGTTGATATAGGTTATTTGTCAGGCTACACAATGGATGCACTTGTAAAAGGCACAATTACAGGTGATGTAGGCGGTTCATTTAATGCCGGTGACCTTGGTGAAAAGAAGATTACAGAGGCTGCCGATGGCGGTACAGAAGTAATGCTTGGTGACCCATTCAAATTCGATACAGAAAACATTGCTGAATGGAAAGAAGTTTATTGATTTTAGTTAATGACTGATTAATTGTATTATTTCCCCCCAAAAATGCCCCTTTTAATAAAGGGGCATTTTTTTTGTTGACAAATATAATGCCGATAGAGTATAATTAATATGTTAATATAGTACAACATATTGATTGTACATTTCTGTGATTTGTACTTTTTTACTAAATGTAATAAAAACGGAGTTTGATATGAAAAAACATTCAAGACTTGTTGAAAGAGTTGTCAGACCATATTTGATTTTTATAGCTTTGATTTTAGCTGCGGCAATGATTGTAATGTACTTTTCTGTTGTGACAAAACTTAATTATGAGGCAGAAAATGCAGGGACAAAAATTGCGGAAACTATGGCTCGACAGGTCGACACATACATAGAAGAAATAGACGTACTTGCACAACAAGTGAAACGTCAACCTCGTATAATAAATATTTTTTATAACCTTAACAATACCAAAAATGATAAAAGTAATTTTTTCAATGATAACGTTTTGCTTGGAATCGACGTTTCATCTATCCTTAACGGATTGATTACTGATCGAAACGGTAATTTCAATATATCGGTCTATAACGGATACGGTGATTTTGTATCAAATCAAAATTACTTCATTGATAAAAAGAAATTTCAAAGCACTATGGAAAATATAAATTATGCCATAGAGTTAAATCAAATCGAAGAAAATGACGATAAAATAATAACCGCACCATCGGAAAATCCTTGGACGGAAAGTACAAGAGAATTTATAACTTTAAAAAAGAGTCTAAAAAATGATTATTCCGATACTGTTTGCGGTATAATTGAGGTTAGAGCAAGTGTGGACAGGCTTGAACAAATGCTGCATACAGAAGATAATGCCGAGATTTTAATTTGCGACCGTTCAAACGGAAAAATTATATATCCGACCGTATATACAGAAAGAGAAAGAAGCGAGTATTCTTCGGCATTTGTCAATAATGCAAACTGGGAAATAATGATACGAACACCCGTAGCGAATACAAAGACAAATATAATATTTATTTTATCGATTTTTGTGGCTTTGTATGCAATATTGTTAGTGTTTGTATTCTTGATAAGCCGAACTATCGGAAAAGAAGTTATAAAACCGATTTCACAATTAGCAAATCACGTTTGCAAAATTGACGCACCGGATGATAAAATGGCTCACATCAACGATGATGCTATTGATGAAATAAAAGAGCTTGAGGACAGTTTTGAAAAAATGCTTGAAAGAATGAATAATTCGATTATTCAAGAGAAAAAGGCATATGCGCTTGCTTTGCAGGCTCAAATGAATCCTCATTTTCTGTACAATATGCTGGCGGTAATCAGTTCTGCCGGAAGTGAGGCAGGATGTGACAGTGTTTCCACAATGTGCGTCGAACTGTCTGATATGCTTAGATACGTTGCAGCATATCAAAAAGTTACCGTACCGCTTAAAGAAGAAATAATTCATACAAAAAATTATCTTGCATTGATGAAATCAAGATATGAGGATTATTTTTCTTATAAGATTGATGTTTCAGACGATTTGATGAACATTCCGGTGCCAAAATTGTTTATACAACCGCTTGCAGAAAACTGTTTTATACATGCTTTTAAAGAAAAAGAGCCACCATGGAATATTGATATAAAGATGGTAGGCACAAAAGATAGGTGGGAACTTATCATAAAGGATAACGGTTCTGGAATATCCGAAGAAAGAATTGCCGAAATAAAAGACAAAATAGATAAAGCATTAAATGAAAGACAAGTGGGGAATATCGGCGGATTGGGTATTGTAAATACAATAGTCCGTCTTACTATGACGCACAACAAAAATCTCAAATACGATATATATAACGATAACGGTATGGAAATAAAAATTGTTGTGGGGGAGTAAAAATATGTTTAAAGTGCTTATTGCTGAGGACGAGCCTCCGATTATGCGAATGATTAAATCAACCTTAGAATCGGTTGATTCCGATTTTAAAGTTACCGAATGTTGCATAAACGGAAAAAATGCCGTAGAAAAGCTAAAAAATGAAGATTTTGATATTGTTATTACTGATATTAAAATGCCGATTATGACAGGTATCGAACTTGCAGGCTGGATATATCAGAATAAACCCGATACAAAAGTTATAATTGTAAGCGGATATTCTGATTTTGAATATGCAAGGAAAGCATTGGAATATAAGGTGTTTGATTATTTGTTAAAGCCTATATCCAAAGATAAGGTGAGCGAGCTTACTCAAAGAATAAAAAGTGAAATTGCCGAAAAAAACAAAATGTTTGCCGAAAATAATACTATTGTAATTCTTGCATGTGCCGGTGCGTATTTGTTATATGGCTCGGAAGTTCTTCTTCCCGGCGAACGTTTTTGGACCGATTCGGGAATCGATACTTTTATGGATAATTTGCTTACAACATCAGAAGAATATATTTTCTTTAACAGCAATATGCTTTCGGAACGTCTTATGGTTATAACCGCCGAAACGGAAGAAAGACAAGAAGAATTGATACACAAAATTTATGATGAATTTTCAACGAAAAATCTTCCCATGACTATTGTTTATCAAAAAGGTGTGTTGTTTAAAGATACTGGCAAATATTTTAGTAAACTTAGAGAACAACTCATAAAACATCTTATTCTAAACAAATCGCAATTATTGTGCTGTAATTCATTGTCGGACAGTTATGAAGATATATCACAGCCATATTCAAAAGCAGATGTCGACAGTATTGTTTTTGCAATAAAAAACAGAAACAACGATGAATTGAAAAACAAATTAACCGCCGTAATGAATAATATGATGTCCTCTGATTGTACACAAGAAGAAATAAACGGTTTTTTGAATATAATTTTGGATACTTACACATTGAATTATCCGAATCATATGAAGCGGAAAAATACAAGTGTAAAAAAAGAATTCGTCAATGCACTTGCAAGCTTTGTTTCATATGATGCGTTTATAGATGATATTATATCAATATTGGCAACATTGAGAAACGATAAACGTGATCCTGACAGATATGAACAGCTTGCAAATGAAGTGGAAGAATATCTGATTAATAATTATAATAAAAACATTACAAGCGATGTTCTATCAAAAGAATTCGGATTTGTACCGAGTTATATAAGCCGATTGTTTAAACGCCAAAAAGGCGTATCACCCAATGAATATGTAACTAAATACAGAATAGAAAAAGCAAAGAAATTAATCGAAGAAAATAATGATTTAAGAATAAAAGATATTGCCGACGCAGTCGGATTTAAAGAATCATACTATTTCTCAAAAACATTCAAACGTGAAACCAGTATGTGGCCGACCGAATATTCGGCAAGAGATAAATAAATTATATTGAAAGAGAGTGATACAAATGACAATTATACCAATATTTAAAAAGTGCCCGGTTTGCGGGAAAAAATATGTATGGAATCCTGATGTAGGCAAGATTATATGCCCATATTGTCATGGACTCGGTAAGCCTAAAAAGACAAAAGATAAATAAATTCGGTTTTATATGGGGTGTGACTGTTATGAAAATTTTGAATTTTGGTTCGTGCAATATTGATTTTGTATATAATTTAGACCATATTGTCGCAATAGGAGAAACCGAAACAAGTAATTCAATGCAAGTATTTCCGGGTGGAAAAGGTCTTAACCAATCAGTCGCTTTAGCTAAGGCGGGTATGGAAGTTTATCACGCCGGTTGTATCGGAACTGACGGAGAAATGCTTACAGATGTTTTAGAGTCAAACGGTGTCGATATTTCAAATATAAAAAAAGTGGACGAAAAAACAGGACACGCTATTATTCAAGTAAGCAGCAAAGGTGATAATTCGATTTTTCTTTATTCCGGCTCAAATGCAAAAATAACCGAAGAATTTGTTGATGAAGTGCTTGATAAATTTCAAAAAGGCGATATGCTTTTGCTTCAAAATGAAATAAATATGATAGACTATATCGTAGAAAAAGCATACGAAAAGGGAATGTGCATAATATTAAATCCGTCACCGTATAACGATAAAATAAAAAAGATTGATTTTAATATGCTTTCCTATATAATTCTGAATGAAGTAGAAATGTCGGAGCTTACTCAATGTGATAATCCAAAAGACGGTTTAAAATATTTTGCAAAGAATTATCCAAAACTTAAAATCATTATTACTCTCGGAAGTGAAGGAAGTATGTACGGCGATACCGAAAAGGTTGTTTTTCAGCTGTCATTTAAGGTTAATGCCGTTGATACAACTGCCGCGGGAGATACATTTACAGGATACTTTTTTGCACAAACAGCAATGGGGAACACTGTTGAAAAATCCTTAAAAATTGCGTCAGTTGCATCAGCTATTGCAGTATCAAGAAAAGGCGCGTCTGTATCTATACCTATGTTAAACGAAGTTTTAGCGGCTGAAAATTCATTTCAAAGTTCTTAATCACATTTACCGCAATCACAGCACCCATTGCAAATAAGTTTACTGCTACAATGTTCGCAATTTTTGCGATAGTGGGGTACATATAATTCATTTTCGGGTATATCAAATCCGAAATTATCGCACAACTTAAATTTAATCGGTTTACCGATGTAATTCATACCCGATTTATACGCCATTTCGCTTTGTGTAGATTTTTTCGGTATACGATATTTTTTACCGTCTTTTATAAAATATGTACCTGTTTCAATAAAGCAAAATGTAACATTATGCGATACACATTCTTGACGTAATGATTTTACCCAATCAAAATTACAAGGACGTGAACCGTCGTAATTTTCACCGCCACATACTACACGTTCTATCTGACCGCTTTGCAGATATTTTTCGATACTGATAGGACCGATAAATGGAGCACACATTATTCCTTTGTGTTTAAACGGTAAATCAAGTAATAGCGGAATACGTTCATCGGCACGTTTTTGATTTTCGGCGGTAACATTAAAAAATACATTTTCCCAACCGTTGCCCCAATCTGACGGAAGGCATTTATGCACTCTCTCGGGACGTTTGGTAAGCAAATAAAATTTTACGTCACTGCGTTGCTTTATAATATCCCATGCTTCTTCACGCCACTTGTCAGCCTCTTCTAAAAAGAAATCTGACGTCATACATACGCGAATAAGCTCACCGCTCTGCACTTTATAATTGCCGTAACGGTCTTTTTGCAGAGGATAGTCAAATCCTGATTTTGTTTTATAAATATCCGAGCCGCTTTTGTCACGAACACGGTCTAAAAAATACATATAGCAATTTTGGCAACCCTCACTGCATTTCACGCAACCGTGCCACGGATTCCATATATCGTGCATTATATCACTTCCTGACATCTTTTATAACTTTATAAATATCTTCATCTAAACATATTGCATTGAAGTAAACCGTAGTCGCCTTGAGTGTAAAATAGGCGTTTTTTATCAAAACCAGCTTTCTGAAAACAATGGTCCACGTTAGTGGTAATAACAAAATAATCTTTACCGTTTACCATTATCTCATCTGAGTAATTTTTCATAGATTTTTTTGTCGGTATCCTTAAAAACATTAAAAATCACCCTTTCCAATTCAGAATGTTTCAAATAGTCTTTCACTGTTTCAACGGCTATTTGTGCGGCAATATCATTTGGGAAATGAAATTCACCTGTTGATATACAACAAAAAGCTATTGATTTTACACCGTTAGCTTCAGCCAACTCAAGACAAGAACGGTAACAACTTGCTAAAAGTTTGCGGAGTTCATCGGTAAGATGTCCGTATACAATAGGACCGACCGTATGAAGAATGTAATCACAAGGCAAGTTGTATGATTTTGTTATCTTCGCAGCACCAGTCTGTTCCTTGTGACCTTGTAGCTTCATAATGCGATTACATTCCAATCTAAGCTGAACACCCGAAAACGTATGAATTGCATTATCAATACACTTGTGGCAAGGCACAAAGCAACCGAGCATTGCACTGTTTGCGGCATTTACTATTGCACCGCATTTTAATGTTGTTATATCGCCTTGCCAAAGGTATAATTTGTTCGATATTGCTTGTAAATCATATGCGTCGGTTATGTTAATTTCCGTCAATCGTTCTTGCAAATAATCATCTTGTAGCTTTATAAATTCGTTACTAATTTGTTTCGGTTCTCTGACGTTTACAAGAGAACGGAATAAATTAAATTTTTCTTCGGAATCTTTTGGGATAACTATATTGCTATATCTGTTGTCCTCACTTATCAGATGATTAATAAGAAAATCAAGTCTTTCATTCTGTGTCATATTACCACCTCTGAAATGATTATAACGTGTTTTTGTTATTATAACAAGTAGGTACTTTTAAGTAACTATCAAAAAAGTCTTTACCGTATGGCAAAGATTTTTTGAATTTACTGTGCTTTATAGAATTTTAATTTAACAAGACCATTGTAAATTTTTGTACCCATAGGAAGCTGTTTGATTTCGTCTTCTGAAAGAATTTTTAGCATAAACACCGTAAAGAAATATACAACCGCCGCAATCGCTATTGCAATTACAGTGGAAATCAAATTACCTATAAATCCAGATGGGCATACAAGCATTGAAAGCTTATAAACACCGACTGCAACAACGCCCATAACAACACCTGCTATAATCGGTTTTAAGATATATTTCATTGGCTTGATGTTAAGTTTGCAGTTCTTTGCAAGAACAACAAAGCATATTGCACATGATATGAACTGACAAGCAATAGAGCTTATTGCCGCACCGTAAATATTGATTGACGGTATTCTTATAAGTACAATATTTAATACAATTTTCGCTATACATCCAAACAACAAGCTGATTGCAGGAACATAAACTTTTCCAAGCCCTTGAAGCGAACCTGTCATAGTTTGTGCAAGTGCCGCAAATATAAGCGATACCGAAACAAGCTGTAAAAGCTCAAAACCGCTCGAAGTGCTGAAATACAATATTTTATAAATCGGCTCAGCAAGAGTTATCAAACCTATTGCGCAAGGCAAGATAATTAATATTGAAATAAGCAATGAATAGTTTATCTTTGAAGAGGCCTCTTTATAATCTTTTACCGCCAACGCACCTGCGATTGACGGAACAAGAACTGTTGCAAAAGCGAAGTTTACCGCCAAAGGCATATTGTAAAGTGTATCACTCTTTGATAGAAGTCCCGATAATCTTGCAATTTCCTGATTAAGTTGCTCGGCGGTCGGATTTATAATATCGCCGACGTTGCCATGTGCCGGAATTAATGATGCAAATGCAACTTCAATACCACGACTTATTGTTGCTGTGTCGATAACTCTGTTTATAGCTGTAATGATAGAGCCAAGCGAAATCGGAATACTTATCATAAGAATACTCATCATAAGATGTCTGCCTGAAATCTTAATTGTTTCGCCTTTTGATTCTTCAATATGCTCCTTGATACCGCTTTTACGTTTACAATAGAAGTATACTAAGTAAAGCATACTAAGCGCAGTTGCAACAGATGTTGCAAAGTTAGCCCAAGATGCCATAATTGCAGGTGCAAGACCGATTGAAAGGTATACAAACACGATAGTAAGTGTACATTTTAAAATCTGTTCAAGTACCTGTGAATTACTTGTTGCTTTCATATTCTTCATACCTGTGAAATATCCTCTGATTACGGAAGATACACAAACGAAGAACAGTGACGGTGCAAGCGCACGCATTACATATTGAGAGCCGTCAATTTTAATTATATGCTGTGCAAAAATATCCGCACCAAAGAACAGAACCGCAGTCGTTACAAGACCTATTATTGAGAACAGCAATAAAGCCGTTTTGAAAATCTTATGTGCACCTTTGTAATCGTCAAGTGCTACACGTTCGGAAACCATTTTTGAAATTGCATTAGGTATTCCGACAGATGAAATTGCAAGCAGTAGGGTATAAATCTGAAATCCTACATTATAAAATCCCAGTCCCTCGTCACCGAAACCGTCAATGTTTGTTATTACAATTCTGTAAACCATACCAAGAACTTTTACAAGCACTTGTGAAATAAGAATTATAGTAACATTATTCATAAACGATTGAGTGTTTTCTTTGTTTTGTTTACTCATTATATTCCTCCTAATTTAATGTTCACATTGTCATATTATAAAACTAAATACGGATTTAATCAAGTATTGTCATAAAAAAATAAAGTAATTGTATAGAAATAAGTCAAAAATCGGCATTTTGACTTGACACAAAGCTGATATAAGGGTAAAATATAATAAGTATGTAAATTTATATGGAGGAATAGACATGGATACAATGCAAGGTTTAAAACGTACTCACTATTGCGGAGATGTTGAAGGAATCGGCAATGAAGTTGTAGTAGGCGGTTATGTACAAAAAGTAAGAGATTTGGGAAATCTTATTTTTATAGATTTAAGGGACAGAACAGGTATAGTTCAGCTTGCTTTTGATGATTCGACAGACAGAGAAATATTTGAAAAAGCGTCTGATTGCCACAGCGAATATGTACTTATGGCAAAAGGTGTTGTTCGTGAAAGAGAAAGCAAGAATACAGCAATTAAAACAGGTAATATTGAAATTGACGTAAAAGATTTGAGAGTGTTGGCAAAGGCTCAGACACCTCCTTTTGAAATTGTTGACGATACTAACGTAAACGAAGAATTAAGATTGAAATATCGTTATCTTGACCTTAGAAGAAAGGTTTTACAGGATAACTTGATTATGAGAAGTAAGATTGCAAAAGTTGCAAGAGATTATTACTATGAAAACGGCTTTATAGAAATCGAAACACCGATGATGATTAAGTCAACTCCTGAGGGTGCAAGAGATTACCTTGTTCCGTCAAGAGTACATCACGGAAAGTTTTACGCACTTCCGCAGTCACCTCAAATGTACAAGCAACTTTTGATGATTGCAGGATTTGACAGATATATTCAGCTTGCAAGATGCTTCAGAGATGAAGACTTAAGAGCAGACAGACAGCCGGAATTTACGCAAATTGACCTTGAAATGTCATTCGTTGATGTTGAGGATATTCTTGAAATGAACGAAGGCTTTATACAAAGATTGTTTAAGGAAGTTCTTGATGTTGACGTAGAATTACCGCTCCCAAGACTTACTTATAAAGACGCTATGGAACGTTACGGCTCAGATAAGCCTGATACTCGTTTCGGTATGGAAATATGCGATATTTCAGAACTTGTTAAGAATTGCGGTTTCGGCGTGTTCACTTCGGCTATCGAAAACGGCGGCTCGGTAAGAGCAATCGTTGCAAAAGACGCGGCAAAGACGCTTACAAGAAAAGAAATCGACAAGCTTACAGAATACGTTAAGGGAATAGGTGCAAAAGGTCTTGCATTTGTTCGTTGGGTTGATGATGAACCGACTTGTGCATTTGCAAAATTCTTGGGCGAAGGTGAACTTGACGCAATATTAAATAAAGTAGGTGCTCAAAAGGGTGACGTTGTACTTATCGTTGCAGATAAGAATAAAGTAACACTTCCTGTACTCGGCGCACTTAGATTAAAGGTTGCAAAGCAACTTGATATAATTCCTGAAGGATTTAACTTCCTTTGGATTACTGAATTCCCATTCTTTGAATATGACGAAGATACAGATTCTTGGCTTGCTATGCACCATCCGTTTACAATGCCTATGGACGAGTGTATTCAATATCTTGATACTGATCCGGGTAAAGTTACGGCTAAGGCATATGACCTTGTCCTTAACGGTACAGAGCTTTCAAGCGGTTCAATTAGAATTACAGATTATGAACTTCAACAAAAAATGTTCCAGGCACTTGGGCTTTCTGATGAAGAAATCGAGGCTAAATTCGGTTTCCTTGTAGAGGCATATAAATACGGTGCCGCACCTCACGGCGGTATGGGTATCGGTCTTGACAGACTTGCAATGATTATGACTGGTAACGACAGTCTAAGAGATGTAACTGCATTCCCTAAGGTACAAAATGCGTCAGAACTTATGTCGGGAGCTCCTAATGTTGTTGACGAAGAACAATTACAGGAACTTTCGATAAGCATAATACCTGAAAAGAAAGAAAATTAATAATGTGTTCATAATAATTTAATAACGTTATTGTATAATAACCTTAAAATAGGAGCCGAATTTTCAGCTTCTAAGACTGTCGATAAATTGTCCGGAACGTGCAGAAGTATTATTCAAATTTGTATGATTTAATTTATCAAAAAAATAGCAGGCAAGCCTATATTGATAGGCTTGCCTATGCACTTTTTGAAAAAATAAACTCTGCCGTACAAATGTACGCTGACGAGTTCGTTTTTTCAAAATCCAAACTAATTTCTCGGCAGTCTGAAAATTAATCTGTGAAACGGAGAGTTTTAAGTGATTACTATTTCAAACTTAACAAAAAAATACGGTGATAAATATGCACTCGACAATATTAGTTTTAATGTAAAAAAGGGTGAAGTTCTTGGATTTTTAGGTCCTAACGGTGCGGGAAAATCAACAACTATGAATATTATCACCGGATATATTTCATATACAGACGGCTCTGTTAATATTGACGGCTATGATATTTTAGAAAATCCTATTGAAGTGAAAAAGAAAATAGGATACTTGCCTGAAATACCACCGCTTTATCTTGATATGGTAGTGTGGGATTATCTTGAATTTGTATATGAATTGAAGAAAATCAAGACCGAGGACGAAAAGAGTCATATACAGCAAGTTATTGATATGGTGAAGATTGATAATGTTAAAAACAGAAAAATTGCCAATTTGTCAAAAGGCTATCGACAAAGAGTGGGACTTGCAGGTGCTTTAATCGGTGATCCAGAAATTCTTATACTTGACGAACCGACAGTTGGTCTTGATCCTAAGCAGATTATCGAAATAAGAAATGTTATTAAGGAACTCGGAAAAGAAAAGACTGTAATTTTAAGTTCGCATATATTAAGCGAAATAAGTGCAGTCTGTGAAAGAGTAATTATTATAAATAAAGGCAAATTTGTCGCAGAAGATACACCGAAAAATCTTTCGGACAAGCTTGGTGACAATAAAAAAATGCTGTTCAGAATATCGGGCGATAGGGAAAAAGCCGAAAATATCCTAAATTCATTTGACGGCATATCAAATGTAACCTGTGTTTCATCTGAAAATGATTCGTATGATTTTGAATTTGATAACGCAATGGCGGCAGAAGAAAAGAAAAAAATGTTCTTTGCATTCGCGGAAAATGAAATACCGATATTAATGCAAAAAGAAATCGAGCCGTCTTTGGAGGATATATTCTTAAAACTTACTGACAATACGTCAGAAAAGGAGGAAAATACAAATGAAAGCGATATTTAACAGAGAATTCAATTCGTATTTTACATCAATGCTCGGTTATGTATTTTTAACTATTTTTCTTCTTTTAACAGGAGTAATGTTCTATGTTGTAAATATCAGATTTATGACTGCAAGAATGACTAATTTCTTTTCAATCGTCAATAACTGGGCGTTGTTCTTGTTGCCGTTATTGACAATGAGATTGTTCTCAGAGGACAGAAAGCAAAAGACAGATCAATTATTACTGACCGCACCTATATCTACAAAAGAAATAGTTTTCGGTAAGTATCTTGCGGCATTTGGAATATTTATGGTAGGTGTGCTTATAACACTTATTTATCCTGTTATATTAGCGTTTACGGGTAATTTGCCGATTGCGGAAACAATAAGCTGTTATGTCGGCTTTATACTGCTATGTTCGGCAATACTTGCTATCGGTGCGTTTATGTCATCTATTACGGAAAGTCAGATTGTCGCTGCAATCGCCACTTACGGTGTATTGATTTTCACATTGCTTTTAGGATCGGTTGCGTCAAACGTTTCAAACGAAATAATTGTAAAAATTCTTTTGTGGTTATCGCCTGTACAAAGATTTTCGGATTTTACTCTCGGAATCCTTAACTTTGAACCGATAATTTATTATTTAAGCATCACCAGTCTGTTCTTATTCTTTACCGTTATGGTATTTGAAAGACGCAGAATGAGATAGGAGGATATGTAATGAATAACGTAAAAAAATATAAATTTGTATCTTCCGTTGCTATTGCAATAGCGGTTGTTTTGGTTATTGTTGTAAACGTATTTGTCAGCGTGCTTAACAACAAATTACCTTTAAAAATCGACCTTACGTCAAATAAAATGTACGAACTTTCAGATAAAACAAAAGAGTATCTTAAAAATTATGATACTCCTGTTGATATATATATTCTTGCCGGTGAATCGGAACAAGACGGAAATATTCGTACGGTGCTTGATAAATATGCCGCCGCAAATAAAAATATCAATGTTACAAATATTAATATGACATCTAACCCGACTTTTGGCAAGAAATACGTTACTGACGGCAAAAGTCTGCAATCAAATTCTGTCATTGTTGACGGCGGAGATAAGTTTAAAACATATACTATGACTGAATTGTACGGAGTAAATGCACAAACAGGACAGTATACATCACTTAATGTTGAAAATAAAATAACTTCGGCACTAAAGTATGTATCAAGCAAAACACAACAAAAGGCATACCTAATAAAAGGACATAATGAGATAGCTGTTGACGGTGCAAAAACTAAACTTGAATCAGAAAACTTTGAAGTTGGAGAAGTTAATACATTGACCGATGATATACCGTCAGACGCAAATATGTTGATTGTTGCAAAACCGACGGCCGATTTTTCAAAAGAAGAAATCACAAAACTTGATTCTTATTTGCAAAAAGGCGGTAATATACAAGTTTATCTTGATGTAGATTCAAAAAATCTTACTAACTTGTATGACTATCTAAAGTCATCATGGGGCATAGGTGTAAGCGATAACCTTGTAATTGAAACAGACACATCAAAATCCGTTTCGTTGAGCGGAAGTTCGATGAGTCTTGTCGTGCCGAACGTAAAATCATATGAATTTACCGACAGTATAATAGACAATCAAAGAACTTTGGCATATTTCCCATATTCAAGATTGATAACTCAAGAATTTGAATCAAATGGCGATATATCTGTTACACCTGTTTTGACAAGTTCAGAAAAAGCATACACGACTTCAAATTATGAAAATGTTTCAAAAGTCGGCGGCGAGCAGGACGGTGAATATCCGGTCAGCGAACTTTCGGTAGATGCAAAACACGCCTCATCGGTTTATGTATCGGGAAATACTATGCTTTTAACCATAGACGAAACAACACTTACAAATAATTACGGACTTGCAAACTATGATTATTTTATGAATTTGACCAACTTTATGATAGGTAACGAAGAAAGCTTTACTGTAGATGAAAAAACACTTGTAAACAATGTTATTACATTATCTGATTTAGGTCAAACAATTATTTTTGCATTTGTTGTAATTATAATACCGATTACCGTATTAATAATCGGACTTGTAATTTGGATAAAAAGGAGAAATCTATGAGTAAAACAACGAAAAGCATAATTATAGCCGCGTCAGTGATTATAGTGCTTATTGTCGGAACGATTGTTATAAGTAATATTGACACGTCAAAAGATAATAATGTTGATACAACCGATGATTTATACAGTATCTATTCAGCTGATACAACCGATATTTTATCTGTAAAGTCAGAGAGTGAAAACGGTACAATTACAGTAAAAAGTATAGGCGATTCGGAATGGTCCGTAAATGATATGGATGCGTCTGAAATAGATTCTTCAAAAGCCGGTGCGCTTGTCGGTACAATTTCAACATTGTCATCAAAAAACAAGATTGAAGAAAATCCGGCTGATTTATCACAATACGGACTTGACAATCCACAAGTCACTGTTACAGTTGAAAAGAAAAACGGTCAGATTGATAAAATGATTATCGGTGATTTAAGTCCGACACTCGGAGAATATTTTGTGATGAAAGACGGCGATAATACTGTCTATACAATATATGATTTTAAAGTTGATACTTTAAAAAAGCCTATCAGCTATTATAAAGAATTCAATCGTTTCAGCATTAATATTGACAATATTAATGACATTAAAATTGTCCGCAGTGATGAAACTATTGAAATCAGAATATTAAGCAATATAAATAACAACACAAATAATGTATGGGAAATGGTACAGCCGTATCAGAGCGGTGCCAATGATGACTATATCGATAACAAAATACTTGCTCCGATAGAGGAAATTTCACTTACTACACCGATTGAAAATGCTGACGGCGGTTTCAGTGAAAAGTCGCCTGTTTTAATGATAACCGTTAAGCCTTACGACAATTCAACAGGCAAATACGGCGAAGAATATACCGAAACACTTACAATTGGTCGCACAGACGGTGATATGACTTATGTAAAATATAAGGAACAGGTATTTAAAGTTTCATCGGACATTATATCTTTTGCGAATGACTCGTCATACAACATTGTAAGTAAATTGCAGGCACTTGTTGATATTTCGGAAGTTAAGAGTGTAACGGTAGAGTATAACGGAGCAGAACATACGATTGATATAACTCATAACGATTCGGATATGACTTTTGTGCTTGACGGTCAAAAGGTTGATACAAAGATAACACAAGCAATATACAAGAGCATTGTCGGTTTGGCGGTTGACGGAGTATATAAAGACGAAACACTCGGCGATACCGTTATGAAAATAAAATATAAAGGTATCAAGAGCAGTTCTGATACAGAAATCGAATTTAAGAGTATTGATGATTTGTACTGTGCTTTAATCCGCAACGGTAAAACAGAATTTACAATCAAGAAAAGTAAGCTTAATGAATTTATGGATTTATTCAATACTTATGTTGAAAATCCGGAAAAGCAAGGAGATTAATTATGGAGAATTTATGGAATGACGTGATTCCTTATTGGAACGAAGAATTTATAGAGGCTGATGAAACAGCGGTAAGAAAACCGACTATAACGGCATATCCTGCACATTCAAAAGGTGCTGTTATTATTTTTCCGGGTGGTGGCTATGTAATAAGAGCCGACCACGAAGGTACTGCATATGCTAAGTGGTTGCAGTCAATCGGTCTTACTGCATTTGTGGTTGAATACAGAGTTGCACCGTACAAACATCCGGCAGAAATAAGTGACGCAATGCGTGCTGTTAAATATGTCAGATATTACGCCGACAAATACGGCATTGATAAGGATAAAATTGCAGTTATGGGTTCAAGTGCCGGCGGACATTTGGCGGCCTCTGTTTCTGTTCATTATGATAAGAAAATGTATGAAGATACAGATGAAATAGATAAAGAAAGCTGTAAGCCTAATGCGACAATTTTGTGTTACCCTGTAATAGATATGTTCGAATACAGACATGACGGTTCAAGACAAAACTTGATAGGCGAAAGAGCATTACATTCTGATAAAGAGCTTATGTCGCTTTATAAACACGTCACACCTAATACACCGCCTACATTTATATGGCATACATCATCAGACCAGGCAGTACCGGTAGAAAATTCTTTGATGTACGCCGACGCACTAAGCAAAGTGCAAGTTTCGTATGAAATGCACATATACCCAATCGGTTCTCACGGCTTGGGCTTGGCAGACAGTATACCGCACGTTGCACAGTGGAAAGATTCTCTTGAAAAATGGATAAAACTTAATGATTTAATTTAAGTAACTAATGTCACAATAAGTCAGTATCGGCTTGTTGTGACATTTTTTTATATGTGTAAAATGTCAAAATACAAAAAAATACATTTAAAAAGACTATACAAAACGAAATGAGTGTGATATAATAAATGTTATATAATTAACAAGGGGTTTAGAGGACATGAGTGAAAATGAAAAGAAAGTTCCTACGGTCGTAGTTAAACGTCTGCCACGCTATTACAGATATTTGGGCGAACTTTTAAAGCAGGATATAAAGCGTATTTCCTCAAATGCACTTAGCGTAAAAATGAACGTGACTGCATCACAAATCAGACAGGATTTTAACTATTTCGGCGGTTTCGGTCAGCAGGGATACGGCTATAATGTCGAACATCTTTATAACGAAATCGGTGACATATTAGGACTTAATGACGGAGATACTACTGTTATAGTCGGAGCGGGTAATCTCGGCAGAGCATTGGCAAGTCACGATACGTTTGAAAAAAGAGGCTTTAAACTTGTAGGCATTTTTGATAATGACATTAATATAATCGGTACAAAAATCAATGGTATAGAAGTTATGTCAATAGATAAGCTTGAGGAATTTTTGAATTCGCATAGAGTTGACATCGGAATTCTTACCGTACCGAAAGCGGCAGTAATGAAAACGGCTGAAAAATTGGTTAATTGCGGAGTTAAAGGTCTTATGAACTTTTCGTATACCGAACTTAAATTCGATAAGGACGTAGCGGTGGAAAACGTTCACCTTTCAGATCCGCTTATGACATTGTCATACAAAATCAAGCAAAATCAGAATTAAGGTGTTATAATTATGAGAGTTATCGCATTTGTAGGTCCGAGTGGAACAGGAAAGAGTTACAGAAGTGTTATGGTTTCGCAGCAATATGGAGCTGACGCTATAATTGATGACGGCTTGCTTATTTCTCACGGAAAAGTTATAGCCGGCACATCTGCCAAAAAAGAACCGACAAAAATTGCGTCTGTTAAACACGCACTTTTTATGAATCCGTCACAGGTAAATGAAATAAAAAAAGTTCTGAAAAGGAATAAGATTAAGTGCCTTATGATTTTGGGTACATCTGACGGAATGGTAAATAAAATTGCTAAAAATATCGGTGTTCATGAGATTGAACAAATTATAAGAATAGAGGATGTTGCAACACCCGAAGAAATGAATATGGCACTTAGAATGCGTACAGTTGAAGGGAAACACGTTATTCCTGTTCCGACATTTGAAATAAAGAAGGAATTTTCAGGATATTTCTTGCATCCGTTAAGAAGATTTCAAAAAAATCTTGATTCGGAAATAACAACTGCCGAGGCTGATAAATCAATCGTCAGACCCACATTCAGTTATATGGGTGACTATATTATCTCAGATAATGTTATAAATTCAATAGCAATACATGAGGCACAAAAGATCGACGGACTAATTAAGGTGCAAAATATAAATCTAAGAAAAACAGGACACGGTGTACATATAGATATGACAGTCATTTTACAATATGGCTGTGATATTTTTTCTGTATGTAAAAATATTCAGCTTGCAGTCAGAAATAATGTTGAACAATATACATCGATAAATGCAAGAAGAATAAATATACTTGTTAAAAATCTAAGGAAATAACCATTAAGAAGGGGAAGCTGTATGGATAAATTTGAACTTGTTTCTGAATTTAAACCACAAGGAGATCAGCCGCAGGCAATTCAAACACTTGTTGACGGAATAAAAAAAGGCGAGAAATGCCAAACTTTGCTCGGTGTAACAGGTTCGGGAAAAACTTTCACTATGGCAAATGTCATTGCACAAGTGAACAAACCTACCATTGTACTTGCTCATAATAAAACCCTTGCCGCACAGCTTTGCAGTGAATTTAAAGAATTTTTTCCAAATAACTGTGTTGAATTTTTCGTGTCGTATTACGATTATTATCAACCGGAGGCATATATTCCGCAAACCGATACGTTTATCGAGAAAAATTCACTGACCAATGATGAAATAGATAAACTACGTCACAGTGCCACATTTGCTTTGCTTGAAAGAAAGGACGTTATAATCGTAGCAAGTGTATCTTGCATATACGGTTTGGGCGATCCTGAAGATTATAAAAATCTTATGCTTTCTTTGCGTGTAGGAATGGTAAAAGACAGAGATGAGCTTCTAAAAAAACTTGTTTCAATGCAATATGAAAGAAATGATATTAACTTTGTCAGAAACAAGTTTCGCGTCAGAGGTGACGTGGTGGAAATATTTCCGTCCAATAACGGTGAAAACGCTATTCGTGTCGAGTTTTTCGGCGACGAAATAGAACGTATTTGCGAAGTAAACGTAGTTACAGGTGAAATTGTAGGTGTAAGGCAACACGCAGTTATATCTCCGGCTTCTCACTATGTTACAACCAACGAAAAAATGATTGCGGCACTTGCCGGAATTGAGGCTGAAATGCGTGAACAGGTTAAGTATTTCAAAGAACGTGATTTACTTATCGAAGCACAAAGAATTGAACAGCGTACAATGTACGATATAGAAATGATGCAGGAAATAGGATTTTGTCAAGGTATAGAAAACTATTCAAGACATATAAGCGGTCGTGCTCCGGGAAGTGCACCGTATACGTTGCTTGACTATTTTCCTGACGATTATCTTATGATTATAGACGAGTCACACGTTACAATACCGCAGGTGCGTGCGATGTATAACGGTGACAGAGCCAGAAAAGAAACGCTTATTAAATACGGTTTCCGTTTGCCGAGTGCGGCTGATAACAGACCTTTGAAATTTGAAGAATTTGAAGATAGATTAAATCAGGTAATATTCACAAGCGCGACACCGTCAGATTATGAAAAAGAACATTCAACGGTTGTTGCGGAACAGGTTATCAGACCGACAGGACTTCTTGACCCTAAAATAACAATTAAACCTACCGAAAATCAAATTGATGACCTTATCGGTGAAATTAATAAGCGTAACGAACAAGGTTTTAGAACGCTTGTGACAACGCTTACAAAACGTATGGCGGAGGATTTGACCGATTATCTTACCGGTGTAGGTATTAAAGTTCGCTATATGCACTCCGATATATCGACAATCGAACGTGCGGAAATTATTAAAGATTTGCGTATGGGTGAATTCGATGTGCTTGTCGGAATTAATCTTTTAAGAGAAGGACTTGATATACCCGAAGTTGCACTTGTTGCGATACTTGACGCGGATAAAGAAGGTTTCTTAAGAAGTGAAATGTCACTTATTCAGACTATCGGTCGTGCCGCGCGTAACAGTGAGGGACAAGTTATTATGTATGCCGATACGGTTACAAAATCAATGAAAAAGGCGATTGACGAAACAGACAGACGTCGAGGTATTCAGCAGAAGTTTAATGAAGAACACGGCATAATACCAAAGACAATTAAGAAAGACATCAGAGATATTATAGAATCATTAAAGCCTATTGAGGACGATACCGAAACCGCAGAAGAAAATATCATAAATTACGAAAAGACCATTGCCGAGCTTCAGGCTAAGATGATTAAAGCGGCTGAAAATCTTGAATTTGAAGAAGCCGCGGCTTTGCGTGACAGAATACGAAAATTAGAAAAAGAAATGAGTGAATAAAATGGATTATGAGCTTAAAAATAAGCTTGTTAAGATAATTTCAAAAAACATTCTCACTCCTGTTATATATATGATTGAAAACGATAATCTACTTGATTTTATATGTTTTTGTGATAGAAATATAAAAATGCAGGAAATATATAATGTAGAACAGCAAATAAAAGAGGTTACAAACAAAAATGTTGAGATAATCGACATTCGTGAATTCGGTGAATCGGAAAGAATTGAAGTGATAAATCAAGCGACTTTAATTTATTCCGAACATCCGCTGATTGAAAAAATATTTGCTCAATCAATGATGGAAGATTTTAAAATTGCTATGGATGAAAGAAAGGACGTTCAGCAGAGATATAAAGAATGCGGAACGTGCTATTTACAGTAAAACAGAGGTAAATCAATGGAAAAGGATATTATAATTAAAGGTGCAAGAGAGCATAATCTTAAAAATATCGATGTAAAAATACCGCGAGAAAAGCTTGTCGTACTTACGGGGCTTTCGGGCTCCGGTAAATCATCTTTGGCGTTTGATACAATTTATGCAGAGGGACAAAGAAGATATGTAGAGTCACTGTCGTCATATGCAAGAATGTTTCTCGGTCAAATGGAAAAGCCTGATGTAGATTATATTGACGGTTTGTCGCCTGCAATCAGCATCGACCAAAAAACAACATCAAAAAATCCACGCTCAACAGTCGGTACAGTTACCGAAATATACGATTATTTAAGACTTTTGTATGCCCGAATCGGTATACCGCATTGCCCTAAATGCGGTAAAGAGGTTCAAAGACAGAGTATAGACCAAATTGTTGACAAAGTTATGTCATTGGGCGAAGGTACAAAAATTCAAATTCTTGCGCCTGTTATACGCGGTAAAAAAGGTGAGCATAAAAAAGTATTTGAAAATGCAAGAAAAAGCGGATATGTGCGTGTAAAGGCTGACGGTGAACAATATGATTTAAGTGAGCCGATAGAGTTAAAGAAAACGCAAAAGCACAACATAGAAATTATCATAGACAGATTGATTATTCGTGAAAATATTGTTCAGCGACTTACCGATTCACTTGAAACAGCCATTGCATTGACAGGTGATGTTGTGCTTGTCGAGGTTATCGGCGGAGAGATTATGTCTTTCAGTCAGAATTTTGCGTGTGACGATTGCGGTATCAGCTTGCAGGAGCTTACTCCGAGATTGTTTTCTTTCAATAATCCATACGGTGCGTGTGATAATTGTGACGGTTTGGGTGCATTGTCTAAAATCGACCCCGACCTTGTTATAGCAGACGAAAATTTAAGTATAATAAACGGTGCTATTTCAGCGACAGGCTGGGCAAATGCAAACAAAAAAGATTCGATGGCTTATATGTATTTTACTGCCCTTGCAGATTACTACGGATTTGACGTAAATACACCGTATAAAGATTTGCCGAAAGATATACAAAACATTATTCTTTACGGAACAGGCGATACAAACATTCCTATGAATTATGAACGCAGTTATGGCAGCGGTAAATACAGTGCACCGTTTGAAGGCGTTATAACAAACCTTGAAAGACGTTATAATGCCAACACATACGATTATGTAAAGAACGACATTGAACGTTACGTCAATGACGTAACTTGTCCGAAATGTCACGGTGCAAGACTTAATGATGAAGTGCTTGCGGTTACAATTAACGGAGTTAATATATATGAATTTACAACTATGTCTATCCAAAAAGAAATGGATTTTGTAAATTCATTGGAACTTACCGACCGTGAAAAAATGATTGGCGAACAGATTTTGAAAGAAATTAAGGCAAGACTTAAATTCTTGCTTGACGTAGGTCTTGATTATCTTTCATTGTCACGTTCTGCAGGAACTTTGTCGGGCGGTGAGGCACAGAGAATACGTCTTGCAACTCAAATAGGCTCGGGACTTATGGGAGTGTTGTATATTCTTGACGAGCCGAGTATCGGACTTCATCAGCGTGACAATGACAGACTTATCGAAACACTTAAACATCTTCGTGATTTGGGTAATACGGTAATCGTTGTTGAACACGACACCGATACAATGTATGCCGCAGATTATATTGTTGACATCGGTCCGGGAGCAGGTGTAAACGGCGGTGAACTCGTAGGAGAGGGAACCGTTGAAGATTTGATTAAATCACCTCGTTCAATAACGGGTAAATATCTTAGCGGTGAACTTAAAATTGAAGTACCTAAGGAACGCAGAAAACCGACGGGTTGGATTGAAGTGCGTGGTGCAAAAGAAAATAATCTTAAAAACATCAACGTAAAAATACCGACAGGTGTTATGACTTGTGTCACAGGTGTTTCGGGTTCGGGTAAGTCGTCATTGGTAAATGAAATACTTTACAAAAAACTTGCTCACGTTTTAAATCGTGCAAGAACTCATGCCGGCGCACATAAAGAGATAAAGGGCATAGAACAGCTTGACAAAATTATTGATATAAATCAGTCACCGATTGGAAGAACACCACGTTCAAATCCGGCAACATATACAAATGTTTTCGGTGATATTCGTGAGGTCTTTGCATCTACAAATGAGGCAAAAGTGCGTGGTTATAAATCAGGACGTTTTAGCTTTAATGTAAAAGGCGGACGTTGTGAAGCTTGTAGCGGTGACGGTATAAAGAAGATAGAAATGCACTTCTTGGCGGATATATTTGTTCCTTGCGAGGTATGTAAGGGTAAGAGATATAACAGAGAAACTCTTGAAGTTAAATACAAGGGCAAAAATATTTATGAAGTGCTTGAAATGACGGTTGATGAGGGTGTTGAATTTTTTGGAAACATTCCGAAGATAAAGAGAAAACTTGAAACTTTACAGGAAGTCGGTCTTGGATATATCAAACTCGGTCAAAGCTCAACAACTTTGTCAGGCGGTGAAGCACAACGTGTTAAACTTGCAACGGAGCTTTCAAAGAGAAGTACAGGGAAGACGATTTATATTCTTGACGAGCCTACAACAGGACTTCATACTGCTGACGTTCACAAACTTACGGAAGTGCTTGATAAACTTGTTGAGGGTGGTAATACCGTTGTTGTAATCGAACATAACCTTGACGTTATAAAAACCGCAGACTATATCATTGATATGGGACCTGAGGGCGGCGATAACGGCGGTACCGTGATTGCGTCAGGTACACCTGAGCAGGTTGCAAAAGTCGAAAAATCTTATACCGGAAAATATTTAAAGAAAATGCTCAAATAAAACCTTGACAAAATAAAAAAAGAGTGTTAGAATAACTTTAGAGCGTAGATGAAGACAGTAGCATTAAGCAAAAGTCACAAGAGAGAGAACGTCATGGGCTGTAAGCGTTCTTTGATGGGTTTGATGTGAATACCACTTCGGAGCTGCGGACTGAACAATTTATATTAAGTAAGTTTTGCCGTATTCCTTACGAAACAAGGACGAACTAAGTGACAGCTTATATGCTGTAATTAGGGTGGAACCGTGTATATTTATGCACCCCTAAGGTATGGATATTATCCGTACTTTAGGGGTGTTTTTAGTTTATAAAAAGAAAGGACTAATAAAAATGGAAATGAATGAACTACAAACACTAAGACATTCAGCCTCGCATATACTTGCACAGGCTGTAAAAAGACTTTATCCGGATACAAAACTTGCTATCGGTCCGGCTATTGATGACGGTTTTTACTATGATTTTGATACGGAGCATACTTTCACCCCTGAGGATTTAGAAGCTCTTGAAAAAGAAATGAAAAAAATTGCTAAAGAAAACCTTAAAATCGAAAGATTTGAATTGCCGAGAGCAGAGGCTCTTGAATTAATGAAAGATGAGCCATACAAAGTTGAATTGATTAACGATTTACCTGAAGATGCTACAATTTCTTTCTATAAACAAGGCGATTTTGTTGACCTATGTGCAGGACCTCACGTAAATTACACAAGCAAGGTTAAAGCATACAAACTTCTAAGTGCAACAGGCGCATATTGGAGAGGTAATGAGAAGAACAAGATGTTACAACGTATTTACGGTACTGCTTTCCTAAATAAAGCCGACCTTGAGGCACATCTTGAACAGCTTGAAGAGGCAAAAAAACGTGACCATAATAAGCTTGGACGTGAACTTGAATTGTTTACAACAGTTGATTATATCGGTCAAGGTCTTCCTATTATGCTTCCAAAGGGTGCAAGAGTAATTCAATTACTTCAAAGATGGGTTGAAGATGAAGAACAAAAACGTGGCTGGCAGCTTACAAAGACACCTCTAATGGCAAAGAGCGACTTGTATAAAATTTCAGGTCACTGGGATCACTATAAAGAAGGTATGTTTGTACTTGGCGATGAAGAAAAGGATAAGGAAGTATTTGCACTTCGTCCGATGACTTGTCCGTTCCAGTATCAAGCGTTTTTAAACAGAGGTCGTTCATACAGAGATTTGCCTATGAGACTTAATGAAACATCAACACTTTTCAGAAATGAGGCATCGGGTGAAATGCATGGTCTAATCCGTGTACGTCAGTTCACAATTTCAGAGGGACACTTAATGTGTACACCTGAACAGCTTGAAGAAGAATTTAAGGGTTGTCTTGAACTTACAAACTATATGCTTACAACTCTTGGATTAATTGAAGACGTTTCATATCGTTTCTCGCAATGGGATCCTGACGACAGAGAAAAGTATATCGGTACAGAAGAACAGTGGAACGAAGCACAAGATACGATGGAGAAAATCTTGAAAGATCTTAACATTGATTATAAAGTCGGTGTCGGTGAGGCTGCATTCTACGGCCCGAAACTTGATATTCAAATTAAGAATGTACACGGTAAGGAAGATACTCTTGTAACAATCCAAATCGACCAAATGCTTGCCGAAAAATTCGGTATGGAATACGTTGATAAAGACGGTACTAAGAAAAATCCGTATATTATTCACAGAACATCAATCGGTTGTTACGAAAGAACGCTTGCACTTCTTATCGAAAAGTATGCAGGTGCATTCCCGGTATGGCTTGCTCCTGTACAAATCAAGCTTTTGCCTATTGCGGACAGACATCTTGATTATGTATATGAAATTAAGAAACAGCTTGAGGCAAACGGTATTTTGCGTGTAGAAGTTGATGACAGAAGTGAAAAACTTGGTTATAAACTTCGTGAGGCACAGCTTGAAAAAGTACCTTATATGCTTGTTGTTGGTGATAAGGATATTGAAAATAACACTGTATCTGTTCGTTCAAGAAAAGAGGGCGACAAGGGTGCTATGGCAATAGATGAATTTATCAAAGCAGTTAAAGAAGAAATCGACACAAAGAGAATATAATTGTTAATGTAACGTAAATTTGCTCCCCGACATACTATACAGTGTCGGGGAGGGATTTATATGAGGCTTGGACTTTCACGAACAAGAAACAGAAATTTAAAAGGTGTAGGAATATTTTTTACACTGTTTTTTTTGATTTTTCTTATATGGCTTATATTCACAAAATTGCAACCGTCTTTTATCGAATATGCAAAGGTGTATTCAAATAACATTGCAAATGAGGTTGTAAACAGTGCAGTAGATGATGTATTTGTTAAAGAAGAATACCAAAGCCTTGCAAAAATTATGGAGAATTCCTCCGAAAATATAAAGGCAATCGAAACGGATACCGCAAAGATCAATCGCTTAAAATCGGCAATAATACAGTCAATGCAGAAAAATATTGATTCACATAAAAGCGATACGGTATATGTACCGCTCGGAAGCTGCAGTAATTTATATTTTCTTGCCGGACTCGGTCCTAACGTGCCGATACGAATATATCCGGTCAGTATTGTAAATGCTGATTTTAAAGAGAGTTTTGACTCTGTCGGTATTAATCAGGTAAAGCATAAATTGTATTTAGACGTATCTATGAAAATGTCATTCGTGGGAATGATGTTTGCACAATCCGACACTGTGGAAACATCAGTGCTTTTAAATGAAACGATTATTGTAGGTGACACACCGACTTATTACGGAAATGGTGGAATGACTGCATCAGTCGAATAGAAAGGAATTTTATTAATGAACGACATTGAAAAACGTATTGAAGAATTGACAAATGAACTTAATTATCATAACCACAAGTATTATGTTGATGATGCTCCCGAAATTTCTGATTTTGCGTTTGATAAAATGCTTGTAGAACTTGAACAGCTTGAAGAAAAATATCCCGAATATAAAAAGAAAAATTCACCTACAGTAAGAGTAGGCGGAGAAGCTGTTAAAAGTTTTGGTGAAGTTCATCACGACGTGCCTATGTTAAGTCAGCAAAAGGCATTTTCAAAAGAAGAAATACTTGACTTTGACAGACGTGTCAAAGCCGTTGTACATGATGTAAATTACGTTGTTGAGCAGAAAATTGACGGCTTATCTGTTTCTCTTGAATATGTAGACGGTGAATTTACAAGAGGTTCGACGCGCGGTGACGGTATTAACGGTGAGGATGTTACGGAAAATCTGAAAACAATTAAGAGCATACCTCTTACCTTAAAAGACGATATACCTTTTCTTGAAGTAAGAGGAGAAGTATTTTTGTCAAGAGATAACTTTAATAAAATAAACGATATTTTAGAGGCGAGCGAACAACCGCTTTTTGCAAATCCGCGTAATGCAGCGGCAGGCTCACTAAGACAGCTTGACCCCAAAATAGCCGCAAAACGTAATCTTGACATATTTGTTTTTAATATTCAGCAAATACAGGGTAAAGAAATTTCAACACATATTGAAGGCCTTGAATTTTTGAAAGAACAGGGATTTAAAACTATTCTTGATAAAAAATCATATTCCTCTATAGAAAAGGCATATGAGAGAATATTGGAAATAGGTGAGGAGAGAGGTAACCTATATTTTGATATAGACGGTGCGGTAATTAAGGTAAATGAATTGACCGCAAGAGAAATGCTCGGAGATACCGCAAAATTCCCTCGTTGGTCTATTGCATATAAATATCCCGCCGAGAAACAGCAAACGGTTATAAGAGATATTAAAGTTCAAGTCGGAAGAACAGGTGTTCTTACACCTCTTGCAATACTTGATACAGTCCACATTGCAGGCTCAAATGTATCAAGAGCGACACTTCATAATCTTGACTTTATACGTGAAAAGGATATCAGAATAGGCGATACCGTTATTATTCAAAAGGCAGGCGATATAATTCCGGCTGTCGTTGAAGTTATAAAAGAAAATCGTGACGGCAGTGAAAAAGAATTTGAAATGCCTACACATTGCCTTGAATGCGGTGCTTTAATCGTGCGTGAAGAAGGGGAAGCTGCATATCGTTGTACAGGTGTGAATTGTCCGGCACAGCGACTTAGAAATATAATTCACTTTGTGTCTCGAAATGCAATGGACATTGACGGTCTTGGTCCGTCTATCATTGAACAAATGATAGAAAAAGATTTAATCGAAACCGCCGCCGATTTGTATTATGTAAAAGCCGAAGATATAGCCGAAATGGATAAAATGGGTGAAAAATCAGCACAAAATCTTATAAACGCTCTTGAAAAATCAAAAACAAACCCATTATACAGACTGATAAATGCTTTCGGTATTCGTCATATAGGTGAAAAAGCCGCAAAGATTTTATCGGCAAAATATAAAACTCTTGATAATTTGAGAAATGCATCGGTTGAAGAACTTACCGAAATAGCCGATATAGGCGGTAAAATGGCACAATCGGTTGTTGAATTTTTTATGCAAGAGCAGTCAATCGCTTTTATTGATAAGCTTGAAAAAGCGGGTGTAAACTGTATAGACGACAGTGAAGATTCTATTATCGACAGACGTTTTGAGGGTATGACATTTGTTCTAACAGGAACACTTTCTAAATATAAGCGAAGTGAGGCAGGAAAAATAATAGAAAATTACGGCGGTAAAACATCGTCAAGTGTATCAAAGAAAACAACATATGTTCTTGCCGGTGAAGACGCAGGAAGTAAACTTGACAAGGCGAATAGCTTGGGTGTAACGGTTATCAGTGAAGATGAATTTGAGGAGATGATAAAATGATTGAAGAAAAAGCATTTCAAATAAAGGACGAGCTGATTTCCATACGACGTCACCTCCACCGTACTCCTGAAACTGATTTTGAAGAAATAAAAACATCTTCATTTATTCGCAGTAAACTTGACGATTACGGAATACCTTATACAACCTCAGCTAAAACAGGAACAGTTGCCTTGATTAAAGGTAAAAACAGTAACAAAACTGTACTTTTGCGTGCTGATATAGACGGATTACCTATAAAAGACGAAAGCAAATTTGAAATAAAATCGGAACGCGAAGGATATATGCACGCATGCGGACATGATATTCATGCAACGTGTCTTTTAGGTGCGGCTAAAATTTTAAACGATATTAAAGACGAGTTGAACGGAAACGTCAAACTTGTTTTCCAGCCTGCTGAAGAGGGAGTAGGCGGTGCATTACCTATGATTGAGGACGGAATACTTGAAAATCCGCACGTTGACGCGGCTTTTGCACTTCACGTTGAACCGTTAGAAAAGACGGGCAATATCCAAGTTAAGGACGGCTCAATTATGGCGTCGCCCGACGATTTTAAAATTGTTGTTCACGGTGTCGGCGGTCACGCCTCCGCACCTGAAAAATGCGTAAATCCAGTTACTATCGGCACGGCAATTATAATGGAATTTGAAAAACTAAATGCAACTGTTCTAAAAGACAAGCCGTGTGTTATGACGGTTTGCTATTTTAACGGCGGGACTTGCAATAATGCCATTCCGCAAACTGCTGAAATTATGGGTACGGCACGTTCGCTTGACAATGAAACTCGTGAAATGCTCATAGAATTACTTGATAAAACGGCACATGAAACAGCAAAAAAGCATGGAACAACTATTGATTTTACATTCAATAAACTTTTTCCACCTGTTGTTAATAACAGTGAAATGAATGATGTAATCAGAAACAGTGCAAAAAAGCTTACCTGCATAAACGAAGTAGTGACACTTGATAAACCGGCAATGGCGGGTGATGATTTTTCATATTTTGGAGAAAACGTTCCGAGTGCCTATTTTAAATTAGGTGTAGGAAATGTAGAAAAAGGAGCTGTTTATCCGATACATAGTCCGAAGTTTATAGCAGACGAAGACGCTTTACCTATTGGAAGTGCGATTTTGTCACAAACCGCAGTTGATTATTTAGATACTTATAATAATTAGTTTACCATAAAAATATTATGTAAACTAAATTGATTTTAAGAGGTTTTAAAATTGAAAAAAATAGCAATTATAGATTGCAGAGCAGATGATAAAACTGTATATACTCTTGAAAAATTAAATATCAAAGTAATTCCGACTTTAAAGATTGATAATCTGTATGACTCCGTTGCAACCCACGCAGATATTCAAATTCACTATATCGGAAATAATTGTTTTATATCTGCTCCCGAAACATATGAACATTACAAAAAATATATGCCTAAAAAGTGTACTTTAATTAAAGGACAAAACAATATAGACTCAAAATATCCGTATGACGTGTGGTACAATGCTACGGCTTTAAAAGATTATGTTATTTGTAATAAAGCATATACTGATAAAACGATTCTTGATAGTCACAATAAAGAAATTATTAACGTCAAGCAGGGGTACAGTAAATGCAATATTTGTATTGTAGACAATAATGCAATTATAACGTCTGATAACGGAATAGCCAAGACAGTGGCACAAAAGGAAATAGATGTCCTAAAAATATCATCAGGTCATATTGAATTGCGAAAACTTGATTACGGCTTTATTGGTGGAGCAACGGGACTTATAGATAATAACACGCTTGCTGTAAACGGTGACATTAATTCTCACCCCGACAGCGAACAAATTAAGGTGTTTTGCCATAAATATAATGTTGATATTATTCCGCTTAAAGACGGTAAATTAGTTGATATTGGAACAATTATAGTAAATATTTAAGTTAGGACTTGATTTTCACAAATAAATCTGATATAATATTTAAGAATTAAATAAAGGGAATGAGGTTCTCCCTTAGTATAATACTAAAACCGCTTATTTAAGCTGATGACTTCTGCACTATTTTTTAATGCAGAAACATCAGCTTTTTCTGTATTTTATGGAGGAATATTTATGTTTTTTAGTTTAGCAATCATTTTATTGTTCGGTCTGTTACTTGGCGGAATATGCAAAAAACTACGATTGCCGTCACTTATAGGAATGTTGGCAGTTGGAATTATAATAGGACCGTATGCACTGAATTTAATTGATACATCAATTCTTGAAATATCCGCACAATTACGCAAAATTGCATTAATTATTATCCTTGCAAGAGCCGGATTGTCGCTCAATGTGTCGGAATTGAAAAAAGTCGGCAGACCTGCTATAATGATGTGCTTTGTTCCGGCTTGTTTTGAAATAATAGGTATGATACTTCTTGCACCTAAATTGTTAGGAATATCCGTAGTTGACGCGGCAGTTATGGGTACGTGGTAGGTGCGGTTTCACCTGCGGTTATTGTGCCTAAAATGCTGAATTTAGTAGAGAACGGCTACGGTAAAGATAAAAGCATTCCGCAACTTATACTTGCCGGAGCGTCGGTTGATGACGTGTTTGTTATAGTTCTTTTCTCTGCATTTCTCGGTCTGTCGCAAACAGGAGATATGTCTGCTGTCAGTTTTGTAAAAATCCCAATATCCATTGTATTGGGTATAACTGTCGGTATTTTTGTCGGAATAGTGTTAGGCAAATTTTTTGCTAAAGCACATATCAGAGATACGGTAAAAATAATCATTTTAATGTGCGTGTCGTTTTTGCTTGTTGCATTTGAAGATACTTACGGTGGGATTGTACCGTTTTCATCGCTTATTGCCGTTATGTGCATAGGTATTTCTTTGCAAAAAGTCAGAAAAGAGGCGACTGAACGTCTTTCTCAGCGATACAACAAACTATGGGTTGTTGCGGAAATATTATTATTCGTGCTTGTCGGTGCAAGCGTTAATATTGATTACGCACTTAAAGCGGGAGTAGCCGCAATTATATTGATATTCTTAGTTTTGCTATTCCGTATGTTCGGCGTATTTATTTGTATGTTGAAAACAAATCTCAACTTAAAAGAAAGACTGTTCTGTATGATAGCTTATCTGCCAAAGGCGACTGTTCAAGCCGCAATAGGCGGAATACCACTTTCTATGGGATTAAATTGCGGTGAAACAGTTTTAACCGTTGCGGTTTTGTCAATAATAATCACCGCACCGTTGGGAGCATTTTTGATAGACTTAACATATAAGAAACTATTGACAAAAAACGCTTTACAAAAGCAAATAAAATGATATAATTGTATTATATTTTATTTTAAGGTGGTTTAGTTTATGAATGTAACATTAAAGCGTGACGGATTAACTTTGAGAGGCGAACTTTTAAAGCCAGACGTTGAAAAATGTCCGATACTTATTATATTTCACGGATTTATGGCGAATATAGGCAAAGATGATAAATCAATGTTTTATCAGATTGCACACGAATGTCTGAATAACGGTATCGCAACAATACGGTTCGATTTTGACGGTCACGGCGCCAGTGACGGTGAATTTTGTGATATGAATGTATTAAGCGAAATACTTGATGCCGCTAAAATAATTGATTATGTCAGAGGACTTGATTTTGTTACCGAAATAAATATACTCGGTCATTCTCAAGGTGCTTTGGTTGGCGGTATGATGGCGGGATATTATCGTGAATGTATCAGTAAACTTATAATGCTTGCTCCTGCCGCAACAATTAAAGACGATTCTTTAATCGGCTCGTGTTTCGGTACTCCGTATGATATGATAAACGTACCGGATAAATTCCCTGTAAAAGATAATGAGGGTAATCATTATGAAGTCGGTGGTATGTATTTCAGAGTTGCAAGAACATTACCGATTTATGAAACTACATCAATGTTCTGTGGTAAAACACTGATCATACATGGTACTGCTGATGACGCAGTTGGAGTTATCGGTTCTCGCAGATATAAAGAATGTATGCCGCATAATACCGAACTTGTATTAATTGAAGGTGAAGGACACGGTTTGGATAATTCATTGGAAGATATAAAGAAACGTGTTATCGAGTTTTTGAAGAAATAATTATAATCAGAGTTGAAATATACTCTGATTTTGTTTTGTTTATAAAATAAATGTGATATAATATAGTTGAGGTGAAAAAGATGGATTATAATGAATTAGAACCTAAGATAGTATTTCGATATTTCAAGGAAGTATCGAATATTCCGCATGGTTCTGGAAATACAGAAGAAATATCAAAATATTTAATGAATTTTGCAAAGAAACGTAATCTTAAAGCAATTTACGATTCCGGCAGAAATATTATAATTTTTAAAGACGGTACAAAAGAATTTGAAAACAGTGAGCCTATTATTTTACAAGGTCATATGGATATGGTGTGTGACAAAGTACCGGATTGCACTATTGATATGTCTAAAGAGGGCTTGACATTGTGTACCGACGGTGAATATTTATGGGCTGACGGTACAACGCTTGGCGGTGACGACGGAATTGCGGTTGCTTATATACTTGCAATTCTTGCTTCAGACGATATACCTCATCCGCCTATTGAGGCAGTTATAACAAGAGATGAGGAAATAGGTCTTTTAGGTGCGGCTGAGCTTGAGACGTCATATCTGAAAGGTAAGCGTTTAATTAATATTGACAGTGAAGATGAAGGCATTTTTACCGCCGGTTGTGCCGGTGCAATAATTTATACTGCCAATATTCCGATAGAATTTGAAAACAGTGACAACAACACTTTGCGTATAGAAATAAGCGGTTTAAACGGAGGACACAGCGGTATTGATATTGGCAAGCAACGTGAAAATGCAATCAAATTATTAGGGAAAATACTTTATGAGTTATCACAAGATTGTAAATTTTCTGTTTGCGATATAAATGGGGGAGTTAGAGAAAACGTCATACCTAAGCAAGCATATGCCGTAATCTGTATAGAGGATACATCGAAATTAAAAGACATAATCGAAAACATAAAATCAGAATTAATCAATACGGAAAAAGACTTAAAAATAACGTTTTCAGAAACTGAAATCAGCAAAAAACTTTCAAAGCAAAGTACCGATAAAATAATAACGTTTCTTACAAATACAAAATCTACCGCATTAAAGTTTAACAATAAAAATGAAGTTCTTACATCTCTGAACTTAGGCGTTGTTTCGTTAGCGGATAATACATTTCAAGCAAGTTTTATGATTAGGTCTAATTTGAAGAATGAAAAAGAACAGCAATCGGACATTTTAGATGAATTAGTGTTATCACTTGGCGGTTCATTTGAACATTCCGCAAGCTATCCTGCATGGGAATATGCTGAAAATTCAAAATTAAGAGAAACTATGACTGCTGTATTTGAACGTTTATATGACAGAATGCCTAAAATCGAAAATATCCACGCAGGGTTGGAGTGCGGTATTATTGCCGATAAAATTAATAATCTCGATGCAGTATCAATAGGACCTAATATTTTAGAAATTCATACTCCGAACGAGAAACTTGATATAGCTTCTACCAAACGTACATGGAAATTTTTAGTTGAAATTTTAAAAGAATTAAAATAGCTTTTAACAGACAGAAATTCAAAATGAATTTCTGTCTGTTTTTGATTAAGCAAAAATAAGTATAAAAAACATATCTGTGCATAAGAATAATTATTTAGGAATTAAAATACAGGCACAATATCCGGGGATAGGCTGATAGCAATAAATGGTAAGATGTTTGTCAATTTCGGGGCTGTAATCGGTCAGGGTATGCTTATTGCCGTTGAGGGCAACATCGGCATATGTAACCAACCACTTTTTATCACCGTTTTCAAAAACTTCATAAAATGAGCGGTTAATCATCTCACTGATGGGTATGCCTTCTACATCTGCCATCATTTCGTTGCAATATCTGAATACAAAATCAACACCGTGACCTTTTTCATCAAAAACCAATTCAATAACACAGAAAGCAAGCGGTATTTTATCCCAAAGGGTACATTTTTCCAAAAGACCTAAAGGCCCGGCTTGGTAACAATAAAATATGACGGTAATCATATCGGCGGTCTTTTTGGCGAAAAAAACGGAAAAAATGATGATTTTGGAAATTGTTATTACACCGGAACAATAAACAGCGAGATTGGTGATTTCGGACATCTGACTAACAATTCAGAACATTATACAGTAAGAGATTTTGCCAAAACAAGCGAAGAAATAGTATCGGAAGATGTTCTTATGAGCCTTAATTTGTATGCAAGAGCAAATAAGCCTAATGATACACAGCTACTTTATTGGAAGTCAGAGAACGGTATCCCGGTATTAACTGAGGAAGAACAGGTTTTCCCGTCTACAATCACAAATAATCAACCAAATTATATCACGGTTGCAGCGAACGCAATGGCAGATACAAGTGTAGAGATTAAAACGGATAAAATTCCGTCTTATTTGAAACTTACCAAAATAACTGTAAATGATAATGAGATTAAAGCAAATTCAGACGGCAAGTATATATTTACTATGCCCGAAAATGATGTTACGGTGGATGCTGATTTTGAGTTTATGCTTGAAAAAGATTCTTATGATAACTATATTGTTTCAACAGATGAGGAACTTTTGATTTTATCAAAGGCAGTAAATGACGGGTATGAGGCAGGAAACGTCGTTCTCACAGCAGATGTTACAGCCTCAACGGAAAAAGGTTTTGAACCGATAGGTACAAATGACAATCCGTATAAAGGTAATTTTAACGGTAAAGGTCACACTGTAACGCTCGACATCACAAGCGGCACGAAATATAACAGTACTGTAGCAACGGGCTTGTTTGGAATTACATCAGATGCATACATAGGAAACCTTGTAATTAAGGGAAGTGTAGACGGCGGAGATGATACATCTTCATATACCGGCGCACTTGTCGGCATAATGAAATCTAAGCGTGACTTGTATAATGTATACAGTGAAGTATCGGTAAGCGGCAGTGGTTTTGTCGGCGGTTTTATCGGATACGCTCAGGGTGGTGTTACTTTTCGTAACGCAGTAAATAACGGTACTGTTGTACAGAAAAATACTGCTGATGATAAAAAATCGGTCGGTGCATTTATAGGTATCGGTAATTATAATTATGATACTGCTTATTATAATTCGGAGAAAAACAGCGGAGTATTTTGTGCCGGTTATGACAATGACGAAAATAAAGTGACAACCAATATAGGTTCGGATATAGCAAAGACAACGGAAGAACTTTTCTCCGACAGTACAATGGATGCATTAAATGTAAATGCGCAACGCAGTGGGTATATGTACTGGGACTTTGTAACGGAAAATGAAATTCAAACTGCAAAAATCGTAGAAAAATGCCCTGTGCCTGTATATGAAATTTATCACATATATGACGAGGATATTATTCAAACGTCCGCTGATTATTCAAGAGCCGGAAAGACGATTGAAGTAGAAGTAGATTTGTATAATGATTACAGCAACCTAATAAATTCAGTAAAGGAAATAAAGGTTACAGATTCAAAAGGAAAAAGTGTCAAAGTTACAAAAACGAGCGATAACACATATGAATTTACAATGCCGAAAAGTCAGGTAAATATACAGGCAATATGTGATTATAATTTAACAACAGATTCCGAGGGTGTGTATTACATCTCTGATGCAGATGATTTGGTTGCGTTTGCAAGAATCGTAGAGGCAGGTCAGACAGACGCAAATGCAAAGGTAGTGGCTAAAAGTATTAACTACCGTGATTATAGCGGTTATTGGGCTTATTCAAATGTTGGATTGATAGGCAAAAACGCACCGTATACAGGTACATTTGACGGAAACGGTGCAGAGATTACGGCAGACTGTATATTGTTTGCCGAAACAGACGGTGCCGTTATTAAAAATGTTAATATAAATTCCCATGTTTATAACGAAAAATCAGCCGGTATTGTACAAGTTGCAAATAATACCAGTATAGATAACTGTGATGTATATATATCATTGAACTATGGCATATGCGGTGGTATCGCAGCCGAGGCTTATAATTCAACAATTACAAACTGCTGTGTAACCGCAACAGGTTATATATATGAATTTGGCGGTATTGTTTACTCAACATCGGGTAATACGGTTATCGCAAACTGTGTATTAAAAAACAGCGGTGTTAATGTGACAAGTCTTTACGGAGGTATTGTCGGTGAGGCATGCGGTAAAACCGAAATATATAACTGTGCCAATAGTGATATATTCAATTCACGCCGTTCGGGCGGTATAGTTTCGTATGCAGAAATGTCAGGACTTACTCTTGAAAATAATATGTATTATGAAGAAAATGACTGTTATGATGTGTACTATGATATTGAAAAAGATGAGTGTATTTCCAAAATGGTAGATAAAGATTCTACGGTAAGCGAACAAGATGCGGATGGATTGTATATTCCGGCTAAGTTGAATGAATATGTCAGAGCAAACCCTAACCAAGTGAAAGGTACAACACTTAAAACGTGGGGCATTGACTATAATAATGAACCTTCTTTTGCAAATAATAAAAATCCGGAGCTTTATTTAATAAAACAGAGTGGCGTTAAGGCTGACACTCTTATTAACGGGGACTATGCCCGCGGAGCATTACCGGGGAACAAGGTAACCGTTTGCGGTATTGCAGACGGTGCAGTAGTAGCCGTTACAGATGTAAACGGAAATGATATTAAGCTTACAACAAACGAAAACGGTTATGAATTTACAATGCCGAAATGTGATGTAACGGTATCTGCTGTGTTGGATACAGGTATCAGTGAAACAACAGTAATAGACGGCAAGACATACGTTGTTGTAAAAAACGCATCCGACTTTGTTAAAGCGGTAAAATCTATCGCAGACGGTAACAGCGAATTAAACGTATATATAGCCGAGAATATAAATCTTACGGCAGAGGAATTGGCTGAATATCCGATATATACTGATGAAATGAAACAAAGTTATAATGGTATATTTGACGGTGCAGGCCATACCATTACATTTGACGGATTAAAACAATCAATGTTGTACTATATCGGTTCGGAAGGTATTATAAAAAATATTACTGTTGACGGCACAATATCTTCTATAAAAAGTGACAGCAGTGATGAAACAAGTGTAACAGAGTAAATAGCATCGGGTATTGCCATGGCAAATAACGGTCAAATCGTAAATTGTATCAATAAAGCCGACATAAGCGGTATAAAAGCCTCGGGTATAACTATATTAAATAACGGTATTGTATATAACTGTATGAACAAGGGTGATATAACAGGCCTGAAACTTGCCGGAGCAATAACATGTTCAAATAGTTCAATGGTAATAATTGCTTCAAATGAGGGTAAAATAATCAATCAGAATGAAAATTCAAGTTGGAATAATATGACAGGCAACGATGATGACAACGGTTTATTAGTACAGGATTTTTCATCTGAAACCGACAGTTCTAATAAGATAGAATTTGCGGCAACAGCCAATGCTATAGCAGAACAAATACAATTGAGCGATAATTTAGAATTTAAAATATCGGAAGATGCTTTAAAGTGGTCTGTTTCAAAAACAGAATTAGTATTTGCAGACGATGAAAACGTACCGTATTATATGTTTTTAAATAATGGTGTAGAACAACCGTACAAGCAGGGTGAAACCGTTGAATTTACAGTTGATACATCAAGCTTTGAAGAAGATTTGGTAATATCTGATATAACATTAAAGAGCCAAACCGATGATTTAAAAATTAAAGTATCACCGGTTGAGGGAAAAAAAGATACATTCACATTTACTATGCCGAACGTAATGTGCAGACTTGTGGTAAAGACAGAGGTTAAAGGTATAGAAAAAGACGAGGACGGATATTGTCTTGTCGGTACACTTGATGACCTTAATAAAGTAAAGCAAACTATCGACTTAGGTAACAATGATATTAATATTAAACTTACAAATAATATTGTAGGATATGACGGAAATCCTATCGGCGAATACAATGGTACATTTGACGGCAACGGTCATTCAATAACGCTTGCAATGAATGATGAATCAAATGTTTACCAACATTATGGCTTGTTTGAAAAACTTGATACTGACGCTGTTGTGAAAAATCTTACAATCAATGGCAGTATTAAAGCAAATGCAAATTATGTCGGTGCTGTTGCGGGTTTATGTGACGGTGCGATTATAAATTGCGTGAATAATGCGACTGTAACAAATGCATTAAAAGATGGTGTAACAGGCGGTTTTATTGGTCAAAATATGTTACAGAAATCACCGATACTAATCAGTAATTGTGTGAATAACGGTGAAGTGAACGGATATAATGTAGGCGGTATTATAGGTTACTCCGACGGCTATACATATAATTTCTCAAAAATAACTGATTGTGTAAACAACGGTAAACTTAATGCAGAAAACAATGGTGCCGGTATAATCGTTGTCGGTAGCCACTGTATGGTAGCGAATTGTGTAAATAATGCGAATATTAATGCAAATAAAAACACCGGCGGTATTATAGGAGTTGTTCAGTACGGCACGAAGGCTGAGATTATCAACTGTGCAAATAACGGCAGCGTTGTATCAAAAGAAACCGCAGCAGGTATTGCCACGACGTATGGAGCTATAACCGTGAAAAATTGCTTAAACATCGGAAATGTCAGCGGTTTGTTAGCCTCATATGCAATAGCTTATTGCAATAATTACTATGATGACAGTATCAATGATTTTATGATTTTAAATTCATTCTATGTGCAGACAACCGATGTAAACACTGAAATCGAATCATCTAATATTGTAATTAAAAATGATTTATCAAAGGCAGTTTCTGAAAGCGATATTTCGTCAGGCTATGTTGCGGCTATGCTGAATAACGGCGTTACCGACGGATTGAATTATTGGAATGTAAAAAACAGTAAAGTGGTGTTTGCAGATGATGAAAGTGACCTTTATTATGCAATAGAGATAGCCCCAAATATTACGGGTGGTACTGTAACCGCAGATAAGCAATTTGCAAAGGCGGGCGAAACGGTTACTTTAACAGTTACACCTGAAACAGAAGGCAAGTCGGCAATAATCACCGGTGTTGAGTTAGATGAAAACAATTCATTTGTAATGCCTGACAGAGGGGTAAAGATTAATGCAGTATTCGGAGATACTTTCACAGGCACCGAAAAAAATGATGTAATTGAACTTGAGAAAAATGTTGAAATGGATGAAATCAAACTTGCGGATTATGTTAAGTTTGAAAATGACGCAATATCAAGAGATTTTACATTTACTCTTGCAGATGGAAATGTACTTCCGGACGGCTTAAAACTTTCTTATGCAAGAATATCGGGTACTCCGAAAAAAGCAGGAACATATACTGTTGTGTTTGATGTGACAGATAATGGTGCGGATATGATTTCATCTATGGCACTTGAACCAAATAAAGCATTGAGCAATGCACAGCTTACATTGACTTTCAGGATTGCAAAAATAGATGAAATCGAGCCGATAGGTAAGTATAAGGATAAGATTGATATAAAAGAAAAAATAACAGATGAAAATGTTGTATTAACTATAACACCAACTGATGGCACAATAGATAAAATTGCAACATCAAAACTATATGTAGCCGAATATGACGGTGAAAGACAATTAATAGGCATAAAACTTGGTGAAAACCAAAATGTTGACGGTAAGCTTATTATAACAGCAGAATCACCGAAAACAGATAATTTCAAATTAATGCTTTGGGATAAAACAAATAATCCTATAATTAATGCAATATCAGATATACACTGATATGTAAAAATGGATGATATCTTATATTTTGCGGATAGTATCCATTTTTTATATTAAATTTATTTTCTTTTTTGTATTTCTTTTCTTAAATTTTCTGTATGGTGAGGAATCAGTAGGCTGTTATGAGGCAACGGTTGCACCGCTTGGTTTTGGTATGAGTACCGAATCAGATTACTTAACAAGGCAAGAGGCGGCATATATTAAAGTATGCTTATCCACCGCCGATAAGATATTTCAAGAACCCGGATTCAAAGGACGAATCAAAATAGGGAGAAGGGTGTTGATTTCTAAAACAAAATTAGATGAATATTTAAAAATCCGAAATCAAAAAGTATCATGGTTTGAATAATAGTAGAAATAGCAGAAAAAGTAAATTAACTGCTTGAATTATTATTAACTATGATATATAATGAAATTGCGGATAATTTATTTCTTTTTTCTGCTATCGCTTAGGAGGAGAAGAAATGAGTAAAAGAACAAAAGGTGAAGGAACAATACGAAAAAGGTCAGATGGGAGATGGGAAGGCAGATATGTAAATTGTATTGGAGAAACAAAATATATCTATGGAAAAAACAAAAATGAAGTACGAAATGAACTAAAAAATGTAATTTATGATTATAATGCAACCAATCATCAAGAAATTAGAGGTGACATTACATTAAACCTGTGGTTTAAACACTATATAAAAATCAAACAACAAATGATTAAATAACAGTCAATTAATCAGATCGTACTTGCATTTAAAAATCATATAAGTCCTATTATTGGCGAAATACTGATATGTGAAATCAATGCAAATGACATTATAAATCTAATGAATTCGTTGGATACCAAGGATATATCCGAAACATATAAAGTCACTGTGTTAAGACATACAAAAGCAATGTTTAAATTTGCTACAGAAGAAGGCGTTATAAAGAAATCACCGTTTTTATATGTTAAGATAAATGATACCGGAAGTACGAAATGCAGACGTATTTTAACAAATACAGAGATTGAACATTTATTTACAATAGCACGAACAACAGATTATCAATTTTATTTAATGCTATGCACATTATTCTTTACCGGAATTAGAGTCGGAGAACTATGTGGTTTAAAATGGAATGATTTTAATGAAGATTTTTCCAGTATAAGGATAGACGAATCGTTAACAAACAAAAAGTTTGAAAATACAACAAAAACCAGATATAGTATGCGAGTTGTACTGTTAACAGAATTTTTAAAGTATGAATACATAGAGTTTTATAGGTATAAGAATCAGCCGAACATAAACGAATATGTGTACTTAAACAGACGTGGCACACCGTTTGAAACTCAACACATAGACAGCAAGTTCAGATATTTGAAAACCTGCGTTAGTCAGTATTATCCTGATGATGACTTTTCGGATATAACACCACATTGTCTGCGACACACATTTGCTACACAAGGATTGAAAGCCGGTGTTTCTATAAAAGAGATCCAAGAGCTATTAGGACACGCTTCTGCAACAACAACGTTACAGATATATACTCACGTTGATTATATAGAAAAGCAACGCTCAATCAGTTTAATAGAAAGCAACACAAATGCTCCGATTAAACGAGAGGCAGATTCAAATGATAAGCAATTGAAAGAAAAGTGGTTTAATACAACAAGATATGGCTCAAGGAAGAATGTAAAAATGTTGAACAATGCGTAAAGTTACATAGTGAAGATTCATAAATGGTCAAATTAACTTATTCGTCAAAATGCACAAAGCATAGACTTACATAGTGAAAAACCATAAGTAGTCAATAAGTGGTCAAATCAGTTTATTCGTCAATATGCACAACGTCAAAAACCTCATAGGTAAGCCGTTTGTAGTTGGTAAAATTAAAAATATCAATCTAAGTAAGATAAATCACTCTTTATTATACTTGGATTGTGTATTTTCAAAATTACATCTCATCATCGGCTTACCTATGCGGTTTCTGCGTTTATTGAAAATGACGAAAACTCCATTTGGACCACTTATTATATTTTTCACAAAGTCGTTAGCCTCCTTTAAGGTGAAAGATATATTGTTGAGAGAAGTTCTTTTTAGGATAAGAGTTCATAAAACGTCTCTCATTAATATAGTCCTTATTTTAATGAAGATTTCTACCTTTTCATAAGCAAATGGCGGTAATTCACTTTGAAAAATATTTTTAAGATAAAAAAGCAGTGCCTAATGCTATAAAATTCAATAAAGTATTGACAAATCCGTAGAATTATGGTATTATATAAATAAAGTAAAATAGTATTTAACAAATAAACATAGTTGAGGAATTCAAAAATTCTGATTCTATGTTTTTTTGTATTCAAATACATTTTAACGGAGGTTTTAATTATGAAAACTTATAAAGAAATACTAAATAGCAAATCTACACAACAAATCAGATTGATTACAATTCACAACATATTAAATGATATTGATATGAATTTATTAATCGAAAAAGCAAAACAAATTTTTATTAAACAAAACATTCAAATTTCTGATGAACAGTTGTCAGAATATATTAACTATTGTGCTCAGCAATGGTTAAACGCTATTAGACTCACTACTATTCCCCAAGCCTATGATAATGCTATTTCAATCTTAGAAAAGCATCAAACATTTTTCAATTATGCTTTATTCACAATAGAAAATGTACTTATCAAGCAAGAAATTAAATCGCAAACTAAAAGAACAACTATATTACAGTTTCTTATAAAGCATAAAAATGTTATTGACCCTATTATCAAAAATTTTATTGCAACGCATAATACTTATACTGATAGTGAAGTTGATTATAATACCGTTCGTGATATAATTATTGATCAGTTGTCAATTCTTCCTGAATTACCTGCATTTAATTCAGTTAATGAAATCAAAAATACTATTAATACTATCTTAGAGTAAAATAAATTATATGAACACATTCAAAAAGGTCAGTACACATAATGTACCGACCTTTTTCTTATTTTGTTTCAACAAATGAAATATTACCGTTTTTGTACACGAACAATGGTTCGTTATTATTACGATAAACTTCTTTGCCCGGAGCTTTGCCTACGACAGTTTTAACATATAAAATGTTTATAATAGTCGTACCAAAAGGTTTGTAGCTATTTTGGCAGAAATAGCCGTGTTTTTCTCCGTTTGGGCGTTCATCATTATGCAATATTGATAACCAAATCACCGTTTTCTCCACCATTGATTCCGACATTGCCTTTGCCTTTTATTTTTAATACCTGTCCACTGAATATGCCTCTCGGAATACTTATATCATATATGAATTTCTTCAATACCTTACCGGTATTATTACAAATTGTACAATTATCGGTATGATTTTCTTCCTTACTGCAAGGACATATTTCTTCATGCTGAACAGTTATCTCCTTTCGGCAGCCGAGAATTGATTCCTCAAAAGTAATTTCTACTGTGGTATATACGTCAGAACCTCGAATACCTTTCTGCTCAGGCTCAGGCTTTTCTGATTTTGTTGTTTCTTTCTTCTTTTCTGTATTCGTCTTACTTCCGGCATCGCTGAATATAGTACCAAAGTTAAATATAGACTTGTGTTTCTTTTCACGATTTTCTAATATAAGCCTATACGCCTCTGATACTTTTGCAAATTGAGCAGTTGCATCTTTGTCATCTCTATGTAAATCAGGATGAAATTGTTTGGATTTCTCTCTATATGCTTTTTTTACCTGCTCATCTGTTGCTTTCTTAGTAATACCCAAGATTTCATAACATTCTTTAATATCCATATCAGAATCCCCCTATCATTTGCATTACATTATTTAAGACTGTATTATCAAGCGGTATATGAACATTAGGAATCATATTGACTGTATAAAGTATGAAATATACGATAATTGCCATTATTAAGCCTTTAACAACACCACTTATAAAACCAATTGACTTATCAAGTTTTTCACCTAAAGGAACTATTTTTACTGCACTTGATATTAGGTGTATTATCAATCCGAATATAAACATAAACAATGAAAATAACAGTATCATTACGAATGAAGATAATAATTTTTCGGCAGATAAATTAACAACATTATTTACTGAATTAATCATTTGGTTTGCAGGATCGGATAAATTAACAAAACCTAAGTTAAAAGCATTTCCGTTTAGAAACACTGAACCATTGATGTTCTGAATAAAACAACTGATTTTATCACTAATACCCGATTCATTACATACATATTGCGTTACCGGAATAGCTAAACAGCGTGAAAGTATAAAAGACAATATCATTGATATTAAGCCTCCTATACTTTTGATACCACCCTTTTTTAGTCCTATAAATCCATACACGATAATAATACCAACAAATAATATACTTATAAGCATTTTTATTCACTCCTTTCTTTTAAACGTAAAAAAGCAGACAAAAACCAATTCAGATTCTTGTCTGCATAAATTTACTTTTTATTTCGTTGTCACTTCATACTTTAATTTTAGTATATCAGAGGTTAGAAATGAAGTCAAGTTATTTTATTGAGTTTGTTCAAGATATTCTTTATATGTTATAGAACGGTTATAGTCTATTTGTGCTTTTGATTCATTATAAGCAGCATCACTCAAATATTTGTAACGTTTTTGATTAAGTAATCTATTTAAAAGCGTGTATATTTCATCACATGTAGCTTTTCTGTCAATCGGTACCCAATATATCATATCATTTTTGTTGACAATATTTTTCTGAGCATTTTCAAATAATCGTTGATATTCTTTAGATTTTCCAAAAAATTTTCCTTTTTCAGTTTCTATATCTTCTAAACATGCCTCAATCATAACAATTGCATCTTTTATTGTAATATAGTTCTTTCCTCGATACTCGTATGTTTTTTTATATGTTTGTAATATATTCACATCACAAGCAATATAACATAGTGTGTCATATCTGTATATTTTATCAAATTCCACTTCACTTATATCATTAGTTATTTGATATTGATTTCCTGTTTTTAAATCATCAGTTGCAAAGCCTTCTCTATCCATGCCGTAGCAATACATATCAAAAATATTTTCATTTAAACCTACAACTGAAAGAATCATTCCTAAAAAGTCTTCCCTACTCATGTATTTGTTTGATGATGTAATATATAATTCATCACATATTCTTTTTGATTTATCAATGTTTTCTATTTTAATTGGTTTGCAATATGTTAAAATTGATATACAGCTTATGCTTAGTATGCAGATTATTACAAAAAAAATTATTACCTTTTTAAGCATATTTCGCCCTCCAATAAAAACCTTGTTCCCTTCTTATGGTATTTTCGGTAAAATACCAATTTGCAGCATCAGCATAACTTCCATCATCTCTTATATGGTCAATACCAACTGTATCAAATTCCTCTTGTCTCCAATACTCATTGTTTGCTCCGGGCATTTTATTAGTTCCCATACCTGCTTTTTTTCTACTACCTTTCATGCCCCTTAATGAATGTATTAATTCATGTGCCAATGCAATTTGAACTGGCTGCTTTTGTTCAACAACATTAGCATTTTTATCATATACAAATACTTTATCTTGTTTTTCATAATCTGCAATGAAGTTAATTGTTGTATCAGTACCAACTCCTGACATAGAAGCCAAATTTATATCAGCATAAGTTGTTTCATTTTTGTTTGAAACTTTAATTGTACAAATGTTAGAATTGTTTATAAGTTGATATATTAATTCTGTTCCTGCACTTCTATCATCAGTATTCATTCCATAATTTTTAATTTTTACATATCCATTTGAGTCAATGTATAATTCATCCCTTGTTAAAATGTTTAAATAATCTATGATTATACTTTGATTTTCAGGTACATAAATCGCTAATCCACTTGGATCAAACATCATAACAGGATTATTGCCACAGTAAGCATACCAATTCGAGCCGTCCTTAGCCGGATCTTCAGTTATAAAACGTTTAATACTACTATCATAATATCTTGCTCTTAGATATGTCATATCACTTTCATAATCGTAATATTGACCATAGTAACATAGTGGATTATTTTCAAAAGAACTTGATTCATTTTTGGTTCGTATTTCTCCCCACGCATCATATGTATAATCAGCGGCTTTATTGCTTGTACTTGTGTAAATAGAAAGTACATCACCATGTGCATCTTTAAACAAATAACCGGTTGTACCATTTTGTCTCCTTGACACATATCCGTTTAATCCCATTACATTTGTTGCATAATTGTTATTATTTAACGTTTCATTAATAACATTATCACCGTCATAGTAATACTTAGTTGTATTGTCCCCTATTGTTTTACTTGCTCTTAATCCGTCTGAATAATAAGTATAACTTGCTGTTTAATGTATAGAAAGTAAAATTGCTTAATATTTTTGATTCTTCTGCACTCATCCTATGCATAATCATATTTTAAAATTAAACGCGGGCATATAATTGATGTGCCCCCAAAAGTTAGATTTTGGGCGTAACTTTTGGGGACTGTTCAACAAAATTCAGATTCTTGTCTGCATAAATTTACTTTGTATTTCGTTGTCACTTCATACTTTAATTTTAGTATAACAGATTTTTTATAGAAGTCAAGTAATTTTAATTTGTTAAATCAAGGTACTCTTTATAAGTCATAGAACGTTCACTATCAATTTGAGAAGCAGGTTCTGAAATTTTTGTATCAATCAGATATTTATAACGTTTTTGTTTGAGTAATCTTGCTAATAGAATATATACGTCTTTACGCTTTAAGCTTGGATTTGTAATTGTAAAATAATTACTGTCTAATGGTGTTATGATACCACTAAAATGTGATTTAATAAATAATATCATAAATTCTTTGGACCTTTTGGTAAAAATACCGTTATCTGTTTCTACATTAGATAAACATGCTTGCAAAATAGATGCTGCTTCTTGAACCTTAATATTATCTTTCCCATAATAACATCTTGTATCACCTTTAGTCTGTAATAATTTTAAATCTTTAGCAATAAAACATATTGTGTAAAAATTATCTGTTGTTGAATATTGTTTATTAGGCAAATTAAAATCATCTGTTGGTATTGTACCAAAATCAGTATTATTATATCTATCTATAATATATTCATTCATTCCTATTGCATATAATACTGAATCTAAGAATTCTTCTCTTGAAACATATTCATTATCACTATTTAATTTAACTTCTATTATGTTATAATCATTACAAATTTTTTTAGCATTTTTTTAATTTAATAATAAAATCGGATTAAATATTGAAAAAATATTGATTATAACTATTATTAAAATTGCTGTTACAACTATTTTCTTATTTTTCATTTTAATGCCTTATCCTTTTACAAAAACCTTGTTCTGCTCTTAATGAATTTTCTGTAAAATACCATTCTGATGCATTTGCATATGTACCATCTTGTCTAATATGATCAATTCCTATTGTATCTAATTCTTCTTGACGAACTTTATAACCATTATCATAATAAAGATATGATCCTGTTTCATTTCTTTTTCTGTTTCCATTCATAGTTCTAAGTGCATGAACTAATTCGTGTCCCAATGCAATTTGAACTGCTTGCCTTTCATTAATCATTAATACAATCATAGCCTTCAGTTAAATTAGTTAACAAGTTCCCATTTTTATCATATGTTAATGAAATCTCCCAATCTGCATAAAAGCTATTATTTCCAAGTTTTCTTGTAGTCCATTGATCAAGATAATGCGTTAATCTATTATTTTGATGTCAATAAAGCTCCGATGTTGCAATATGTATATATTATACTTTATAATATTTTGCTTTTTGAATAATAAAGAAAAGTAATCAAAAGTGCAGTATTTTCTTTAAACTTGTACTTTTCATTTTTTCTTCCTTTCATTTAATCAATTACTTTCCGATCCATTGCTACATCAATCTGTGAATTTAATTTACACCCCCTCTGTAATTCACAAATTCTTTTATTTTATATATAAATTTTTATTTTAACGCTCATTTTGTAATATCTTTCTATATTTTTATATTAACATACAAATATTAAATATACAATTAGGAAATATGTAGAATTGTTCTGTTATATTTTAGTTATAATTACTATAAGGCAAGAAAATAAAAAAACAGATAAAAATCTCATAATACTTTTTACATAATTACCTTAATTTGCAATCTGCCCTTTATTATACTTAGATTGATATTTTTTTGACAGGTCTAAAAAAAATAGCTTAACCATGCGTTTTTTAAGATAGGCTATTACCAACTCCTTTTTCTGATTATTTAATAAAATTATCATATAACTGATATTCAGAATTCGTTCGAGTGTCCAATTCATTAACTAATTTACATATGTTATCAGATTCTACTCCTATAAAGCTCTCTCTGTTCCAACCTGCATTATTCGGTTTAACTTCACAAAAATAAACTTCACCATCTAATAGTTGTATATTATGTGTTTTTAGATAGTCAAAGTTATACCATTGACTATCTAAATTTTTTACCGAATGTTTATAAACATAAAATCCAGTATCTTCTACCACAACTTGTCTGATTTCTGATGATAATATGCCATACACACAGGTTATTATAAAAATTATCCCCACAAAACAAATTCCATAGAGGCATTTTTTGGCAGAATATTTCTTCAAATTAGCTCTAAATCTAAGCAAAATTACGACAGTTGATAAAAGATATATAAAACACGATATAATATTCCTCAAGCCACCCATATAATGATAATTGTGTTCAGCATCATAAAAAGCAAAACTGTCAAATACTGCAAATTTCGTATACCACCACAATAATCCTATCCAGGCTGTTATTACTAATATTTCTATAATAAAACTATAGTTTTTCGCTTTCGTATCACAAATCATCTTTTTCATAAATCTCACCTTTTATTGTTTTTAATACCTCATTCATAATATATCCGCTTTCTCATTGGTTCTGTATTTTTATTTGTTCACCTTGAATTAACGGATAGCATATAAGTTTATCTGAATTCAAATTTTCTTTATTCATATCAACACCTGTAATTTGATGATTTTCATAAGCGGTGTAATAATATATTCCCTTGTCACCGTTGCAACAAGAAGTGTAAATAGTGTATTCGAACTTACCGTCTGTAACTTCACAACAGCCTTTTTGTTGTTCAACCGCACCAAGAATATGAAAAAACTGACTTACACTTTCCGATTCAGTTTCTCCCGACAATGAATTTGTTTTCACGAATGCCGCTCTTACGAATCTTGACTGTGACGATAAATCACCTGGCAAGCCGATTGCTCCCATACCACGACTGTACATATTCAAATTCAACTTATCCGAAAAATTGTTTTTAGGTGATTTCGGTGACAAATTCATATAGTTGTTAAGATTAAACATCTGCTTGTCAAAAGGCGGATTGTTCGTAAGCACACCGACAGGATTGTCATAAATTTTTATACCGTCTTTAATAGATTCAACGGTTATTGCCTCGTTTTTATCGGCGATTATCCAATGTAACTGTGCCAAAGGCATTTTTTCGTTAAAAGGAATGTTCGTTATATTAATTTTTCCAATCAACTCCCTTGCCTCTTTTACACTTGCACATTTACCTAAAATATACGGTATAAATTCAAATTGCGTGATATTATCCTTACCGTCAATCACTTCTTTATAATCCGCATTGCCGACAAAGTTAAGTCCTGCCATACCAAGACCTTTTTCATTAATTGCGTCATAATAAAGCGGATAATTTTCGGCAATATGAGCCATCCCTATCATCGCGTAATGGGTTTCCATTATGCCCATATTTTTTAGATTGAATTTATAATTTCGAGGTGTTATCGTAATTTCTTCACCATATGAAAATTCATAATCAAGCGTTCTTCCGAAATAAAAATCTTTTGTTTTATACGTTGCTGCAGTACACATAAAATGTTACCTCCAATAAATTATTTACTTATATTATAACACAAGACAACCCAAAAATTTCAGGTTGTCTTGTGAATTTTTTGTTAATTTGCTTTTATGCCGACTTTCATATTGTCAATGTCGGTTGCCCAAGTAAAGTTCTTTTCAACTCTTACCGCCAAGACTTCCATTGCATTAAAATCTGTTGCATTTTCAAAAGGCAAATCTATTATTTTAGCTTTTTTACTGCCGTCAGAGATAGTGGCGTTGCATACTTTTTTATCAAAGTCAGCCTCAATAACCACGTTATAAACAGTGTCTTTATTAAAGCCTGTACCTACGTCCTTCCAATCTGTTTCAAGAAGTCCGTTTGCTATTCCGCCGTTTGCTGAATATTGCAATTCCGCACCTTTTTGGGTTTTCAATGCAAAGAATGTATTTTTTGATGAATCGGCAAATCTCAATTCACCGTATGACTGTCCGCCTGTACACTCGCCGACTTTCCAATCAAGCTCAATTCTTACCGTACCGTTCATTTTATACGGAAGATTATAAATTGCATTTCTGTTTCCTTTTGTACTGTCCTCAAAATGCATTACTTTGCCGTTTGTTCCTTGTGCTACCGCGATATTTGCCAGTTCACCGGGCTTTTTCGTACCTGCCCATTCAAGTTTATCGCCTATATTATACTTTTCATAATCTTCGTTTATATACATTTTCCACGCTACATTATTAGAATCTGTATATTCCGTATAGTCCGCCGTTGCCAATAGGTCAGGTTCTTCTGTCGGAACCGGTGTTTCAATTATTTCCTGATCTTCCTCTTTGCCGTTTTTTAATGCAGCAGCATACTTTGCGGCATTTGCTTTATCATAGAATTGTACAGATCCGATATATATTAATCTGTTGTCTGCGTCCCACTCAACCTTTTTACCGATAGATTCAGCAATAACTCTAAGAGGTATCAACATTCTGTCATTTACTACTTGTGCCGGAACGTCCATTTCAAAAGGAATATCATTAATCGTATATTCGCTCTTATCCAAAGTCATATTTACTTTATATCCGTTTCCCGAAAGTGTAACAGTCCTTGTCGAGTCATTATATCCAACGTCCATACCCAAGCTTTCAGCGATAAATCTAACCGGTACTAATGTTCTGTCATCAACAATTATCGGTGTAACGTCACTGTTTTCTGTATCAATTTGTACAATATTATTGCCGACATAGGCATTTGCGCAGTCAACTGCCAATTTTACACTTAATGCACCTGTTTTTGCGTTAATGTCATAGGTACCGTGCGAACCTGTCAAATCAGGGTTTGTGATTTTTTTGCCGTCTTTTATAACATATCCCTCAAACATAGGTACTTTTGTTGTTTCAGCACCAAGATAATAGCTTAAATTCGGCGGTTGATTGTAGTGGTTATTTTGTACCGCAACAGACGCTCTGTAATATGAATCATGCATTAATGTATTCAATTTATATGATGTAGGAATTGAAGTCGAGTATATTCTTATTTCCTTTTCATCTGCGGTTTTCCATACAATTTCTTCACGCCAGTCACCGAACAAATCCGCACTTATACAAGGTACTGCCTTTGTACCGCTGTTTGACGCGCAATCATCTGCCGTCATAAGCACGTCAATAGACTTGTCCTCCCAGTTATATTTTGATACGGTTGTACCGTCAAGCAATTCGCTAAGTAAATCACCGTCCCAATAAACCTTGAAATTCATCGGAATAGTTGCATCGCTGTCAACAGTACCGTCAAGTTTTCTGAATTTAAAACCATTCCATGTATCAGCTATATTTTCACCGCTGATATTGGCAGGAATTGTTGCAGTTGAGCCCCATACTTCAAAGCCTTTGTGTGTAGGGTCTATATCCGCCGAACGACTTCTGCCTGTATCTTTATTTTTGCTGTAACCCCATTGAACTTCACCTGTTCTTGCATCGTGATACTCGATATTTGCCATAAGCTGTGATGTTTCGTGACAAGCCCACGTCATATAGCCGTTAAAATCGGGATCTGTTTTTGCAACATCAAACGCATCTCCATGAGCCAATTTTTGAGCATTGCCGTCATTATCATATACCTTTACGGCATACATTTCACTTCCGTCATGGTCAATAGCCATAGGTCCGGATAATATTTCGTCTTTTCCGTCAAAATCAACGTCCACCGTTACAAGATTATGGTTGCACGCACCCCATATACTGTTTACGTCATCTTTGTTTTCGGTATTGTGTACCCAATCTTCTTTAAACTTTCCGTCCTCAATATGCCATGCTGCCGCTCTTACGTTATCCCACGCACCACGCACCATAACAACACTCGGTGTTACACCGTCAAGATATGCCAAGCCGAAAAGATAGTGGCTTGCTCTCTTTGTAAGACGTCCCGTATCACTGTATCTGTATGACCAGTCCGAAAGCGGTTCTTTTGACGGTTTTAGGTCTGTTCTGTCTGTTTCCTCACCTGTTTCGCCGTCATATATCGAAAGAAATTCAGGTGTTGAAACTATGTATTGTCTGTCCTTAAATATTGCCAAATTACTCTCCGACTTTGAATAATCGGTTATTCCGTCACCGTTCGTATCGCCTGTTGTATTGCCTTTTCCGTCCGTTGTACCCTCGAACGAACGCATTATAACTTCTGCTTTTCCGTCGCCGTCCATATCATATGCAAGGAAGTTTATATCTACTTCATTAATTTCGTTAGGACCTATATCGATTGTCCACATATGTGTACCGTCTGTTTTGTATGCCTCGATAACAGGATATGACGTTCTTTTGTTAACGTCCATACTCGGCACTCGTCTTAACAAAATTTCGTATTCGCCGTCACCGTCAAGGTCTGCAACCGCACCGTCATCAATGTTGTATCCTTCACGTTCCGTTACTTTAAAGCCGATATAATTTTTATCCCATGCCGTAGTCGTATACTCTACTCCCGTTTCTTCACCGTTCTCTACTTCTTTTAAAGTATACTCTGCATTTGTACTTGCTCCGGTATGGAAAAAGTTTGTCGTAGTTATCGGCTCGTCATTCAGCTTTTCACCGCTACAATAAAGATTGTATGTCAAGCTGTTTGAATCTGTACCTAAAAAACGCCAGCTTACAAGCGTTCCGTTTTCTCCCAGTACTGCCACCAAACCTCTTGAAAGATTTTCAAACTGTCTTTCATTTTTTGGTCTTTGCTCATACAATTTTTCTGTATCGGCACGTTGTTCCTGATTTACTTCCGCCTCATAATGACCAAGCGTAAAACCATCGGGATCATTATATGCGTCAAATTTTGCAAACACACTTGCACTGCTTGCAAGCATTATCGCAGAAACCACCGCTGAAATCACACGAATTTTGTTCTTCTTCATCTTCATAACACTTCCTTCATAATTTATTTATATTTAGGATTATATCACAAATATTTTGTATTGTACAGACTTTTTTTGTGCAAATTCATTATTATTAAAGTGATTATAAGTGTTATAGGAAAAACAGTGGCGGCCAAAATGCCCATTTTCAAATTGTCGCCAAGCATACCTGCTATTTTACCTGCAAATGTAGGACCTCCTGCACAACCTACATCTCCGGCTAACGCAAGAAATGCGAACATAGCCGTACCGCCACCTTTTATAGAGGTTGACGCATCGCTGTATGTTCCGGGCCAAAGTATGCCTACCGAAAACCCTGATACCGCAATCCCGATTAAGCCGACAATCGCCGATGATGAAAACGATACCGTTAAATATGAAAGCACACATAAACAACCGCTGAAAACCATCATTTTATACAGATTGATTTTTTCTCCGAATTTACCGTAAATCGCTCTTGAAATACCCATAAGTACAGAAAATACCGTAGGTCCTACCAAGTCACCTATTGATTTTGATATTCCGAGTGCCTTTTCAACAAATGCCGACGCCCACTGGCTTACAGACTGTTCACTTGCTCCGGCACAGCACATAATAAGTAAAAATCCCCAAAATGCCTTTTGCTTTATAAGTTCTTTTAAAGAAAGTCCGTTTTCTTCTTCGTTAATAAGCGGTGCAATAGGCACTTTTAGAAATGTCAATCCGTTTATAACAGGTACTGCCGCCCAAACAAGTGCAAGCATCTTCCAATTATCAATACCAAATACATTAAAGAATATTGTTGATATTACTACTACTCCCGCCGTACCCCAACAGTAAAATGAATGTAGCATACTCATAGTTTTGTCTTTATGTTCATTCGGACAAGCCTCAACTATCGGACTTACAACAACTTCAAGCAATCCTCCGCCGACTGCATAAAGCAACACCGAAATAAATATTCCCATAAAAGAATCATTCATCATATCGGGCAATATTGCTATCGAAATCAATCCCAATGCCGCGAATAAGTGTGCTATAAGTACAGATAACCTGTATCCTATTTTATCGATAAAAAATGCCGACGCAAAATCTATTATAAGCTGTAAACCAAAGTTGATTGTAATTAATAATGTTATCTTCGACAGCGGTATACTGTATTGCGATTGAAACGTAATAAACAACAGCGGTACGAAATTGTTTACTATCGCTTGAACTATGTACCCAATAAAGCACGACCGTATTGTACTGTTATAATTAACTTTCATACTTTCACCTCTTAATTTTTTATAATTATAACATAAATTATCATAGCCTTTATATATCACCGTGACAGTTTGCGGTTCGACTTTCATATTATCAAAGCCCGATATTTCATATCCGCAGACTTCTTTTTCAGTGTTATCTTCATATAGCATCTTTACAGACAAACTGTTTTTATCAAATTCTTCACAGATTTTATAATTCGTCTTTTCTGTTGTCGTATATACTCTAAGTGCATTTTCAGCCACAATACATCAGCACCCATATTTATCGCTTTTGTTATCCCCTCGTCATCATCACCGAATACCCAATCAATGTTGTTCTTTTCGTTGGGATTCTCCACGGGGGTTATCAAATTATATCCGTTTTTATTTAATTCATACGCAAGGTCTGAACCGCTGTCACTGTATCCGCCCTCTTTCATAGGCTTTCTGATATTACCCACCTGCGGCGGCTCTTTTACATGATATAAAATTGCTATATTCATAATATTCATCCCTTTATCGTTTGATAATTTTATTATAATCTGCTTACAATACACTGTCAACATAAAAAAACTGCCGATTTTATGTCGGCAGTTTTTCTGTTTTAACCTAATATATTTTTTAAATCTTCTTCAGGTGTTGTAATTTTTGCAATATTGTAGTTTTCTACCAAGTATCCCAATACATTCGTTGATATAAATGCTGGGAGTGTAGGACCAAGACGGATATTTTTAATACCGAGATGAAGAAGTGTAAGCAAAATACATACAGCTTTCTGTTCGTACCATGAAAGTATCATTGAAAGCGGAAGTTCATTTACTTCACATTCAAATGCCTCAGCAAGTGCAATGGCTACTTTAATCGCACCGTATGCGTCATTACACTGTCCCATGTCCATAATTCTCGGCAAACCGCCTATTGTACCTAAATCAAGGTCGTTAAAACGATATTTACCGCAAGCAAGCGTTAATATAATGGTATCGTCAGGCGTTTGCTTTACGAAATCGGTATAATAGTTTCTTCCTGCACGTGCTCCGTCACAGCCACCTACCAAGAAGAAATGCTTTATATCGCCGCTCTTAACCGCGTCAATAACTTTATCCGCAACGCTCAATATTGTTCCGTGTCCGAAACCTGTTGTCACGCTTGTTCCGCCGTTTATACCTGTAAATTGTTTATCCTCGTCATATCCGCCAAGTTCAAGTGCCTTTTCGATAATCGGCGTAAAATCTTTATCATCACCGATATGTGTGATTTTAGGATATGATACAACTTCTGTTGTAAACACTCTGTCCGAATAGCTGTCCTTTGGTGGCATTAAACAGTTTGTTGTAAATAATATCGGTGCAGGTACATTTGCAAATTCTTTTTGTTGGTTTTGCCATGCCGTACCGAAGTTGCCCTTTAAATGCCTATACTTCTTTAATTCCGGATAGCCGTGTGCCGGTAACATTTCTCCGTGAGTATATATATTAATATTCTTATCCTTTGTCTGCTCCAAAAGCAATTTTAAATCAAGCAAATCATGTCCCGAAATTATAATAAACGGACCTTTTTCAACTTTTAAATCAATAGTTGTCGGTGTCGGTGTTCCGTAAGTTTCCGTATTCGCTTTATCAAGCATTTCCATACATACAAGATTAACTTTTCCCAATTCCATAACTATCGGTAAAAGCTTATCCATTTCCCAATCTTCGCCAAGTGCAAACAATGCTTTCACAAAGAAATGGCTAACTTCATCATTTGTATAGCCGACTACCATAGCGTGATAAGCATAAGCCGCCATACCTCTGATGCCGAAAAGTATAAGTGATTTCAAACTGCGAATATCTTCATTATCTGTCCAAATATGCGACAAATCATATTCGTTATTTGTTCCGCACGGTGATGCACAAGCAAAACATTGCGGAACAAGCCTTTCTCTTTCTGTGCGAACTTTTTCAATCAATTCATTAAGTGTCTGTTCGTTAAAGCTGACATTTGTAAGAGTTGTAAAAAGTCCTTCTATTATAAGTTTTAAAACGTTTCCTGTCGGTACAACATCACCTGTTGCACGAACAAGTCCGATAAGTTCACCTGTTAATTTATCTTGCAGAGCGGCAACATCTGCGTTTTTACCGCATACGCCTACCTTACCTGTGCAACCGGAACATCCTGCTGTCTGTTCACATTGAAAGCAAAACATTTTATTCTCCATATATAAATCCTCCTCGCTAATACCTCATGTATTGACTTTGTGAATTCAGTATAATATAATCTTATAAAAAAATATGTTGTTGCAACAACAAAATAAGAGGAATTTATGAATTATTTATTTTTAACAAAAACAGCATTTTTTAACAGACTTTCCGAGAATGAAATTAAGACGATATTAAATTGTCTTGGTGCATATCAAAAAAGTTTTAAAAAATCTGAATTTATTTATCACAGCGGTGATACTGTCAGTGATATGGGACTTGTTTTGTCGGGAAGTGTAAATATTGTCGTCAACTATTATTGGGGAAGCAGTAATATATTCAACCACATAGGTGAGGGCGAAATTTTTGCCGAAACTTATGCGACCATTCCGAATAAAGAAATGCTCTGCGATGTGGTTGCGGCAGAGAAAACAGAAGTTCTGTTTATTAATGTAGAGAGAGTTCTTTCCGTGTGTGAAAATCAATGTTCTTTCCATAACCGACTTTTACGAAATCTTCTAAAAAATTCGGCACAGAAAAATATATCCCTCGCCACAAGAATGATGCACACTGCGTCAAAGTTCATTCGTGACAGATTATTGTCGTATTTTTCAGAACAGGCGATTTTAAACGGCAGTAATACATTTACTGTCCCATTTTCACGTCAACAGCTTGCCGACTACCTCGGAGTTGACCGCAGTGCAATGTCAAACGAGCTTTCAAAAATGAAACGAGACGGATTAATTGATTATCACAAAAATGATTTTATACTTATAAGTAATGATTTTTAATTTTTGTGTTGACACCTATGGTAAAATATTATAAAATATTAGATATGTAGTAAAATAAGGAGTTTTAATTATGTTTGATAAATTAGAAGCGCTTGAAGAGCGCTTTCAGCTTGTATCAGAGAAGATAAGTGACCCTGATATTATCGCCGACCAAGAGTCGTGGCGTAAATACTGTAAGGAACATTCGGACCTTACACCGATTATTGATAAGTACAGAGAATTGAAATCAGCAAAGCAGACAGTTGCAGATGACAAGGAAATGCTTGAAGCAGGACAAGACAAGGAATTTGAAGAAATGATACGTCTTGAAATGGCAGAGGCAGAAGAAACAATCGAAAGAGCAAGCGAAGAATTAAAAATTCTTCTTCTTCCGAAAGACCCTAACGACGAAAAGAACGTTATTATGGAAATCCGCGGCGGTACAGGCGGTGATGAAGCCGCACTTTTTGCCGCAGACCTTATGAGAATGTATTCAATGTATGCCGAGTCAAAGAATTGGAAAATCGATATTCTAAGCTCTAACCCTACCGACATTGGCGGTTACAAAGAAGTCAGCTTTTCAATCGAAGGTCAAGGCGCATACAGCAGACTTAAATTTGAAAGCGGTGTACACCGTGTTCAGAGAGTTCCGGAAACAGAATCAAGCGGAAGAATTCATACTTCTGCCGTTACGGTAGCCGTTTTACCGGAAGTTGAAGAAGTTGAAGTTGAAATTAATCAGAACGATCTTAGAATTGACGTATTCCGTGCAGGCGGACCTGGCGGACAGTGTGTAAACACAACTGACTCCGCGGTAAGAATTACACATATTCCAACAGGAATCGTTGTTTCGTGTCAGGACGAAAAATCACAGCACAAGAATAAAGATAAGGCTATGAAAATTCTTCGTTCGAGAATTTATGATGTTATGGAAGAACAACGTCACAAAGAAATTGCAGACGAAAGAAAATCGCAAGTCGGCAGCGGTGATAGAAGTGAACGTATCAGAACATACAACTTTCCTCAAAGCCGAGTTACCGACCACAGAATTAATCTTACATTATATAAACTTGAACAAATACTTGACGGTAATCTTGATGAAATTATTGATGCACTTGTTACAGCTGACCAAGCCGCAAAACTTGCAGGTCAGAATGATTAAGGAGATATAAAAATGGATTTACACGAAAATTTAAAAGGTAAAACAGTTGTTATAACAGGCGGAAGCGGTATTTTATGCCGTGAATTTGCTTACGCATATGCTAAACAAGGTATGAATGTCGCCGTTTTGGGACGTACACTTTCAAAACTTGAAGAAGTTCGTGATAAGATAAACGAACTTGGCGGTAACGGTCTTGCTGTTGTATGCGACGTTGTTGATAAGGACAGTGTTATCAACGCAAAAAAAGTTGTAAACGATACTTTCGGAAAAGTTGATATACTTGTAAACGGTGCAGGCGGCAATCACCCAAAAGGTACTACAACAAAAGAATATTTTGAAAAAGGCGATATTGAAAATCCCGATGTTGTTTCATTTTTTGACTTGTCAAAGGAAAACTTCAATTATGTATTTGACCTAAATATTGTAGGTACTCTTATTCCTACACAAGTATTTATAGTTGATATGCTTGATAATCCTGGTGCTAATGTGCTTAATATCGCGTCAATGAGTTCGTACCACGCAATTACAAAAGTAAGCGCATATTGTGCCGCAAAAGCCGCTATTTCCAACTTTACAGAATGGCTTGCAGTACATTTTGCAAAAAGCGGTATCAGAGTCAACGCTCTTGCACCGGGCTGGTTTGAAACAGTACAGAATAAAACACTTTTGAGAAATCCGGACGGCTCACTTTCGGAACGTTCAAAGAAAGTTCTTGCTCATACTCCTATGGGACGTTTCGGTGTTCCGGAGGATTTGACAGGCACATTGCTATGGCTTACCGACAGCGCTCAATCAGGTTTTGTTACAGGTGCTACAATCCCTGTTGACGGCGGTTTCCAAGCATATTTCGGAGTTTAATAAAAAAGAAAAGCTTAAAACCTTTCGGTTTTAAGCTTTTTATTATTGGAGGAAGGGATGGGATTCGAACCCACGAACGGCGTAAGCCGTTACAGCATTTCCAATGCTGCGTCTTCAACCACTCGGCCACCCCTCCATACTTGCAGTATTCTATCATAAATTTCGATAATTGTCAATATTAAATAAAAGCAAGTAGTAAATATTTACCCAAGTGCCACATCAAGAATCATCATAAGTGTAAAACCTACTGCAAACATTACAGTACCGATATTTGAGTGATTGCCGTGTGACATTTCGGGAATTAATTCTTCTATTACAACGTACATCATCGCCCCTGCAGCAAAGCTGAGGAAATATGGCAATACGGGTATTATAAAACCGGACGCAACAACTGTAAGTACCGCTCCAATCGGTTCAACAACACCCGAAAGCACGCCGTATAAAAATGCTTTTCCTTTACTCATTCCCTCGGCTTTAAGTGGCATTGATATAATTGCCCCCTCCGGGAAATTCTGAATTGCAATACCGATTGCCAAAGCCAAAGCGCCCATAGCCGATATTTGCATATTTCCTGCAAGATAACCTGCATATATAACGCCCACAGCCATTCCCTCTGGAACATTGTGAAGTGTAACAGCAAATACAAGCATTGTTGTCTTTTTCAATTTACTTTTCGGGCCTTCAGCTTTATCGGTATCCATATGCAAATGCGGTATTATATGGTCCATTGCCAGCAAAAACAATATACCTATCCAAAATCCCACAACCGCCGGTACAAATGCAAACTTCCCCATTTCCGCCGCATAATCCATTGACGGTATAAGCAAGCTCCACACAGACGCGGAGACCATAATCCCTGCCGCAAATCCTGTTAAGGCACGCTGTACCATCTTATTCATCATTTTCTTCATAAACAGTACGCAAGACGCACCAAGTGTCGTACCCAAAAACGGTATCAATATTCCTCTTATAACTTCTCCCATATATTCCTCCATAATAAAATTACATAGGTTAGTTTTAACTAACCTTATTATCAGTTTATCATAATTCACCCTATCTGTCAATACAAAAAGAACAGTTCATAACGAACTGTTCTCTCTGCAAATAAGGGGGTTATTTACCGACTGACTATCGGTTTTAATGTATTTTGTGAGGTCATTAAATATTATCGCCCTTATTTTCTAATTTATACACATTTTATCAATCCAAATGGAATACAAGGTGTAAATCTTCTGAAACAGGACTGTTATCAGGATTTGTTTCCATAATGTCAGCCATAAAGTCCCACCATTTTCTATTGATGGCGGTATCGGCACCCTTTGCCCAAAGTTCTTCATCTTCGATTTCGATATAACCGTAAAGAACCATTGTTTCTTTGTCAAGGAATATTGAATAATTCTTACCGCCGTGTTCGTGAATCATATCCTTCATTTCCGGCCATAACTCATTATGTCTTTTTTCGTACTCCTCAGCCATGCCGTCGTAAAGTTTCATTTTAAAACCCTTGTGTATCATTTCTTTTTCCTCCTTAAATTAACTTAATTTTTTATGTGCCTCGATTGCTATTGAACATTCAAGACGCTTTTTTTCAAATTCACAAGCAAGCTCATAAGGCTTGTTTATGTCACCGTTAAAGTTATACGCATTCGCACTGCAACCACCGCTGCAATAGAATTTCGCAAAACAATTCTTACATTTTTCTTTAGTATACACATTTGAGCGTTCAAACATCTTCTCGATATTTTCATCAATTTTATTTTCATTGACATTACCCATAAGAAAATCCTTGTTACCAACAAATTGGTGACACGGATAAATGTCTCCGTTCGGTGCAACCGCAAGATATTCGTGTCCTGCACCACAACCTGAAAGACGCTTTATCGCACACGGACCTTGGTCAAGGTCAACCATAAAGTGGAAGAAGTTAAAACCTCTGCCCTCGTCATATCTCTTTACATATTCTTCAGTAAGCTTATCATATTCGGCACAGACCTTTTCGATATGCTCACTTGTAAGTGCGTAGTCCTCTGTTTCAGGTGCAACAACCGGTTCAACGCTTGTCTGCTTAAAGCCTAAATCAGCAAGGTGAATTACGTCCTTTGCAAAATCCACGTTATACGCCGTAAACGTACCTCGAACGTAGTAATTATTTTGATTTCTGCTTTCAGCCAAGTCTTGGAACTTAGGAACAATTGTATCGTAAGAACCGCTGCCGTCTACACGATAACGCATTCTGTCGTTAGTTTCCTTTGTACCGTCAATACTCAAAACAACGTTTGACATATTTTCATTAATATATTGTTTAATATCGTCATTTAACAATACACCGTTTGTTGTTACAGTAAATCTGAAATTCTTACCGTGCTTTTTCGCCTCTTCTTTTGCATATTCTGTAATTTCCTTAACAACGCCGAAATTCATAAGCGGTTCACCGCCGAAGTAGTCGATTTCTATATTTTTTCTGTTACCGCTGTTATTGATAACAAAATCAATAGCTTTCTTACCTACTTCCGCACTCATAAGACTTCTGCCACCGTGAAATTCACCTGTATCGGCAAAACAATACTTACATCTCAAATTACAGTCATGTGCAACGTGAATACAAAGAGCCTTTACAACAGATTGCTTATTCCAATTCTTCGCAATTTCGTCATAGCAATCATCTGTAAACAACTGACCTGCATTTACAAGTGCACATATTTCAGCATAGCTTTCCTCCAATTCTTCTTCACTATACTTATCTTTTAAACCTTCTTTAATATAATCGGGACATTTTGCCTCTGCCATAAACGGCTCAAGAGTATAATCAAGCATATCGTACATTACATCATCAACAACGTGTACCGCACCTGAATATACATCCATTACAATATTAAGTCCCAACTGTTTATACTTATGTATCACTTCAAAAACTCCCTATATAAAATCAGAAAATCATCGACCTTAAAAAGCCGATGATTCATCTTTAATGTTCATTTATTCGGCAAAACAATTAGTTTGCTTGTTCACATTTTTGATTTGCAACTGTGCAAGATGTCTTACAAGCTGATTGACATGATGTTTGACATTCTCCGCAACCACCGTGCTTTGCTGAATCCTTTAAATTAGCCTTGTTTAAAGTCTGTACGTGTTTCATATTAAAAACCTCCTTATATTAATTCACTATGAATATATTATAACATACTTTCAAGTGATTGAAAAGGCTTTTTTACAAATATTTTGTATTTTTTCTCACAAAACTTATTTTTCGGCTATTTTCCTATGATGCACCCCAATATTCCCGATGCAAATGTACCGCCTATTACAGCAAGAAAATGCGTGTTAAACATTATTCCATTGTTTACAATCAACGATATTCCGATAAGTACGATCAAATACAGCGCACATACAAGCATTGCGTGAACAAATGCTCTGCTGTTTGCCGCTTTTGATACCGCAATCGTTCCGAGTATCACGCCGATAATAACCGAGGCATACGCTCCGGTTGTGATAATAGTTTCGTCTATGCCTGTAAAATACGAAAGCAGTGCCAATATCAGAATTATAACAAAAGTAACAAGAATTGCAAATATCGTCCCTTTTATCACACCCTTAAAATTAATACCCATAAAAAAACCTCCCTATATATTTACTATAAATATATTAGAGAGGTTTAAATTTTATAACCAATTAGTTTTTAGCTGTTTCAACAGTTCTGATAGCGTCTCTTTCCATCTTTACAACAGACTTTTGATCCGGTGTACCGATGTTACCTGTTTCAATAAAAACATATTCGTCTTTAATTTTAGCAACCTTACCGCAGATACCGCCGATTGTTACAACCTTATCGCCGACTTTCATTGCGTTAATCATTGCCTTTGTTTCTTTTTCTTTCTTTCTTTGCGGTCTTATCATCATAAAGTATAACAATACGATAATAAGAACAAGCGGAAGAATACTTACTATTGTACTCATTACAGGATTAACCTGTTGTGTAGCATTAGGGTCTGCCGCTGTTTGAGTACCTGTCGCCTGTTGTGTATTTGCTGTTTCGCCGTCTGCGAAAACGACTGTTTCTAAAATGTTTGCCATAATAGTTCTCCTTTGATAATTTTTTCTACCTATCTATTATACTATCTATATATGAACTTTGCAATAGATTTAACAAAATATTAACAAATAAAATCTCTCTTACATCAATCGTTTGACGTTTTCAGCCATTTCAACAAGTTTTTGACCTTTTGCGACAAGAAGAGCATGTTCTTTTATGTACTCATTCTGCAACGGGTATATCGACATTCTTTCCGTAAACTCTCTTATTACATTAATGCCTCTCATATTCTCATTATCGTTTCTTATGAGAATACAATATGTTTTATTCAGCTTAAAAAGGCTTGCTTTTGAAAGAATACTTTTATCCATTTCGCTTATAGCGCCGCACATATCATTAAAAGTTTCAAAATAAAATACACATTCCGTACCCAGTTCTTTCTTTTTAGGCTTGACCGAAACAACTTTTTTAAACTGCTCCTCGGTAATTTTTTTTATACCCTTGTTTAAACGTTTAACCAAAATACTTATACCGTCCTGTGACGGAGTAGCCTCAACGACCACTTGGCCGTTATACGGATTAAAACCTGTTTCTTCCCTTATCGTTTCCATAATATGAAATAAAAATGTATGTAATTCTTTTGAATCGGGCGAAAGCCTTTTCACGTCTATATCAAGATTAATTAATTCCGCAGTTGTAAGCGTTACCTTTATTTTGTCTTTGTTTAGCTTTTCAATTCTCACAACCTACCACCTACTTTCTATTTCTATTATACTATATATTTTTCATTTTGGGAATACCGATTTTAATATTTATTCTTTTAAATTTATTCCATATGATAAAAAAAGCGGCAGTTTTTATACTGCCGCTCAACCGTCAAATAATTTAATACGATTAATTCTTGTCCTTCAATAATGGACGCATACTGTTCGCACTTATAAGCATAGTTGACGAATTATGCAAAAGTGATGATGCAGACGGAGTTATAGAACCTTTCAATCCAAGCAATATAAGCAATGAATTAAATGCCATAATAAACGTATAATTACGTTTAATTCGTCTGAACAGTCTGCTACTTAACTTGCGAAGAAGCGCTAAATCTCTCAAATCGCCCGAAAGCAATGTGACATCAGCCACTTCTCTTGCCAAATCGGCAGAATCTTTCATAGCGATTGAAACGTCGCTAAGTGCCAACGCAGGAGAGTCATTGATACCGTCACCGACCATTATAACCGTTCTTCCCTCGTTCTTCAATTCTTCAATAATTGTCGCCTTATCCTCAGGTAATACCTGTGCACGGAAATTGTCTATACCGAGCATATCGGCAGTGCGTTTTGCAGCACCTTCATGGTCACCTGTAAGCATAATAATATTATCTATACCACTTTCACGAAGTAACTGAATTGCCTCATGAGCCTCACTTCTCGGCGGGTCGCTTATACAAATAACTCCCGACAACACGCCTCCGATTGCAAGGTATATAACAGAAAAGCCCTCACATTCGTTTTCAATAACAGACTTCTGTTCATCAGTTATCGGAATATTTTCGTCCTCAAGCACAAAATGCTCACTGCCTATAATTGCACGCTTGCCATGCAACATTGTAGCTATGCCGTGTGCAACTACATATTCAACTTCAGCATGTTCTTCTTCGTGGTCAAGCTGTTTTGCTTTAGCGGCTTTAACGATTGCCTTTGCCACACTGTGAGGGAAATGTTCTTCAAGGCACGCAGATATTTTAAGTATATCATCTGATGTATACTCACCGAATGAAAGCACTTTTTCTACTGTCGGGCATGAATTTGTAAGTGTACCTGTCTTGTCAAATACAATAGTATCAGCATGAGATACACTTTCAAGATAACGTCCGCCTTTTACAACAAATCCTCTTGAGGATGCCTCACGCATAGCACTTATAATACTTATCGGTGTTGACAATTTAATTGCACAAGAATAGTCCACCATAAGAACAGACATTGCCTTTACAACATTTCTTGTTGTAAGATAAACAAGCAACGCCAATCCCAAGCTGTACGGTACAAAACCGTCTGCAATTTTCTCTGCACGGCTCTGTACTCCGGCTTTCATACTTTCACCGTTTTCAATCATTTCAATAATATTTGAAATACGTGTATTATCAGCCGCAGCACTAACCTTAATTACTATATTTCCCGCCTCTACAACTGTACCGGCGTAAACAGTACTGTCCTTATCCTTTACAGCCGCAACCGATTCGCCTGTCATAGACGCTTCGTTTACACTTGCCTGTCCGGATACAACAACGCCGTCAAAAGTGATCATTGCACCGTCACGGAATACGACAAGGTCACCCTCTTTAACGGTTGAAATAGGAACTTGTTCCTCGTTTTCGCCGTTCTTCTTCCATACAGTGTCAATCTTCATTGCAAGACTGTCCGCAAGTGCATTTTTTGTACGTTTTCTTGTATATTCTTCAAGAAGTTCCGAAACTCCAAGCAAAAATGTAATTGAATTAACTTCCGAATACATTCCTCTTGAAAGTGCCGTTCCGAGTGCAACACCGTCCAAAAGTGCCACATCGGCCCTTAAATTAAGTACACTGCCCACAGCTTTCTTCACATACGGGAATGCCTTAAAGTAAGCCATTGCAACTCGTACAGGATACGGCAATATTCTTCTAAGAACAAAACGCTTTATAAGCATTTTTATAATCTCATTCTTGAAATCAGCCTGTATATCCTCAGACTCATCTTCAACAGCCGCTAATTGATTTCGCTTGATTCCTTTTATGTAGTTCAAAAGCTCCTGTCTGTAATCGGATTGATAGGTAATTAAAATACCGCCGTTGACGCTTTTAGCCTTTACAGACTCGACATACTGTTCCGATAAAATTGTTTTCTCAAGAGATTTTTCTTGATTTTTATCAAAATAATATCCACCACAACGCAATCTGATACGACCCGGAGTATCATGTACGATTTTAAATTTCATTATTATTCTTCCTCGATTATTCTTCCTCGTCGTTTAGCTGTGACTTAGCCTCATAACACATATCTTCAGCCTCTTCACGCATATTTTGTAGTGTTTCTTTAGCCTCTTGCTGGAACTTCATACCCTTTGCAAGACCTGAAACGCACATACTTCTAACCTTATCGCTTGTAGCAATCTTCTTACCTACTACTGCAGTAGCTACACCCGCCGCAAAGCACCAACATTTCTTATCCTTTAAAAAATCAAATTTCATAATCAATCTTCCTCTCTGTGTATATTTTAGTGATTTATTTAATCAAATCTATTTTAGCACGCAATATATTTTTTGTCAATGAATGCCGAAAAAATTTTTTTACTTTTTTGCATGAAAAATATCGACTTTTTAATATTGTGGTGTTAATACAACAACGCCATAATGGAAAACATACAAGCAGAAAAAAGAATGCCACAGACGAAGATGTTATCGCTGTCGCAAAGTTGGCGAAATTCGATAAATTTGTGCATAATTGCTTATCAAAAAAAGTTGCGGTGAACAATCACCGCAACTTTTTTATAAAAACAATTTATTAAACGATAATTTTTTAACCATTGGTACAGACATACAACCGGCAGCATTACCTAGTACAGCACATAAGAAATATACTGCCGCCTGTGACGCATTAGCACATTTACTTATAAAGAAGTAACAAGTATCTGCGATACAGTGATTAAATCCGCAAAGTATGAACACCATAACAGGTAAAACCACTATAAACAGTGACATCACAAAGTCACCTTTTTCAGCCGCTCTTTTATTTCCGTCAACCGCCGTAAACATCAATATACCGCAGAACACCGCCAATACAAATATACTAAGCGGTGAATCGGCGAACTTTGTTGCCGTGATAGCAGTGGCCTTTTCCGATAAAGTTGCTCCCAAACGTGTAAGGTTAAGCAAGAAACCGCCTATCGCCGCACCTGTTGCATTACCGATAAAGGTAAGTACAACTTCCGGCACATACGACAACGGTTTTACCGCCATATATCCGGCTTTACCCGTAAACAAACCGAATTTAAACACAATAATTGCACACAAACCTAAGCTGAACAAGAACGCTCCCAGTGGTTTTGACTCAACCGACATACTCACGCAACAGCCTACGCACAAAAATATTCCCGACAAAATACCGTCAGACAAAAATGATATAATCTTTTTTCCCATATCTTCTATTCCCTTTTCTTTTATCCTAAGCAGACAAAATTAGCTAATGCTAACTAATTCCACAAAATTAATCCACTTTCTAATTTGCACATAAAAACCACGATAAACTTATCGTCTACCGTGGTTTAATATACGGTTTAGTTAAATTACTTTACCATTGATGCAACTTCTGCTGCGAAATCGTCTTCACGTTTTTCAAGACCTTCGCCTGTTTCAAAACGTACGAATTGCTTAATAGTAATATCGCCAACGCTCTTAACGTACTTAGCAACGTTTTCCTTATTTTCAGCCTTAACATATTCTTGCTCAAGTAGGCAAACTTCCTTGAATTCCTTAGCAAGACGACCTGTGATCATCTTTTCGATGATGTTTTCAGGCTTAGATGCATTCTTAGGATCATTCTTAAGTTGCTCAATAAGAATCTTCTTTTCGTGTTCCTTGTATTCTTCAGGAATATCATCACTTGAAAGATACTTAGGGCTAAGTGCTGCAACTTGCATTGCAACGTTTCTTAGACACTCTTTTGTAGTGTCATTGTTTTCAGCGTCAGCCTCAACCAATACACCAATCTTACCTGCAGCGTGGATATAATCTACAACTGCACCTGTTGTTTCAATTCTTGCGAAACGTCTGATGTTCATGTTTTCGCCGATCTTAGCAATCTTTTCTGTAAGCATTTCGCCGATTGTGCTGTCTCCGCACTTTAATTCTTTAAGTGCTTCAACGTCAGCAGGATTTTGTTCAGCGATTGTCTTGGCAACGTCTGAAACAAACTGTTGGAATTCATCATTCTTAGCAACGAAGTCTGTTTCTGAGTTTACTTCTACAAGTACGCCTACGTTACCGTCAACATAAGCCTTAACGATACCTTCAGCAGCAATTCTGCCTGACTTCTTAGCAGCTGTTGCAAGACCTTTTTCTCTCAAATATTCAACAGCCTTATCCTTGTCACCGTCTGTTTCTGTAAGAGCTTTCTTACAGTCCATCATACCGCAACCTGTCATTTCTCTTAATTCTTTTACGTCTTTAGCTGTAAATGCCATGTTACTTTTCCTCCTATATTAATTATATGAAAATTATTCTTCTACTGTATCTTCTTCAGCTGTTTCAGCATCTGCAAGAGCATCTTCGCCCTGTCTGCCTTCGATAATAGCGTTAGCCATTGTTGATGCGATTAGCTTTACGGCTCTGATAGCGTCGTCGTTACCAGGGATAACGTAGTCTACTTCATCAGGGTCACAGTTTGTATCAACGATAGCTACTACAGGAATGTTAAGTTTCTTAGCTTCTGCGATAGCAATCTTTTCTTTTCTTGGGTCAACGATGAACATTGCGCCAGGAAGTTTCTTCATATCTTTAATACCGCCAAGATACTTTTCAAGCTTATCTCTTTGAGCCTTTAGCTTAATAACTTCCTTCTTTGGTAGCATATCGAAAGTACCGTCTTCTTCCATTTGGTTGATTTGAGCAAGTCTTTCAATTCTCTTTTGGATTGTCTTGAAGTTTGTAAGCATACCGCCAAGCCATCTTGCGTTTACATAGTACATACCAACTCTTTCAGCCTCTTCTTTAATTGAGTCTTGAGCTTGTTTCTTTGTACCTACGAATAGAATATCTTCACCGCTTGCAGCAATATCTCTTACGAAATAATAAGCTTCTTCAACCTTTTTAACTGTCTTTTGAAGGTCGATGATGTAGATACCATTTCTTTCTGTGAAGATGTATTCAGCCATTTTAGGGTTCCATCTTCTTGTTTGGTGTCCGAAGTGAACACCTGCTTCTAAAAGCTGTTTCATTGAAATTACGTTTGCCATTTTTATTTCCTCCTCGTTTTTTGATTATTCCTCCATTTGTTTCACCTTATGTGAAGACCCAGGCAAAACAGGCAACTTTCACACAATCCACAAATGTGCGTATTTTTCATACTAAAACAGTTTACCACATAAACCCTTATAAAGTCAACCCTTTTTTCATATTTTTTTATTTTATTTGATTTACATAACATAATATATGTTTTAATCGCATATTAACGTAAATTTTGTGTGGTTTTCAACTGTTTTTTTATTGATGAGTTTTCTATTTATTATGAAAGAATTCTTTAAGATTAAAACCGGGAACTTTAGATTTAAAGTCATTTCCGACACACATACAGTCAGAAGTGATTACAACCCGAAATTGCACGTTCCCCATAAAATAATGCAAACAAAACCGCTGCGGTTTTGTGTAAAATATTGTTTTAACGTGATTTTGTGTCAAAAAATGGCATTTGAGTTGGATTATATTGACATTTATAATAATCATAATATATACTTTTATTATATATAATTATTTCTCTGTTTTAAAAGAGAAATTCTTTTACACTACCAATATTTCTAATATGAAAGGAAGGATTAAAATGAAAAAATTACTATCATTGCTTTTGTCGCTGTCAATGCTTGCCTCTATGGCAGTTATTCCTGCAAAAGCAGAAGAAACGGTCATGCCGTTAAACGCATCACGAATTGATTCGGAAAAACTTCCAAGCGGTAATTTAATTTACCTTGGTACTGCGTCAGCAAACGTCAAGGAAGAAGATGCTGTCTATTCGTTCCCTATTTATCGTGAGGGCGATTTATCGGAAGAAGCAAGCGTCACAATCCACTCGCTTGACTTAACTGCGATATACGGCGAGGACTATATAATTCTTGACGATAACGCAGAGAAAACCGGTGATGGGGTTTCAATACTTGAACGTTATGCCACGGCAGAAACTGACACTGATGAAACATCGGATAACATTTCGGAAGAGAATACAGATATTGAAAATTATTCGGAATTTGATTCGGAAATGGCACAGCAATTTGCAGACGAAGTAGTACCGGATGCAATGGCAGGAATTGAATACTCAAGCAGTACAACCGTTACTTTCGCACCGGGCGAAAACGAAAAAACGGTTAAATTCAAAATATTGGACGACAAAAAAGCGAAGGCACAGAAGGTTTTTCTTTACTTTTGGTAAATCCCGATAATGCCGAACTTTATGAAGTAACATCACTTTCTGTAAATATCGAAGACGACGAGCCGAAAGAAAAAAGCGTTGTTTCTTTCAGCAGAAACAGTTACACGTCAAAAGACGGAAATGTCACTGTTACAATAAAACGAAAAAATGCAGAATATTCTCTTTGCGATTTCACTTTGCTGTCATCGAGCATTACCGCAGTAGCAGGAGAAAATTATGAAGAACAAATCAAAACAGTTACATTTATTCCTTATGAAACGGAAAAGACAATTGAAATTCCCGTATCCGGCGAGGGTGAATTTAAACTGCTGATGAGTGATATGACAGGCTGTGAAAGCGGCAAATATGCAGAAACCGTTGTCAAAATCAAAAATAACGCCGATGATGAGAGTGATATTTCTCTTATGGGCAATGAAAATCAGACAAATGACATCACCATAAACGGTCTTAAATACAACGTTAAATATACAATGCCGTCAGATAATACAAAAGATCCTGCCGAAGGTAAAATATACGCAACAGGTGACGGAACTCACAATTATGACATTCCTCCCGAAGTCGGTACATACTACTTTGCAACAGAAGTAAACCACGACGGTCTGTTTTATTATGACGGATATTGGGGTGATAAGCCCTGAGGTTGCGGTCATTGGGACAACAAATATGAAATAGATACACGCGAAAGAAATATGGGTAACTCTCACTACGGAAAACTTGAATATTACCATACAAGTATGTGGGATAAAGGCGGAGTATGGACACATTCCAAAACTGTACCGTCGGTATATTATCAATATATGACTCCCGATATGGAATCAACATCAAACGCCTTTGGCGGACAGCTTGCAAGATTTAAAATTGCAAATAATGACAGTATTGTTATCAATGAATCAAAAAGTGGGAAATTCGGCAGAACACTTGACGCAATGCCTGCAACTCTCTTGAATAACAACCAACCTTTAAACGGAAATATAAGCATGGAAATACATTCGGCTGATGAAGACAAATCAAAAACTCCGAAAAGTTATGTACGCTTTTACGGTGTTGCGGCTATGTATAAAAAGGTTAATGTAGAACTTAACCAACCCCCAACACAGGAATACTGTATCGGTAATGAAAAGATAAAGGCCTTACCTATGCAGGTTGAACTTAACAGCGGTGCTCAAATCGCCGGAAGTAAAACGCGTGATTTCTGGACCAATCCGAATGAGGATGACTGCAATATTGTATTTACAATAAATGATACAGACATTAACGGTCACAAAGGTAAATACGGATATATTTCAGGCTATAAAATCACCATAGATCCGGGTACAACTGATGATAAAATAACTGTAAATTATCCCGAAGAATTCATTTCATACCTTAACTCAAAAAAAGGAACAAAACTTTCTGACGAAGTAAATTTCACATCGGATAACGTAAATAATGAGCTGAAGAAAACAGAAAAGCAAAATCTTTATTACATTCCATATGATAAATATTTCATATCATGGATTGAATCGGTTCAAAAAAATGTTGCACATGACACATACGGTTATCATCAAAATCTGAAGATAACACCTAAAGTATCATATGCCGATGTTACAGTCGAAGTATTACCGTCAGCCGGTGAAGGAAACGGCAGCTTTATATCAAGCGAGCTTGCCGCAGGTAAAACAGTTACTCACCATGCAGGTGATACACTTGATTTAAGTGCAACAACTCCGGATGACGGATATCATGTTGTAGGTTATCAAGTTTCAACAAACAACACAAGTTTCAACACAATAACCGATACAACAAAATTATTCCTTGAGCCTAATACGAGTTACAGAATACGTCCTCTTATAGCGAAAAATTCAAACAAAATCGAAATTAAATTTGAAAACGGTGCTGAAAAGTATTTAACGGTACAGAGTCTTATCAGTGAAAATGATCTTAATTCAAGTTCCGATGAACAACTGAAAAAGGAAGTAAGCGGTAAATATGTTATTAACGCAAATCCGTCAGAATCAAATCTTTCAGATAAAATAACACCGATTACAGGTAAGATATATACATTAAATTTTGCCTCCATTGAAGATAATGAATACATATACCGTCCCGTTATCAAGCAAGGCAACGACACGTTTACAACCAATTCTTATCACACCGTTGCGCAAGCACAAACAACAGACAATGTTATAACTGTAAATTACAAAAAAGTTAAAAAGAGCGATTTAAAATCATTTAATATATCAGGTACTGTTGTTTCTAAAAATGCGTCTATCCGCGATAACGGCTTAGAACCGTAATCTCTTCCGCTTGTAGGATATTCCGTATCAGCCGGAAAAGGTTCACAGTCGCTAAACTCCGCAAACTCAAGCTATATGCCTGACAGTGCGACCGGTACAACTTCCGATACCGGTACTTATGTATTGACAAACGTATTGGGTGACACAAACGACCTTATTACAATGTACATCTCAAACGGTGTTACGACAGGCTATGTAGCAAAAGTAAAGCTCACAGATGCACTTGGTCAAGCAGACGGTGCTTATACCGTAAATGCAGGTAACACAAATATCACCTACCCTTACGGTGCTCCTAAGGTTGCGTCAATTATGTACACATATGACAAGAACACAGCCGACTTAAACCAAAATCAAATAAGAATACTCGACGACAATCTTACAGTCACAGCCGTTATAGACAGCTATGGAAGAAGTGTCAGTGAGGCAGTATTCACCGTTCGCACATCAACCGGTCAGACAACCGAATACAAAGGTTATCCTCGTGAGGATGGCAGCAGTATTATAGAATGTACAATTCCTAAGATGACAGAAAATCTACATTCTGGTGACAGTCTTTCTGTACGTCTTGTAGATTCAGAAAAATTATCATCAGGTAACACTGAAATTGAAATTGTGTATCCCGATGTTGCAACAGGTCTTTCATTCTATACGGAATTTGCACTTACAACACCTCAAACTTTCGATGCGGATAAAAGCGGTACAATCGATATTCCGTTAGTCGGCTCAGCAATAGGCAAATGCCAATCTGGATTGATTACATTCGGCAAAACAAACTGGCCTGACAACACCGGTTATACTATTCAGGCAAATATTGACACAATACTCAATAGTATGGGTAAGAAAACCGTTTACGAGAAAAAAGCGTTTTATGATAAATTCCGTGGTGCTGTTCAAGAAAATAATAATCACAGAAGTAATGCTATGAAAATAATGGCTGCGACATTCAATGGTGTCGCTCCGTCTCGTGACGATTATAAAACCGATGCCGAATATCAAGAAGCATATGCAGATTATACCGATTTACTAAAAGATACCAAAGCTCCATTTGCCGGTTTTAATAACCAAAGGTACAGCGTCGAAGTAGCCGTTATTTTAGCTTTCGACTTTGTTAAAACGCCGGACAACGACTATATGTTTGCTTGCGGTTCGGTTTCTATCGGCGGAGCCTATACATTCAATAAGACTATGTATACTACAATTTACGGTGTACCTGTATTTTTAAATATCATTGCCGGTATTCAGGTAGATCTAATTACAAACTATGCTGCAGATGATGATAAAAATGCAATATCCGCAGATGAATTTAACAACTATCAAGGCAATATAGCAGACAGACTGAGCACTACCGATGTAACACTAAGTGTTGTCATTTCAGGAAAATTACAAGTAGGTGTAGGTTTTTGCGATGTACTTTCAGCAAGAGGTTACGTTGCTACAACATTCCAATTTGATTTGAGTTTTGCAAACGGTCAGCCCGGTACACTGATAACGGCAGCCGGCGGTGTGGGATTCGACTTATTATTCTTCTCCGTTGATGTAGATGTAGTCAAATATACAAAAGGTTGGGGTACTCTTGAGCATGCCTCTGAATTTGATTTCTTCAACGGACTTATGACCGATGATGATATTAAATTAACTCCATACAGTAACGGCACATCTGATTTATCTACTTTCGGAAAAAATGATGATATTCAGCTTACCGCAACAGAAAAAGTTGTAAGCTGTAAACAATTAATAAATGATGTCGCAGACAGAACGAGACCTCATATTATCCCTCTTGATGACGGTAAGAAGATGCTTACATTTATAGACGATTCGAGAGATCGTGCCGAATACAACGGAGCAACTCTGTATTATTCGATATTTGACGGTACTCATTGGTCTATTCCTAAAGCAGTAGCAGACGACGGTACACCTGATTCAATACACACACTTAAAAAGATAGGTGACAAAGTTATTATCGCATGGACCGATGTTAAAGACGCATTTGCGGGTGTGGAAACTTCAAGAGAAAAGCTTTCATCAATCGGTATTTCTTGTGCAATATACGATACAAAAACCAACAAAATGGGCAAAGAAATCAGTATTGTACACGACAGATACCTTACTTTAAATCCACAAATTGATGTTGACGGAGATATGCTTTATATAAGCTATGTCAAGCTTGATGTGTCAAAATTAGGCAACAGTAACAGTGACCTATTACAGCTTGAAAAATCATTCTCTAATATAGCCTATGTAAAATACGATATGAGCACAGGAAAGTCTTATGATGAAACCATAATTCCGATACCTCATAAAACAATCAGCTCTCCTATTGCATTGGATTATAATTCGGCAACAATAAATATAAATAACGAAAGTTATTTAATTTCAAGTTACACTATTGATGAAGACGAAGATTTACAAACAGGTGACGACAGAGAGCTTTATCTGCAAATTCAAAACCTAACAACCGGGCAAGCATATTTCCCGATACAAATTACAAATGACAGTATATCTAATTCATTACCTAAACTTACCAACATTAACGGTGAATTGTACCTGACATGGTTGGATAACGGATATATGTTTAAAATTATGAATCTTTCGGATATGTTATCTTCAATGTTTAACGCAGATTCAAACGGAGATATGACAGACTTGATTAATGCCGATACGGTAAACAGTGCATACAAAAACGGCGAAATGACCGATGATAACAAAAATGCCGATTGGTATAAAAAGACTGCAGCTGAACTCGGTATGTCAGACGACGTATATGAAAACAGCATTTACGAAGCCTTGTACAACGGTACATTTAATGTCACAAGTGCAAACTTCCAAGGTAATGACGACCTTTGCACAAGTATAGGAAACTATATTGTAACATCCAACGGTGAAGATATTTATATTTATTACACAGAATTAAGTCAAGACAGTACAAAGAACGGTACTGAAATATACGGTGTACGTTATCAGCGTGGCACAAATAACGGTTATTGGAAGTTCGGCAATTCGGTACAAATTACCGATTTCGTTATGGTTATTGACGAACTTGACCTATATATGACTGATGATAATAAAATATCAGCTGTTTCAAACTACTACAAGCAATGGATTGATGAAAGCGATGCAGATTCACCTATGAAATACAGTGAAAACACCCTTGTAACCATTGACTTTGAACCAGTAAGTTCTCTTGAAATTAAAGGCAGCAATATTATTCTTCCGTCAAAGATTTATCCGAATTATTCGGAAGATATAACATTCACTATTGCGAACACAGGTTTGCTTGACGCAAAGGGTTATGATTTAAAAGTAACGGATAAAAACGGAAATATACTTTACGAGGGCAGTTCTGACAACATAATCGAATCCGGTAATTCGATAAATGTCAGTGTACCATGGACAGTTCCGAGCAACTTGGAAAATGAAGAAGTTACAGTTACGGTAACTGAACGCGGAATTGAAAATGCAAAGCCTGTATCTGCCACAAAAGCCATCCCGTATGATACAAGACTTGATGTATCGAGCTTTGAAATCAAACACGATGATAACGGTTATTATGCATCTGCAACAGTTACAAACAACGGTTCTAAACCGTCCGACGAAATAAATGTAACGCTAAATAATACCGCCGACAAAACTTTCGGCACTACTTCCCTACCTCAACTTGCGAGCGGTGAAAGTAAAGATATTACAGTTCCGTTTGAGATAGATAAAGCTGATTTCAACAATTTAGGATATATAGACTTTAAACTTTCAGCAGTAAGCGGTGAAAACACATCTAACGCATATACCATGTTTATCTCTAATAAACCACTTATTGCAGAAATCAACGATGGTGCCGAAAACGTTTCATTAAACGGAAAAAATGATACAACAACACTTCAAACAAAAGCTTTCCCTTGGAATGATTATGCGGGTGAAGTCAAGTATTATTCAACAGATAACAGCATAGCTGTTGTTACCGATGACGGTGAAGTTATTCCGCTAAGCAATGGTAATGCAAAGATATACGCATACTATCCAAAATACAGAATTGACGACAGTATTGATGTTCAAGTAACAGGTATAGAATCAGATGAACCTACTCCTACACCAATTCCTACTTCAAAACCAAGCAGCAGTGGCGGCGGAAGTTCTGCAAAATACGGTATTTCTTCTGCAAACAAGACATACGACAACGGAAGTATGAATATATCAAAGAAAAATGCCGCATTGGGTGAAAACGTAACGGTTAATACAAAACCGAATGACGGTTATGAGGTTGATACTGTAACAGTTACTGATTCAAAGGGAAATGTAATTGAAGTTACAAAGACAGCCGACAATGAATTTTCATTCGTAATGCCAGGAAGCCAAGTAATCGTTGACGTAACATTCAAAGAAATAAACGACTCTCCGCAAAAAACACCTACACCGTCCAGCAAAGACGATTGGTGGTTTGATGATGTTGCAGAAAATGAATGGTATTATGCCCCGATAAAATCCGCATATGACAACGGATTAATGAGTGGTGTAAGCGATACGGAATTTGCTCCTGATACAGATATTACGAGAGGAATGTTTATAACTGTTCTTCACAGAATTGACGGCGAAACAAAATCCGATGTTGATTATAACTTCACTGATGTAAATGAAAATGATTATTTCTCAAATGCTGTCGCTTGGGGCAGTGAGAATAATATTATTTCAGGTTACAGCGACACAGAGTTTGCTCCGAACGATAATATAACTCGTGAGCAGATGGTATCGATTTTAAAGAGATTTGCAGAATATAAACAAATTGACACTTCTATAATTGATACACTCGACAGTTATTCAGATACGGAAGACATTTCCGATTATGCTGTTTCTGCTTTCCAATGGGCTTGCGGGAATGAAATTATAAGTGGTTTCACGGATAATACCCTCCGCCCTAAAGCAAATACCACTCGTGCCCAAGCCGCAGCTGTATTTAATAAAATATACACTATAAAATAATATCATAATAAAAATATGCACCTCCAAAAGTGTCTAACTTTTGGGGTGCATATCATTTTAGACTGCCTTTTATTGCACCGGTTTTATTAAAAAATGCAGAATATCGGTTGAAATACAACAGTATTCACGTTATAATTACAGTATATATAATTATGGGAGTGTGCAAAAATGAACGCAGAGAATAAAATGGCATATAGACCTATAAACAAACTGATATTGCAAATGTCTGCCCCGCCGCTTATTTCGATGTTTTTACAGTATTCATACAACCTTGTAGACAGTATGTTTGTCGCAAAAATCAACGAACAGTCACTAGCCGCAGTTTCGCTTTCATTTCCGATTACTACACTTATGAATGCGTTATCTATTTGGATAGGCGTCGGCGTTAATGTTTTGATTGCGGGATATTTAGGTCAGAACAAGCAGAAAAAAGCCGATTCGGCGGCAACACTCGGACTTCTGTTGTCTTTGTCCGTCGGTGTGGCAGTAACCATAGCAACGCTTTTTATTATAAAACCCTATTACGCTACATTCACGCAAAATAATGAGATTTTTAAATACGGATTGCGCTATATGAAAATCTGTGCGTATATGCAGATTCCAAATATGGTACATATCGCAATTCAAAAAATGTTGCAGGCAACCGGTAATATGATTGCACCGATGTGGTTTCAAATTATCGGTGTAATGTTTAATTTTATTTTCGACCCATTGCTTATTTTCGGTGTCGGACCGTTTCCGGAAATGGGTATTGCTGGTGCGGCACTCGCAACAGTTTTGGGATACACTCTGTCAATGCTGATTGCATTGATACAGTTGTTTTTCACAAAGCAAAAAGTTAAGCCGATTCTAAAAGGCTATCGCTTTGATGCGCAAATACTCAAAATGCTCATTTCATACGGTTTACCATCTTTTATAATGAACGCATTAGGTTCTTTCATGGTAAACTTCGTAAATGTATTTTTAGTAAACTATTCCGATACGGCGGTGGCTTTTTTCGGAGCATATTTCAAGGTACAACAATTAATTGTTATGACAGTAAACGGTCTTATACAAGGCTGTTTGCCGATTATGCGGTTTAATTACAGAGCTAAAAAAGAGGCTCGCTTATGGCAAACTTACAAAATCGGAACACTCTTTGCAACAATTATGATGTTTGTAGGAACATTTTTGGTTATGTGTTTCCCGGACGAAATACTTTCTCTTTTCTCTGCATCACAAGAAATGCGTTTATTGGGCATAACTGCAATGCGTATAATGTCTTTAGGGTTTGTATTCAGCGGACTTTCTACAATGATTGCAACATATAAACAAGCAACAGACAAAGTTGTACCGAGTATTATTATTCAACTTTGTCGTCAAGGTGTTTTGCTGATTCCGTTAATGTGGCTGTTAAATCATACCTTACAAATTATCGGAATATGGATTGCGTTTCCTATTACCGAATTGCTCGTATGCGTTTTTGCGTGCTTGCTTATGCAAAAAGAGAGAAAAAACATTCACACAACGAAATAGCTTTCTATGCTCACCATAGAAAGCTATTTTTTATTAATTCAAATCAAGACTTGCTACCCAACTTTTCACTGTACTTTCAGATGCACTTGACGAAAATCTCATACCGTTAAGCCAGTTTCCGCCTTTTGCGGAATCTCTCAAAAGAGTTCCGCTTTGACCTATCCCGGAGCTTGCGGATGTACAGAACGGAATAACCGTTTTATCGGTAAAGTCATTTGCCGTAACAAATCCATTTACGGGCCATGCGGCAACTCCCCACCAGATAGGATAACCTACGAATACGGTATCATAAGAATCCCAATTCGGCGGTACTGCGGATACAAGTTCGACATTTCTTTCTTCGGGATGTTGATATTCATACACAACACGACTGCTACTGTTTGAATAATTCAAATCAGCACTTGTGTACGGATTTTTCGGTACAAGTTCAAATATATCTGCACCGGTTTCCTGTGCAATATAATTTGCAACTCTTTCTGTATGACTTTGAGCCGAAAAATACACAACAAGAATTTTCCCTTGAGTATCTTCTTCAAGATTTTCACCTTGATTTTTTTCACCTACGATTATATTTCCGCTAAGCGGTTTCATTGTATTCGTATTATCCCACAAAAACAACTTATCACCGTTTTTTGCATTAATATTATACGTTCCGTCGGATACATTCAAAATTTCCGTACTGTCCAAAACACAGTCTGTATATGATGCGTGTAATAAATCGGCACTGCCGTTTAAACCGTTTATCGTAAGCGTGCCGTCCGAATAATTCATTTCAGCCGCATTTGCAAATGTTGTGCCGACAACGCACATCATCATTACAATTATGAAGCCTATTATTTTTTTCATAATTAATCATAGCCTTTCCGTAAATATTAATATTTATAATTCGGTGCTAACAGCGACATCAGCTCTTGTTCGTGATTATGTACAAGATATGTTTCATTGTCAAAAATCATAACAGCCGAATTACTTCTCGTATATGGTTCCCAATCAGGTATTCCGTCACCGTTCGGATTTCCCGTTTTAGCAAAATTAATCCATGCACTGCTCATAATATCCGAAAGTTTTTCTGCTTCATCTCTGTCACCGCTTACGCTTACCTTATCAATATTGTTGAACACAAACGGTATTTCAGCAGTATGATACGATGTTCCCCAACTGAATACATATGAATATACCGGTGCACCGTTTTGGTCAGCCTTATGTGCGGTAAGTTTTAAAATCGGTAATCTGATAAGTGTATTATCCACATACAGTGCCGAAGTATCGGATTCATTAGGATATGCCTTTTTAAATGCGGCAAGCACTTCTTGTGCTTTATCGCCGTAAGTATCTGTAAGACGTTTATTTAATTCTTCTGTACTCAATTCTTCATTAGAATTTGCCATAGGGTTACCCATTACAGTCCATTCATTTAGATTAGAGCCAATCAAAAGAGGAATATCCTTGCCTGCCTCGGAAAAGCCGTCTTCAGTAACGGGACTTGTAGGAAGAAAATCACCGTCAACAACCGGCTCCCATAAAAGCGAATATCCGTTTACAAATTCCTCATATATACCCATTTCCTCGGCAGCTTGTACAAGTGCTTTATCGGATGCAGCGGTTAAATCTTCGTATGAAACATTTTGCAGTTCTTCAATTCTGTCAGGTGTAATTCCCAAATTATCAAGAGTAATCTCTGTTACTCTTTGACTTGCCTTTAAGTCGGTAAACTTTGCGCCCATATTCTCTGTCGCTCCGCTTTCGACAATACCTTTATTGAACAATCCCTTTGCATACGGACTTGTCATAAGTGCAAGCACCTTTGCACCGCCGCCGGATTCACCGAATACGGTTACATTGTCGGGATCACCGCCGAATTGGTCAATATTATCTTTTATCCATTCAAGAGCGGCAATAATATCTGTCATTCCCACGTTTGTCGAATATTTATATTTATCTCCGTATGCCGACAAATCCAAATGTCCCAAAGAATTTAATCTGTGGTTAATCGAAACAACTACAACGTCGCCTTTTTTACTTAGATTTTCACCGTCATATGCAGGACTTTCTATTGACGAACCTGTTGAAAATCCGCCGCCGTGCAGCCATACCATTACGGGACGTTTCTTTCTGTCATTCACACCTTGAGTCCATACATTAAGATTTTGACAATCCTCGCTCATTGTCGGCAAATTATTGCCGCCCGACTGTGGTGCTATTTGACCGTATGAATATGCAGTTTTAGTACCGTCCCAACTGTCTGTTTTATGAGCCAGAACAAATCTTTCATCTGCATTCGCATAAGGTATTCCGTGATATGTATACGTTCCGTCTTTTACATATCCTTGAACATTTCCCGAATCGGTTTTAACTACTGCCGTATTTCCGCCTGCTTGTACGGAATTATATTCTTCATCGGTTACGGCTTTATCCCAAGTTATTTTGTCATGTCCCGGATTACCGTTTACGGCAATATAAGCAAACTGTTCATTTGCTGCACCGTGCCAATGCTTTACTCCGGGTTTTGCTTCTATGACATCTCCGGCTTTTACAACTCTTACATCACTGCCTTCTTCTTGATATAAGCCCGTTCCGTTTGTTACGATTATGAGTTGACCGCTCTCGTGAGAATGCCAATCTGTTCTTGCACCTTTTTCCATAGTGTAGTTATCAACCTCAGGGCAATTAAATGTTGTTTCGTTCTCAACAAGCTTGTTTTTGTACACTGCACCGCTGTATCCCTTTTCATTTAACAAATCTCCCTTTGGGAACATTATATCGCTCTTTTCACGAATAGTTCCGTTTGCACGAGCCTCCTCTACTGCCGCATTATATTCATCGTCTGTAACTTTATCAAGCCAATTTGTTGTTCCGACACCCGGATTTACGCCTATTGCAATATGTGCAAACCAACTGTCGTTTATAGCAGAATGAAAGTGCTTTTTACCCGGTGGAATAAGAATTACATCACCGGCTTGCATTAATCTTGCAGGCTCGCCCTCCATTTCAAACACGCCGACGCCCTCTGTCACAAGTAAGATCTGACCGCCGTCATGATAATGCCAATCAGTTCTTGTGCAAGGCTCAAAAGTTACTTGTCCGAATGCAGGTATTTTGGTTTCTTCATTGTATTGGGTAAGCCAGTTCATATATGACGTACCGGTAAATTTAGGTGATGCGGGGTTAATATCACCCTTTGCGAATACGTTTTCTATATTATCCGCATTTATAATACTCACTGTTTGGCTGTCTTGATTCCACATAACCGTATATCCGAAACTTTCTGCGATAAATCTTATCGGCAGCATAGTTCTGTCGTTAATGATTGTAGGTGCAACGTCAAGTGTTTTTTCTGCACCGTTGAGATAAGCGGTATTTGAATCTATTGTAAGTTTTATTTCTGTATCGTTATATGTAAGAGTTGACGCTCTTGTGTTTTCGTCCCATTGGACTTGTCCGCCTATTCCCTCTACAAATGCACGAATAGGAAGTAGTGTTCTTTCGTCTTTGATTACCGGCACAGTATTATCATCATCTATATTTTGTTCTTTGCCGTTTACGGTCATAATAGGGTTTCCTATTGTCATTGTTACTGTTGTTTTAATTTCCTGACCGCTTTGTGTATCATTGTCCTCCAGTGCCGAGGATAATGACGCTCTCATATTAAGCGTTCTTAGGAAACCGTTATAAGGTGCAAGCAAAAGCGGAACGGCAAGCATATTATCCTTAGTAAGTCCTGCATCAAGTCCCTCCGAAACCTTTGACGGTATCTCGCTTTCTCTGCCGCCTTGTGCCGACATAACCGCAATATCTATTAAAACTTGTGTTGCTTTATCGTCCGATTTCGGAATATCGGTATTATCAATAACGGCATTTACCGCATTTATCAATATTTCTTGTGTTTGACTGTCAAGATTGTTATTTACATAATTGTCTGTATCATCAGTCTTAAAGTGCGACATGATTCCGAGCAATTCTTCACTGTCACTTTTATAATTTGTCTTTATTGTATTTGTAGGAATTGACGGCTCTGGTTACGGTGACTCAGACACTTCATTTGTATTGCTGTCAATAACATCAAGGGCAAGCTGTGTTTTTTCTTCACCGTTATATTTTTCGTTGAGCAATACCGCCGCACGCAGCATATCCTTTGAGTGACCTACACTTAGATTACCATTAATATGTCCGTTAAGTTGTCCCGCACAATTTCCGTTTCCTACGATTGTGCAGAATGTAAGAAACTCTCTTGTATATAATGACAATCCCGTACGATTGTAAAAATCACCGAAACATATTCCCGAAAGAAGCTTTGTTTGCAGCTTCAAAGCGCCGTCCATATCATCGGTTATCGTTCCTATCTGCTGTCCGAACAAATATCTTTGAGTGGCAAGTCCCTCGTCATAACGTACATCTTCACTTGACGTTATTCTGCTTGAATATGTAATATCCTGCCCCAAAGCCTTCAATGCGGTATCGGCTGCGTCCAACGCTTTTGCCGCTCGTGTAAATCCGCAATATGCACCGCTGTGGTATATTGATTCTTTTATCTCTGTGGCTGTAAGTCCGCTGTCAAGTGCGTTTTTAACTTCTTCCGCAATTTTGTCATAATCTCCGTTTGCAGTAAGCGTAACAAGAGATGACATATGTTGCAGTTTGACATCCAAATTATCATTTATAAATTTCTCTTTATCTGTTGCACTCATAGTTGTATATGTCTGTGCCGAAACATTAAATGAATTATTTGAAGTGTTTCCTACGGCAAAAGCATTAATTGCCGAACTTGCAATCATTGCCGCCGCAATAATAATTGTTATAATTTTCTTTGACATAAATTTGACCTCCTATGATTTATCTTTATGTGATTTATTCACTGTAATAATTGTAGCATAAACATTTTATATACAGAAGTATCGATATGTTCTTCGGTTTAAACCAAAAGGTTATAACCGAAAATAAAAAAGGATACAATGTGTTTTGCCCCATTGCATCCTTTAAAACTTATTTGATTTTGTGTCCCCAAAAGACATCTGACATTTTTATTGTGTTCAATGTTTCATCAATTCGTGAAACTTCTTCGTCGGTAAGCAAAATATCAGCCGCACCGATATTTTCTTCAAGTCTTTGTAGCTTTCTTGTTCCCGGAATAGGTACAATTCCTTTTGCCATCATCCACGCAAGTGAAATTTGTGCGGGAGTGGAATATTTCTCTGTGGCTATATTATTTAGCATATCCAAAAGCTCTTGGTTATCTCCCTTAAACTGCGGCATATCGCTTCTGTAATCATACACTTTATCAAACACCGATTCTTTATTGTATTTTCCAGTCAAAAAGCCGTTTGCCAACGGACTGTGTGCAACAAATGTGATTTGCAGTTCTTTTAAAACAGGCATAAGCGGCTCATAATAACGGTACATCATAGAGTATCTGTTTTGAATTGCCGTAAGTGGACATATTTTATCCGCACGCCTGATATGTTCCTCATCCACTTCGGAAATACCCCATGCACGAATTTTACCTGCTTTTATAAGGTCACTGATTGTTCCCGCAACTTCTTCTACGGGTACGTCGGGATCAAGTCTGTGTTGATAATACAAATCAATATAATCTGTACCCAATCGTTTCAGCGAGCCGTCAACACTCTTTATAATTGTTTCGGGTCTGCTGTCGGTTATAAGTTCGGTATTATTATGCTTTACTCCGAATTTTGTCGCTATAATTACCTTATCACGATAATTCTTTAGTGCTTTACCGACAAGTTCTTCATTAGACGCAATATCTCCATTTTCCGTTGTTCCCAAATAACATTCCGCAGTATCGAAAAAAGTTATTCCCATATCAAATGCAGAATGTATCAATTTTATCATTTCATTTTCATCTGACGGTTTTCCGTAAGCATGAGTCATCCCCATACAGCCTAATCCCAACGCAGAGATTTTAATTTCACCGTCACCTAAATTTATATATTTCACTTTAAATTCTCCTACAAAGATATTTATTTCAATTTTTCTCCATCTTTAAAAGCATTTCCGACTTTTTTACCCAATTCATAATATCCGTGGTGGACTGTATCATATGTTATAGGGCGGAATTTATCAAGCGAGATTTCACCGTCATCTCCGAGTATTTTTTCATCTGCGTTAACATTGACGATTTTACCTAAATACAAACTGTCCTCCACTACTTTGATTAACTCACATTCCAAAGTCAACGGTAATTCGTTTATAATCGGTGCGTCAACAAATTCACTTTTTGTTGTTGTGAAATTCGCCTTTTTCATTTTATCTTTTTCGGTTTTTGCCGACACTATACCGACATAGTCGCATTCCGTCATATGCTCTGTATCGGCTATACTTACCGTAAAAGCCTTTCTTTGCATAAGATTATCTGTTGTCTTGTGACTTGATAAATCAATAATAATCTTATCCATACCTACAATACCGCCCCATGCGGCATTCATAGCATTGGCATTTCCGTTTTCATCATATGTGCCGATAATCATAACCGGCTGCGGATATAAATACGGCTTTGCGCCAAAATTCTTTCTCATTGTTATAACCTCCAATAATTATTTTTCCAATCCGTCTACCCAAGACTTAACGTCATCTTCACTTGCACTTGACCTAAATCTCATACCGTCAAGCCAATTTCCCGTACCTGCTTCTTCCTCAAGAAGTTTACCACTGTCACCGATTTCCGAGCTTGCAGATGTACAGAATGGAATAACTGTTTTACCTGTAAAGTCATTTGCTTTAACAAATCCGTCTGTCGGCCATGCGGCAATTCCCCACCAAATAGGATAACCGATAAATACCGTATCATATGTATCCCAATTCGGTACAGTTGTTGAAGCAAGCTCTACATCTCTTAAGCTTTCATCATCATGTTCTTTAACAACACGACTGCTTTCATCTGTCCAATCCAAATCATCAGCCGTATATGGCTCGACAGGCTGAATTTCAAAAATATCCGCATTTGCCGCATTCGCTATATATTTTGCAATTTTTTCGGTAGTTCCGCTTGCCGAATAGTAAACTACCAACGCTTTACTACCGTTCGTCTGATTATCGGGTGCTATTGTTGGCTCTGTTGTTACAGTTGGATTTAAAGTATTGCTTTTTATTGTGATCGTTTGAGTGCCCTGCTCCCATTCAACATCAAATTTAAAGCTTTCTGCAATAAATCTTATCGGTAACATTATTCTGTCGTTGATAATCTGCGGAGCGGTATCAAGGGTATTTGCATTATCATTGAAATATGCGGTTTCACTTCCGATTGTAAGTGTTATTATGTCGTTGTTGTATTCAAGCATTGCTGTGCTTGTATCACTGTCCCAATTAACACTTCCGCCCATTGATTCAATAATTGCTCTTACCGGTACAAGCGTTCTGTCACTGACAATAGTCGGAGCTGTACCGTCATCATCAATATTCTTTTCCTGACCATTTACAGTCATAACGGGATTAGCGATTTGCATTGTAAGCAAAAATTCATTGTCTAACGCTTGCTTATCGCTCTCTGCCGCCGTACATCCGGTAATGAATGCAAACATAAATGCTAAAGTCATTAAAATCGAAATTACTTTTTTCATATTCGTTTATCTCCTTATCTTATAAAATTAGTGAAAACAGGTGTTTCTTGTTTTGGTAATTCAACACCGTTTTTCATTGCTATATCCTTGCATTTAAGCATAAATGCCATATTACGTCCCAAAACTCTCATTGTGTATAATCCCTCTAAGTCCTACTTTACATCTTCCGGCTTAGCACCGTGTACCATATTCCAGTATCTCGATGAAACAATAGGCATTTCTTGAATGGTAAAATATTTATTCATCTGATCAAAAGTTGCCGTTGTTCCGGCACGTCTTGCAGATATAACGCAAGCCGCAGGTTTCATATAAAATGTTTTGTTTCCGTTTCCGCAAAAATCAGAGTAAAACAATCTGTCCATAAATGATGTCATTGCTCCGCTTATTCCTGCATAATGCACGGGTGAGCCGAATACAAATCCGTCACATTCTTTCGCTATTTCACGAAACTCATTTACAGTATCGTCAAATACGCACTCACCTTTACTTACACACGATTTACACGCAATACACCCCGACAAAGCTTTCGGACCGATCCAAAATATTTCCGTTTCAATCCCTTCTTCGTTCAGTGTCTTTGCCACCTCACAAAGTGCGGTATATGTACATCCGTTTTTATGCGGACTTCCGTTTACAAGTGCGACTTTCATATTAATCTCTCCATTTCTTCGACAAGTTATTTTACGTTTTCCTTTATCCAATTTTCAACGTGTTGTGCTATTTCTTCACTGTTCTTTTCTTGGAACATAAAGTGTGAATTTCCCGTTATTCCGACATCAGGAAGATTTACAACAGTACAGTTTCCGCCGTCTTTATTGTAGCTTTCCGCAAATGCCACTGCACCGTCACGCACGCTTTTCCAGAATGATGTTGACTGAATATCTTCCGGACCGTTATCGATATAATCACCGAAATACATAACTATCGGAATATTTGCGGCAAGTAATGTTTTATATTGTTCCGAACCGATTTCAGGAGCTCCGCCCGGCTCGATTGCAACGATTGCCGCTACATTTTCGGGATTGACATTCCAACCGACTCTGCCGCCTTGCGAATGAATTACATAAATGCTCTTTTTGCCCGTCATATCTTTAACGTCTTGCATAACTTCATCCATAGCCGCAACATTTGCTTCCATATCAAAGCTGCCTGTATTCGGTGTCATTTGACGGAAGAATTGGTCTTGTGCCTCCTCACCCTCAGGGAATTGTGAGCCCTCATAACGCTCCGGTGCAACTCTGCCTATTCTGAAATGTGTGTACCATGCTTGGTCACCCGGCATATATTCTTTAGAATCTTCCGACCATGTATCAATACTGTCATTCGTCATTGAAGCAGTTGCTCCTGCCTCACCGCGTCTTGGTTGGTCTACCAAAAATACTCCGTGTCCTTTTCTTAGGAATGATGTTGACCAACCCTCACGTCCGTCAGGTGTTGTCATCCAACCCATTCTTGACTGTCCGTAGCCGTGTAAAAATACCATAGGCAATTCGGTTTCATTTTCAGGTATTTGATAAAGTACATTTGCATGGTCAACGTGTGCTGTATTACCTTTTCGTGTGTTGTCCAACCAGTTTGTTGTTTCGTCATATTCTCCCGCTATCGGCTCTGTTACAGTTCCTCCCGATGAGAATATTCCCTCTTTCTTTATCTCAAGCCCTTTTTCTTGTGATGTAAGAACAATTTTGTTATCCTTAAAATCAACATCAAAACCGCCTACGGCATCTGAAATATCTCTAAGCTTAAAATATGTGTAATCATCTACATTGTAGCCCTCAATATTTACATCTTTACCGTCAAGCTGTACCTCATAAGTATTCGGTGTCGTTATCATATTTGCGGCAAATGCTCCAATCATTGAAAATGCTACCGCACCCGAAACAAATCCTGTAATAAAATTCTTTTTCATCTTCTTACTTCCTTTCATAAATAAAATTGACCATATACAAAACCGTTGCGGTTTTGTATACTTTATTAGGGGGAGTTTGAGGTGCTAACCTCATTAAAAATCATTTCTGACGACATGTGCGGCAGAAATGGCTTAAAATCT